>Ga0213828_1000730_pt1 | contig 30313 bp, 29 predicted proteins | sample MC6MC0897MG_FD_180664 | JGI IMG/M metagenome (GOLD analysis project Ga0213828, IMG submission 180664) | Enriched soil aggregate microbial communities from Iowa State University, Ames, United States - MC6-MC0897-MG | ecosystem: Environmental > Terrestrial > Soil > Unclassified | place: USA: Iowa... | reverse complement strand
GGCTCTTCACCATAACTTGTGGTTGACTTCCGCTCCGCCAGTGTGCTTTCCAGGGGGCGTCCGATGAGCCGCTTCACTCGCGCTGCTCGCTCCAGGGTCTCATCTTGGACGCTTAATCCCCTAGGAGTCACACTGGCTACGCTCCAGTCAACTACTATTACATTTAAAAATGTCAACCACATCTTTTGGTGATGAACCATAAAAAAGAATAATCTAGATAAAGAACCCATACATTTTTAAATAACGATTTCTTTATGAAGAGGTGAATAATTGGAGAATACGCCAGAGGGCTATTTTTATGTTCCACAGCCTATTCGAAAGGATGGAGCTGGAGGGGTGGATAAAGGGCCAAGAGATATTATGAGGGACCTGGAAAATCCCGATATGCTAGTCCCTCCAAAAACAGATGCTGGACTTATTCCAAATCTAAAATTTTCTTTTTCTGATACACATATGACCTTAAATAAAGGCGGATGGTCACGAGAAATTACTGTGCGTGATTTGCCAATTGCTAAGACATTGGCAGGGGTTAATATGAGTTTGACACCTGGTGGCGTGCGTGAGCTGCATTGGCATCAACAAGCAGAATGGTCCTATATGCTTCTAGGTCATGCCCGTATTACAGCAGTCGATCAAGATGGCAGAAATTTTATTGCAGATGTGGGGCCGGGAGATTTATGGTATTTTCCACCTGGAATTCCTCATTCCATACAGGGGCTTGAGGGCGGCTGTGAATTTCTTCTAGTATTTGATGATGGTAATTTTTCAGATCTCAATACATTTTCAATATCTGATTGGTTTGCGCATACACCTAAAGAGGTGCTGTCAGCCAATTTTGGTGTTCCGATTAGCGCTTTTAAACATATTCCAAATGAACAAGTCTATATTTATCAAGATAAAGTGCCAGGACCTATCGACACTCAAAAGGTCAAATCTCCATATGGTGAAGTTCCTCAAAGTTTTAAACATCGTCTACTTGCACAAACCCCTATTAAAACACCAGGTGGCAGTGTTAGAATTGTAGATTCCTCTAACTTTCCAATTTCCCAAAATATAGCGGCAGCGCTTGTAGAAATTGAGCCTGGTGGAATGCGAGAATTACATTGGCACCCGAATAATGATGAATGGCAATATTACCTACAAGGAAAGGGGCGTATGACAGTGTTTGCCGCTAATGGTGCGGCCAGAACATTTGATTACCGTGCGGGGGACGTCGGTTATGTGCCATTTGCTAACGGTCATTATATTGAGAATACTGGAACAGAAACATTATGGTTCCTTGAAATGTTTAAAAGCAATCGTTTCCAGGATGTGTCGTTAAATCAATGGATGGCGTTAACTCCGTCTGAGCTAGTGCAAAGCAATTTACAAGTTGGTCCGGAGCTCCTCAAGGTATTGCGAAAGGAAAAATGGCCAGTTGTAAAATATCCTGGATTTTCCTATTATCCAAGGTAAATCTATCAAAAAGCAGGTGAAGAAAGATAAATTCTCTTTCACACCTGCTTGTTTTTAGTATTGATATTTATTTCGAGTCGCAAGCACAATAGCAATAGCCGGAACCGTACAAATCAGCATCGCTCCAAAGGATAGACCAGGAGAAATTTCGTATAAATAACCGCCTAAAAATGTAAGAATGGCTGTACTTAATCCCATTGCTAGGGCAGAATAAAGTCCTTGTGCATTTGGAATTTGTTCCTTCGGTAATGTTTTAGTCAAATAGCCAATAAAGGCAAAATGCGCCAGGGCAAATGACATTGCATGCAAGGTTTGTGACGCGATGAATACCCAAACATTAGGGAAAAGATAAATAAGTAACCAACGTAAGGAGGAGCCACTTGCTGCTAAAAGCAATAAAGAGGATGAGCGCCATTTTGTAAATAATGTATCTGCCTTCATAAAGTAAAGGATTTCACAAATAACCGCTATGTTTATAATCATACCCATATAAAATGGATCGACATGTAAATCACCCAAATATATATAACCGTAGCTATAATATGAAGCATGTGCACCTTGTAATAGGATGACGATGAATAAAACAATAGGGAAGCCTTTAATAGTCCATAGTGTTTTCATCGACAGCGATTTTGCTCGTTGTTCTTTTGTTGGTACCATAAGCAATTCTTTTGGTGTTGCTAGCTGCTGCATCAACAGCATACCGATAAGACCAAGAACCATACTCCAAAAAATAACATCCTTGCCAAATACACCTGTCAGCATACTAATAATTAACACCGCAATAACAAAGCCAAAAGATCCATATGAACGACTTTTACCATAGTGAACATTTCCGTGCTGGACTAATGTAGCGGCACTACTTTCAACGGCAGGTAGAAGAGCTGGGTAAAAAATACTAAATAAAATAGTAACAATTAAAAGCATATTAAAGCTTGTGCTTGGTAAGTAAAGGAAAGTTGTTATAAGTGCGCCAGTCGCAAGAATTGTAATAAGTCGTTTATTGTGCACATACTTAGCAAGGGTTGGAAAGAAAAACAAATTTGAAGTAGCTCGAGCTAAAAGACCACAGCCCATCACAACACTAGCCTGTGAGACAGTTAGATGCTTGACATCTACGAGCCAGCCTGTCCAATAAGGCAAGAAAATACCCCAAGTAATAAAAAATGCAAAGAAATTCTGAGAAAGCCATCGTTGATTATTCATAAATTTACCGTACCTCCATTAACTACGTTGAATAATAGCACGTTCGTCGGTACAATAATGTGAGATATCTCATATTTTTTAGGAGAGAATAAAAAATGCATATACTGACAGCTAAAAAACGCTTACATTATCTAAAAAAATACCCGATTCATGATTTCTTTTCATTTGATATTTATCCTTATCTTGAAGTATGTCAATTTGACAAAGGGGAATGGATTTTTAAAGAAGGATCTTTTCCAGATACGCTTTATTACATGGTGGAAGGGAAAGCAAAGCTATATATGACCCATAAAAATGGTAAGGTTTCTCTTATTGAATATTTAGAGGCACCACGTTTTATGGGGGAAATCGAGCTGCTAAATGAAGCAAGATATACGAAAGGAATCCAAACGGTAACAGAAACCATTTGCTTTTCTATTACACAGGCATGTAAAGAAAAACTCCTGGCTGATGCACTCTTTTTACGAAGACTCTGCGTGTTTTTAGGAGAGAAGGCGACAAACATGACAGCTAAATATACACAAAATTTGGCCTATCCATTCGAAAATCGTTTAGCTGCCTTTATTCAGTTATCCGCAGATCAAGGTATTTATAAAGAAAGGCATACAGAAATCAGTGAATATTTGGGGGTTTCCTATCGGCACCTATTATATGTCTTGGCACAATTTTGTGATGAAAAGATTTTGGAAAAGAAAAAGAATGGTTATTACATTATTGACGAAGACCGTCTTCAACGATTGGCACAGGAAGTTCAGTAACTAGAGCTAATAGATCAGTAAATATTATATAAAAATAATTAAATTTTTTCTATGTACAATTTAGCCTTGGCGATAATGATGCCATTGAGATGGAAACTTTTTAATAGTAAAGTGCTGAGAAATATAGGGGATTCATTAGATTTTATCAGCTCAGATCTGAAAACGAAATTAACAGACTTCATAAAAAGAAGTCAAACTCAAGCTTATTATATTCACTTTTTTTAACCAACCAGCGAGCAATTTCCTTGCCGCTACAATAAAGGCTAATTTCATTGATTCTTTGAATTTGAGGGGTAATATTGAGGGTTTTTTCTGTAACGTCAAAAGGAATTATTCCTGTACAAAAATGCATGTTGGGTGAAAATGGCTTGTGCTTTACCTCAGTGGAAGTTGAAAATGTAGTATCATACGCTTTTCCAGATTTCTGTGCATTTTGGAATGGACAAGCAAGTAATGCTTCTTGTTCACATGGTGTACTTGGTGAGTAAAAATTACTTTTCATTCATCATGCCCCCTTTTGTCGTTAATTTTATTGTACAAGATATCGGGTTTAAAAAGTCTTTATTTACAAGGCTTTAACGAAAACTTAAAGGATAGTATATAAAATAGTAATTTGTAACCGTATTCATGCCGTTAACTGATAAAAATCATAGAAAACCGATATAAATTCCCGATAAAAAACAGAACTCAAACTATTGTGAATTTTTCTAACACAAAGTATTATTGTAAGTAGATTTAACGTGAAGGTTTTCACATAGTCACGTAATCGTAAGGAGGAATTTTGATGAGTGCAATTCGAGTAGGTATTGTAGGATATGGAAATTTAGGACGCGGGGTAGAATACGCTATTTCACAAAATCCAGATATGGAATTAGTAGCAGTATTCACACGCCGTGACCCTTCAACAGTAAACGTTGCAAGTAATGCCAAAGTGTATGTAGTGGATGATGCTGAAAAATTCCAAAATGACATTGATGTAATGATTTTATGTGGAGGCTCTGCAACAGATTTACCAGAGCAAGGTCCACACTTTGCACAATGGTTTAATACAATTGATAGCTTTGATACACATGCGAAAATTCCTGAGTTTTTTGAAGCAGTGGATGCAGCAGCACAAAAATTTGGTAAAGTTTCAGTCATTTCAGTTGGTTGGGATCCAGGTTTATTCTCATTAAATCGTGTACTTGGTGAGGCTGTACTTCCTGTAGGTACAACATATACATTTTGGGGAGATGGCTTAAGCCAAGGGCATTCAGATGCTGTACGTCGTATTGAAGGTGTAAAAAATGCTGTACAATATACATTACCAATTAAAGATGCTGTAGAGCGCGTTCGTAACGGTGAAAATCCTGAGCTGACAACACGTGAAAAACATGCCCGTGAATGCTGGGTTGTCCTTGAGGAAGGTGCGGATGCGGCAAAAATTGAACAAGAAATTGTGACTATGCCAAACTATTTCGACGAATATAATACAACTGTAAATTTCATTTCTGAAGAAGAATTTAAAGCAAACCATACTGGTATGCCACACGGTGGTTTTGTCATCCGCAGCGGTGAAAGTGGCGCAAATGATAAACAAATTCTTGAATTCTCATTAAAACTTGAAAGTAATCCAAACTTCACATCAAGTGTTCTAGTAGCCTACGCTCGTGCAGCCTATCGTTTAAGCCAAGCTGGGGACAAAGGTGCGAAAACAGTATTCGACATTCCATTCGGGCTGTTATCACCTAAATCAGCTGCTGAATTACGTAAAGAGCTATTATAATTTTTCCCCTCGATTATCTCCTACCGATAATCGAGGTTTTTTACTGTAAAATGAAAGTGGTGGATAGGATCAATGAACTGATGGAGAGAAAAGCCAAAGTGATGGATAGAACTACAAAACTGATGGTTAGAATCTCTCCTAAGTCTAACGTTTTTTTGAAAAATTGGGTATAGATGATATATTAGTGAAAACAATATTTTTTGGAGGAGCAACTATGCCATTTTGCCACGTTAGAAAGGCTAATATTTACTATGAAATGATTGGAGAGGGAATGCCAATCGTTATGCTTCATGGATATTCGCCAGATCATAGATTAATGAAGGGGTGTATGGAGCCCATTTTTATCGAAAGGGAAGGCTGGAAACGAATCTATATTGACCTTCCAGGAATGGGAGAGACGACAGACTATGAAGTAATTAATAATTCAGATGAGATGTTAGAGGCTGTAAAAGAAGTAATTCATTCCTTAATACCAAATGAACCCTATCTTTTAGTAGGGGAATCCTATGGTGGTTATTTAGTTCGAGGAATTATGAGGGATAATGAAGAAGAAATTTTAGGTGCTGCATTTATTTGTCCGTTAATTATTCCAGAAAAGCAAAAAAGAACAGTACCAGAGCAAAGGATTATCCTGTCTGATAAAGAATTTATATCCACATTGACGAAGCAGGAGCTAGAAGATTATAGCTCACATCTAGTTGTTTTAGATGAACATCATTGTAACCGATACATGAATGAGGTAGTAGCAGGACAAGAAAAAGCTGACGTGAACTTTTTAGAAAAAGTACTGCAAAACTATAGCTTTTCCTTTCCTGTTGATGAAACGTCATTTGAAAAACCTTGCTTATTTTTACTAGGTAAACAGGATTCTATGGTTGGATATAAGGATGCATTTGATATTATTGAAAAATTCCCTAGAGCAAGCTTTACGATTTTAGATAAGGCTGGTCATAACTTGCAAATTGAACAAGCTAATTTGTTCAATAGCCTTATTGATGAATGGTTGGATAGAGTAGTGGAATTTACTGAATAAAAAATGGAAACCTATGAATTTATTGACTTAAGTGCTCAATAAATTCACAGGTTTCTTTTCTATATTTCATTTCTCATTAGAATCTATTTTAATTTCTATTGTCTCCAATCTTTCTTTCGTGACATTTCCTTCTTTATCCATCGTATGAACAATTGGTGTGATGAAAATGGAGGATGCATTCGCCTCAAAATGATTTAAAATTACTTTACCATTTGAGGAATTATCAGTTATTTTATTCGTCAATGTTTCAGATGTGTCATAATAATGATTTTCAAAATTATCAACTATGTCTAAAGTTATGAATTCTGTAGCAAAGTCTAAATTACAGCTAAAGTAAATGGTCGCTGTATTTTGTGAAATTGAAATACGATTAAAAATAAATTCATGCTGTTTTGAAAAGAGTTTTTCAGATAAAGTTACATCCTTAATTGGCAATATGGAGGCCATAGATGGAAAATTTACTAAGCTAGCAGAACAAATTCCAATAGCAAGAATGGATGCAATGGTCCATTTACGGATTTTCTTCTTTCGTAAGAATTGCTTCTGTAAGATGGTTTTTATAACTTTTTGCTTTTCATTTTTCGAGACCTCTACCGGTGTTATATCATCTATATCCAACATTAGAAAGTTTTTTTCTTTACTCATGTCCAACACTCCTGTAATTTAGGATTTTTAGCAAGCTTTTTTTTTCCTCTATATAAGCGATTTTCCACAGCAGATTTTGAAATATGTAGTATTTCTGCTATCTCGTTATTTGTATATTCAAGATAATACCTCATTAAAAATAAATCTCTATCTAAATCAGGCAGATGCATGATTTCAAGAAGTAATTGTTCTTTCGCATACAATTTATCTAGCTGTTGTTCAATATTATCTGGTGCGATAAGGGGAGGAATATTTTCCATCGGTAGCGTTGCCAGTTGCTTTTGCTGTTTTCTGTATAGATCAATTGCTTTATATTTAGTAATCATCCCTATCCACCTTTTAAAATCCACTTCCTCCCCAATAAAATAATTACTTTTTTGCCAAATAAGGAGGAATACATCATTCACACATTCCTCAACCAGCATATAATCAGATGGTTTTTCTAAAATTTTAAGCGTAATTGCCTTTACAAATCCCAAATAGTGTTCAACGACATATTTCAATGCTTTTTCATCATGCCGTTGAAGACGCTGGATAAAATCATTCATTTTGTCACTCCTTATAATCGTTATACATACTATAACGAAAATTTTGTGGAACACTCGCGCAAAAATGGAAACTTTTCTTTAGGATTTATCTAGTTTTGTGTCGTGCTATTAAGTTGAGGTTGTGAAAAATAAAAATGCTTTGCAGTTTGTCATAATGCGGATAACCCCAAATACTTTAAAGTATTTGGGGCTTTTATTAAATAATAGAGATTTACAAGACTTTTTTTATAGTAATCATGCTTCTAATATAGTTCTATTATTCATATCTTTATATGATCAGTTTTTTTCTTACTATAATATCTGAAAGCAATTACACCAATTGTACAACCAAAAATTATTTAATTAAATCTTTAGTGTTACTAGATTTTTTCATAGTTAACGTGCCTTATTATATTTTATCTTTCAATAAAAAACAGTTTATATATGTAAAATATATTAATTTATTGATAATGTATTGAAACTATTATTAGAATCATGTTTAATTAACGTGATTTACATTTTATACATATTATTCCTACAAGCTATTTGAGAAAGGAGAGAGAGAGATTTTGCGTACATTTAAAATTAATACAAAATTTAATTTGCTTCTAGTGGTAGTCATTATATGTTTAAGCATTATCATTGGTGTTGTTTCCTATGTGCAAGTCAAGGATATTATGCGCAATAATTTCGAGCAAAGTATAACGCATCTTTCAAAGGTTGGTTATCTGTTGCTTGAAGAACGATTCAAAGGTGACTGGGCAATTAAAGATGGAGAGCTCTATAAAGGTAATACGAAAATGGTTGACCAAGTGGATTTTGTGGATGAAGTAGGAGAAAGCATCGAAGGTGGTGTAACGATTTTTCAAGGTACAAAAGGGCTGATTACTAATTTACAGCTCAATGGAGACCGCTTAGTTGGCAAGGATGCTGATCCTAAAGTTATTGAAGAGGTAATGAAGAAAGGCAATACATTTATAGGTGAAGCGGATGTTGTTGGAACAAAATATTTAACACTTTATGCGCCCATAAAAGATGCAAATGGCGATATTATTGGGATGTGGTTTGTGGGTGAAACGATAGATGAGGTTCAACAAATTATTTTCGCTTTTATTGGCAAGCTGTTTATTGTCATGTTTATTGGAGCCGCCATTGCAACTTTAGGTAGCTTCCTTTTCACAAGAGCATTTGTAAGACCACTTCAGGAAATGAATCGTCAACTTCGAGATATAGCAGAAGGAGAAGGGGACCTTACAAAACAGCTACAAATTAATTCAAGGGATGAAGCAGGCGAGCTTGCACAATCCTTTAATAAAATGCTGACGAGTTTAAAGAGCTTAATGCAACAAATTGCCCAAACATCTCAACAGGTTGATTTATCCTCTGATACCTTAACGTCTCAGTCAGAGCAATCAGCAGAAATGACAAGAGCACTAGCCTCAACCCTACAAGATTTAGCTCAAGGCTCTAAAACGACATTACATACAACAGCGGAGAGCTTAACAGCCATGCAGGAAATGGCGATTGGTATTCAGCAAGTGGCTGAAACTGCTTCAACTGTGTCAGATGCTGCTGATGTAATGGGACAAGAGGCAGCACAGGGAAATGATTCCTTAAATCGCGTGATGTCGCAAATGACAATTATTAATGATTCATCTGATCATGTAGAGAAACAGGTACGGATATTAGGTGAACAATCCCAGCAAATAGGGAATATTGTTGATGTGATAACAAGCATTGCCGATCAAACGAACTTACTTGCCTTAAACGCTGCAATTGAGGCAGCACGTGCAGGGGAACAAGGAAAGGGTTTTGCTGTAGTAGCAGATGAGGTACGAAAATTAGCTGAGCAATCGAAGCAATCAGCAGATCAAATTGCGGCTCTTATACTTTCGATTCAACACGATACTACCAACGTGATTACGGCTATTTCGGGTAATACGAAGGAAACTGCTGCCGGAATGGAAGTTGTTGATGAAACAAAAGAGGCATTCCAAAAAATTATGCAGTCCATAGGAGGAGTAAGTACACAGCTTCATGACATTTCAGCGGTGACTGAGCAAATGTCAGCGAGTATAGAAGAAGTAACAGCTTCCTCAGAAGAAATGGCTCGTATTGCTAGTAGAGCAACGGATAGTTCAGAGCATGTAACAGTCACTGCTAAGGAGCAACTAGCCTCTATAGAACAAATGGCTTCTTCGGCAAAGGAGATGGCTCAGCAGGCAGATGAGCTTCAGGGCTTATTAAAGAAATTTAATTATTAAAAGTTAAATTGTGAAACCACCTAACACCTCTAAATTTTATTGAGGATTAGGTGGCTTTTTTATTACTAGATCCTAGTAGTTAGAAACTTCGATTAGATTTCCATCTGGATCCCGAATATAAACAGATGTTATGGGGCCAACTGCTCCTGTTCTTTTAATGGGCCCTTCTTCAATTAAAACACCTAACGTATTTAAATGGTTTACCACTTCAGATAAAGGAAAATCAGTAATCAAACATAAATCAGCACTACCAGAAGTAGCTTTTGTAGCTTTAGGTTCAAACTCTTTGCCTACCTCGTGTAAGTTTATTTTTTGTTGCCCGAAACTAAGTGCCTTTCTTCCTTCTCCAAATGTAACGGTATTCATACCTAATACTTCTGTATAAAATGTACATGTTTCATTAATATTTTTAACTGTCAGAACTAAATGATCAATATGTGAAATATGCATATTCAACCCCCTCGTAAATCTTTATTTTGTCATCATTCTACTGAATTTTAATTGGAAAGTCTAACTTATGGGCGCAGTTCATTTTTTTGTATTGTGTACCATTAATTGAGAGGTCTGCTATATAAAGTTTGGAAATACGATGTAAAGCACGACGTAAAAAATTTTTTCTCATTGTTCTATATGAACCAACTGAAAACATTACTGACAGCGGATGTCAGTAATGTTTTTTTATAATTGGGATATTAATTACAAAAGGAAGTGTCTATGATGAACGCAAACGTATATTTATATGTATTTGATACAATGTCAGACTGGGAGGTAGGCTATTTAATTGCTGAACTAAATTCAGGAAGGTATTTTAAAAAGGAACTAGTACCTTTAGGGGTGATTACAGTAGGCATTGATAAAAATGCTGTTACGACAATGGGAGGATTGAAAATAATACCTAGCGTTTCTATTGATGAGTGTATTTTAAAAAATTCAGATGTATTTGTACTTCCAGGAGGAGATACTTGGATGGAATCAATACATGACCCCATCCTGAAAAAAGTATCTACATTTTTAAAGGAAGAAATTGTTGTTGCTGCAATTTGTGGTGCAACAGTGAGACTGGCAAATGAGGGGTTATTGGACTCTAGAAGACACACTAGTAATCATCTAGAATATTTGAAAATGGTTTGTCCTAATTATAGTGGTGAAAAATATTATGAAATGGAACCAGCCGTAACTGATGGTAATTTAATTACTGCATCAGGAATAGCTCCTTTGGAATTTTCCATACATGTATTGAAATTGCTGGATGTATTTGCACCTGAAACATTGCATGCATGGTTTAAGCTGTATCAGACACAAGAACCAAAATACTTTTTTGATTTAATGAATTCTATTAAATAGCAAATGGAAGGAATAAAAGCGATAATCGCTGGCTTGCCAGCAATTATTTTTTCACAAAGGTTCCCATAATGGATATATATCAGTAAAATAGAGTAGGTTAGGGGGACTTTATTTTGAAAGATCAACGCTTTAAAATTGCGCATCGCGAGGCGCTTATTGGTGTCGTGCTTGTCATTATCAACTTTGCCATTTGGTTTGGCTTTGCCTATGGTCTAGGTTCTGGTGATCCGACAACCTATACGTATGTTTTCGGTTTTCCTGCATGGTTTTTCTATAGCTGTATCGCAGGGACAGGCTTTATGATACTTCTCATATGGCTTGTGTTGAAACTCTTCTTCAAAGAGGTACCATTTGAGGATGAGGAGGTGGATCGATAATGCATTGGCAAGTTATTTTTCCACTGCTATTATTTTTAGTTATTATCTTTGGCATTGGCGTCTGGGCTAATAAGCATGTACGTTCCTCCAATTCATTTTTGCAGGAGTACTTTCTGGGTGGTCGTGAAATGGGCGGTTTTCTCTTAGCGATGACCATGATAGCAACGTATGGTAGTGCAAGTAGTTTTATTGGTGGTCCAGGCGTTGCTTACACGAAAGGTCTAGGTTGGGTATTGCTAGCAATGGCACAGCTTCCTGCCGGCTATTTTGTGCTAATGATTTTAGGGAAGAAATTTGCCATTCTTGCAAGACGTTATCATGCCATTACATTAATTGATTTTTTACGAGAGCGCTATAAAAGTCATGTGATTGTCATCTTATCGGCAATTAGTATTATTGTCTTTTTATTTTCTGCTATGATGGCACAATGGGTAGGTGGTGCACGTCTTATAGAATCATTAACAGGCTTAAACTATACAGCAGCACTCTTTATTTTTGCCATTTCCGTTTTAGTGTATGTTATTATCGGTGGTTTTCGTGCTGTTGCATTAACAGATACGGTGCAGGGCTCTATTATGGTTATTGGAACGATTATATTATTAATTGGGACAATTGTTGCTGGTGGAGGGATCGATCGAATTATGGCATCACTTGTTGCGGAAAATCCAAATTTCGTCTCTCCATTTGGTGCGGACGGAGAATTAACGCCATTATATGTTTCTACATTTTGGATTTTAATCGGTGTTGGCGTTGTGGGGCTTCCACAAATCGCAGTTCGTGCCATGAGCTATAAGGATTCAAAAAGCATGCATTTAGCCATTATCATTGGCACTATTGCCATTGGGACAATCATGTTTGGAATGCATTTAATTGGTGTTCTAGCACGCCCGGTTTTACCAGGAATTGAGATTGGGGACAAGGTAATGCCGCTACTGACCTTAAAGGTTTTACCGCCATTTTTAGCAGGTGTGGTCTTAGCTGCACCAATGGCAGCCACAATGTCAACGGTCAACGCTTTATTGATGCTTGTAAGCTCCACTGTTGTGAAGGATATTTACCTAAATTATATAAAACCGACAGCCAATGATACAGAAATTAAGCGGGCCAGCTTTATTGTCACGACTGTTATCGGTTTAGCAGTTATCGTTTTTGCATTGAATCCACCAGATTTATTAGTTTGGTTGAATTTATTTGCCTTTGGTGGACTTGAGGCGGTCTTTATTTGGACCGTTGTATTAGGACTATATTGGAAGAAGGCTAATAAGTACGGTGCTATTGCGTCAATGTTTTCAGGCATGATTTTATATATTATTATTGATCGTTTTTACCCGTCTATCTTCGGAATGCATACTGTGACTATCCCAATTGTCGCTTCTTTATTCATCTTTGTAATTGTAAGTTTATTAACAAATCATAAATTTAAGGAAGATAAGTTATTTATTTAACTTCTTTCAGCAAATGTTTGTTGTATCGAAAGCACTTTTATGAGGATAAGTGAATCGACAGCAACACTGTTTATCTGTGCGAAAGCGAAGCGACAGCAACAACAGACAACTGAGTGACCAACATCATGTTGCTTGTTGCTGCCGCTACGTTAGCACTACGCTTTCGCACAAAAAACATCATGTTGCTGCCGCTACGTTAGCACTACGCTTTCGCACAAAAAACATCATGTTGCTGCCGCTACGTTAGCACTACGCTTTCGCACAAAAAACATCATGTTGCTGCCGCTACGTTAGCACTACGCTTTCGCACAAAAAACATCATGTTGCTGCCGCTGCGTTGCACTACGCTTTCGCACAAAAAACATCTGTTGGCTAAAAGCCCCCGGGGATGGCACGGAATCGAAAAGGAGTTCATAAAGGATGTATCATCGCATCCATGCGATAATGGCAAACTGACCTGTATCACGCAGGCCTAAGCACAAAGCCGATTCCGGAAGCAATTAGGCCAAGGCAAAATTGATTTAGAAAAATGCCGTGAACGAAAATTCACTGTGCGGAAAATTGTCGATGATATTAAAAAAGACTCCGAAGTGTCTTATGTTTGTCAAATTAAGCGTACCGATAAATTGAAATTTAATTACTTAACATTATGCTTATCTTGAGAGTGAGGTATTTTATCGGTGAGTGTATACAAACCATGTAATGCTTGCTGTTAATAATGCTGACGAAATCAAAGCTGTAAGAACACTATATGTTCGCCAAATAAGTATCGTTGACCAATCGAAAGCACAGCACAGTATACCTAGGGCAATCGTAGCGATCAGGAAAATAACTGTTACGATTATTCTCTTTTTTGTCATTGGCTGCCGCTCATTCGTTTTCATTCTGCGTAATCCTAAGAGAAATAGCAAAACGGCCAATAGGCAAAGAATAATTGTGATAGAGGACAAAACGATATCCAAAAGCTGTGTGCCGCTTATTTCATATGACTGAGTTAGATTGCCATCTAATATATCTTTAACTTTTAGTACCATGCTTCTATTGATATTTGCGCCGTTGGTCAGCAAGCAGATGGCTATTCGTTCATTTAGCAGTATGACCATTTCAGTTCCGAAATTGGGATTGCCTCCTGGGTGCTCTATAATCGTTTGGTCGGCGTTTACCGACCAGCCTGCCGCATAATACATATCGTTGACAGCCGAAACAGACATATCACCCCTATGTGATTTTTCGATAACCGTGTGAAATATTTCGGGTATGTCCTGCACGATACCCATCTGTATGCCCATCCAACGCGCCATATCTTTTGTATTAGAAATGATGTAGGCTGCGGGTTTATTCCCAGCATAATCCGGAGCATTAAATGGAGTTGTCATAAAAAAGGAAGAACGGTAGCCCTGCGCCAACTGTCCAGTGGCTTGAGCATCTTCTTTATAAACATACGTCTGATGAAGACCTAACGGCTGAAATACCTGTTCCCTCATAAAGTCTTCATAGCTTTGTTGCGACACCATCTCAATAACCAAACCCAATATGTCATAATTAACGGTTCCATAGGTATACTGTTCACCGGGAGGGAACGCCAATTCAGCATCCACGAGCATTTCCACAGTCTTTTGCAACATATCCGGTGTATTGCCTTGTGGAATATTTTGAGTATGCCTAATATTTGTTAGACCACTGGTATGGTGAAGAAAGTTATTTAGTGTAAGGCTTTGCATATCAACAGGTTTCCCTTGATACTTTAACGTAAGCCAAGGTAAATATTTTTGGACAGGGTCAGTCATTGAGAGCAGCCCTTGCTCTTCCAACAGCATAATACCCATACCGGTAAAAGCTTTACTGACCGAGGCTAACTCATAGAGTGTATTTTCACTTGCAGGCAACCCCTTTTCACGATCTGCGTACCCGGAAGAAAAGTAGAGCACTTCATCATCAGCAAGTATTGAGATTGACATTCCCGGTACACCTGATATACGGCTTGCATCATCTAGCAACGCTTGTATTGCTGCAGATTTCGAATCTGACAACGCATAACTTTGTGTTCTGAATCCTGAGAATAATATAAATATCGTTAATACAAAAACAATAATCTTTTTCATAAATCCTCCTTTTTGAAAAGTTATAAGGGAATAATATAAAAACCTACTTTTGCAACTGCTAGACTAAATTTTCATTTATCTTTCTATTCACCTATATAATATCAAGTAATTGTGAAGAGTTACACTTAAATTAAACAACTTTAAAGAGCCTTGCTACGTAGAATGTAGTAAGGCTCTTAGCTTTTATTAATCAAAATTCAATAACTTTATTATCATTATACATTCATGGCATTTTTCATGTTTATTAATGAGCAAAGTAATCATATGCATTTTTTGTTAATAATGTTATGGTCACAATGATGAATAAAACCCGTACAAAACCGCTACCTTTTTTAATGGCTACACGTGAACCCACCATTGCACCAGCAATTTGAGCGATACCCATTATGAATCCATAGGCAAAATGAACATGTCCTAAGTAGATGAACATTAAAAGACCAGCACAGTTACTTGCTAAATTTAAAAACTTTGCATTACCTGCTGCCTTTAAAAAGTCAAAGCCAACAAGTAAAAAACTAAAGATTAAGAATGATCCTGTACCTGGGCCGAGAAATCCATCATAGAAGCCAATACTAAATAGCAAAAACATAAATAAAACCAAGTGCAAAGGCGATAATGTTTTGACAGCGGATACAGAGCCCCAATCCTTTTTAAAAATTGTATAAACGGCTACTCCTGCAAGCATTATGAGCATGATTGGCTTGAGTAGAGAGGGATTGATTAAATGCACAGTCCATGCGCCAAACAATGACCCTACAAAGGCTAGTGGAAAGTATTTTAAAACAGAACGAATGTCTAGCTGTCCTGAACGATAAAAGGAAATTGTAGAGGTTAATGAACCCATGGTACCTGCTAGCTTATTGGTTGCAACCGCTGCTGCAGGATTTAAACCCGCAAACAACAGAGCAGGTAATGAGATTAAGCCTCCACCGCCAACCACTGAGTCTACAAAAGCAGCGAGAAACCCAAACGCGATCAATAAAATTACTACATTTACATCTACTTCAAAAAACATGTTGACACCTCATTACATAGTTACTACTGAAATAGTAACTAATTTTCGTTTCTCTGTAAAGATATTTTTTTCATTGGCTTCTATTCGTTAAATTATTCTATAATAAAGGAAATGGAGGGATTGGATGGATGAATTAATCGCCCAATTAAAAGAGCTAGGATTTACAGAATATGAAGCAAAGGCCTATACAGCACTTGTACAAAAGAGCCATATTAGTGCTTATCAGGTCAGCAAAAATTCTGGTATTCCTCGAGCAAGAATTTATGACATTCTGGATGTACTCGTTGAAAAAGGATTAGTGCTAAAAGAGGAAGCCGTTGATCAAACAACCTATTGTTCCATTCCTGTTGAGATGTTTCTGCAGCAAATACAGCAGCGTTGGCAATCGAATTTTACGTCTATTAGTGATCAATTAGAAAGATTAGAATCTAAGGAGCAGGAAGCGGAGCCTAAAGTGTTAATGCTAAAAGGCAGGCAGACCATTATTAATTATTGTCAGTCATTATTAAAAAAAGCTGAGAAAAAAGTACTTCTTTCTATGTGGGAAGAGATGTATGAAGCATTACGAGAGGATATTTATGAGGTGGCTGAACAGGTCGCTGTACATGGTATTACGCTATACGTGGATGAGCCTGTGTCATCCATTGATAGGCATCGAATGACCTATTATACAAAAAAATCTTCCACTCCCCATTGGTTTATCTTGTCTATCGATGGGCAAGAGATGATTTATGGACATTCTCCTTCAAATCTTGAAACCGCTTTTATTACAAATGATCCGGTTCACATCTATTTATTAGAAGATTATATTTGGCATGACGTCCTGATTAATCGTCTACTAAGACGAGATGATCATGAGCTTGAGGAATGGATTACGAAAGAACGAAAGGCATTTTTTGTAGAGTAAAAAATAAAGAATCTGCTTGCCTAATACTTAAGAGGCAAGCAGATTCTTTTTTAATAAAATACTTTATCAACATTATATTTAGAACGGAAAACATTAATCGCATATGTTTCGTAAATTTCACGTTCCATCGGATCTTCGATTTCATATACTTCAATTTTGAAAATTTCTTGACGATGATTTTTCATAGGCGATACATTGTCTTCAAAATGCTTTTTTATACGTTGACGAATTTTACGCGCTTTACCGACAAATAAAAGCTCATTTTTCTCATTGTAAAATAAGAAAATGCCACCTTTGTCTCGTGTGATTTTATGGAAGTCAATAAACCCGTGGTATGGTGTAATGGGTACATCACCAGGCTTTACATCCTGCTCACGCTGGCGAATGACTATATCTGGTTTCGGAAATTCAATTTTAATCAAGTTAGTTCACGTTCCTCTCTGTTACTAAAGGTATATGTTAACATAATTACAGCATGTTTACCATAAAATTTCATATGTTGCTATGATAATTAGTGTTCATCAAACTTGAGCTGAACATGCATTGTAATGACGAAATATTCTATGTTTTATTGATATTCTTAATTGTTCATGTTACAATTCATTTTAATTAAATAATCTTATCAAGAGAAGCTGAGGGATTTGGCCCGATGACGCTTCAGCAACCTCTAACAAATGTTAGAAAGGTGCTAATTCCAGCAAAGGGTTTTTCCTTTGAGAGATAAGAGTGAACGTGGTAAAGTCCTTCTCATTCTATCTCGCATGGAATGAGGGGGATTTTTTAATTTCATAAAAGTGTCATTGTAATCATTACGATTAACACATTTATAAATAAAAGAGAGGGGAATGCAAGATGCCAATTAATATTCCAAAGAACTTACCAGCTGGAGAACATTTACGAGAGGAAAAAATCTTCGTGATGGAAGAGGATCGTGCGAAAACACAACAAATTCGTCCATTAAATATATTAATTTTAAACTTAATGCCTGAGAAAGAGAAGACAGAGCTGCAGTTACTGCGCTTACTCGGGAATACGCCACTGCAGGTCAATATTACATTTTTAAATACAGCAACACATGAATCAAAAAATGTTAGTAAATCACATTTACAGCTTTTTTACACAACTTTCCAACAAATTCGTCATCGCCGCTTTGATGGCATGATTATTACGGGAGCGCCTGTAGAGAAAATGGCTTTTGAAGAGGTGAATTACTGGCAGGAAATCTCACAAATTATGGATTGGTCTAAGAAAAACGTTACATCGATTCTACATATATGTTGGGGGGCACAGGCTGCTTTATATCATCATTATGGGATCGGGAAGGTTGAACTTCCAGCAAAATGCTCAGGGGTTTACTCGCATGTCATTACAGATTTAACAGTGGACTTAGTGCGTGGCTTTAGTGATTTATTTACAGCACCACATTCTCGTTATACATCTGTTTCAATCGATGAAGTACGCAATCACCCTGATTTACGTTTACTGTCCTATTCAGAGGAAGCTGGTGTATTTATTGTGCAGTCCAAGGATAATAAAAACATTATGATTACAGGTCATCTTGAATATGACGCGACAACCTTAGCAGATGAATACGGACGAGATGTTGCGAAAGGGTTAGACATTGCTGTCCCGGTGAACTATTTCCCGAATGACGACCCAACAAATGAGCCCATTAATACATGGCGTGCCCACACCCATTTGTTATTCTCAAACTGGTTGAATTATTATGTTTATCAGGAAACACCATATGAATGGGATTTTGTTGATGAAATTGAATATCATATTTAATTTTGAAGCGAAATAAATGAACAAATGATGACCTGTTAGTTTCAAGGTCATCATTTTTAATGTTCACTTGTATCTTGATCAGATTTTCCATCATCTTCATTTTTAGTCTGTGGTTCACTGGCATTTTCTAGTTTATTTTCATTTTGTGCCTCATCTTTAGAGTCGCTCTGTTTATTACTATTCTTGTTTTTAGTCTCACTATCTTGCTGCGCCTGATTATTGTTATTTGTTTGATTTTCATTGCTATTTTCACCTTGTGAATTCCCGTCTATTTTGCGGATCTTTGCAACTATCAGCAACGTTAACGGTAAAATAACAGTAAATATCGCAGAAAATATAGGCCAAATTTCATTATTGTAGACATTGGAATGAACAATATTAGGATGAATAATTTGAGAAAGACCAATCATTAATAAACCAAATGGTAAAATAAGTGGACGATGATCCTGTATCTTACATAACTGCGCTACACCAATGACTGAGGCGTAAAAATACATAAATGTTCGAATATAAATAGATATAATCCACATGCCTGCCATAATAATTTCAATACGCTGTAAAAAATTACCAATTGAAATTCTTTGCGCCAATGCATAGCTAGGAAAGGTGCGAGAGGCGGTATTTGAAGGACCAAGCACAAGGATACACAGGGTAATTATTATAATTAAGACAATACCACCGATAATTGCTCCAATGTAAAATCCCTTTTGTGCAGATTTTTGGACATTCACAGCAGATGGGAAAAGCATTAGCAGTACAACAAGTGGAAAAGAAAAAATACTCATAAATCGAATAATACTATATAAAAAGGATTTTTTAGGTGTTTCCAAGATTGGCTGTACATTATCGAAGCTAATCTGAGGTGTGATACAAACTGCAAAGATGATAAAAATCAAGATAAAAATGGGAAATAAAATCTCTGTAGAACGAGCAAATACTTCTATACCGAGAAAAGCAGCATACACAATGATAATACTAAACAGCAGTGCAAATGCCATCGTAGGGGTTTCTGGCATTACTTCTGTTTTCATAAAAATGCCAATAAAATATAATAATTCCCCTGAGGAAAGAAAGGTAAGAAGTAAAAAGCCGACCGCTGTAAATTTCCCCAAAAAGCGACCTAGTATTTTTTCATTTGCCTCAATAAATGTAAGGGAAGGTGTGCGTTTTCCTAAAGAAATATATAGCTTTACTAAGATAAAGCTTATTGCGACTCCGATGATTGCCGCAATCCATGCATCTTGCTTTGCCGCACTTGCTATAGTGGCAGGAATAATTAATATGGCAGTTCCAATAGAAAAGAGAAGGGTAATGATCATAAATTGTCTTGAACTAATGATTTCCTTTTCCATTATGAGCAACCCCTTCTTTTTTATTTTGTAAGTGAAACAATTAGATCTCTGATGGGCGAAAAAATAAACGTGATAAAGTCAAGTGGACTTGGAATCTTAAGCTTTAATGCGATGCCAATATTTATTGCAGTAGCCAATATTAAAATAACTGAAAAAGTAATGATCGTTTTCGTTTCTTTTTTTTTCTTTAATTGTGGAATAAAAGCAAAGGCAATTATAGACGAAATAACAAGGATAAATAGCGTCATTACCATGACCTTACTCCTCCTTTTTGGATTTATGCAATAATGAGTTTTGTATAGTTCCTAATCCCTGTGTATTAACATGAACCTCAACCTTAATAGGAAGTTCAGGGAAAATTGTCTCCCAGTCATTTTTTATTTTTTTCCATTGTTTAGCATCTGAACGATGGAGTACTTCGCTGAAACCAAAAACATCGACTTGATAATTTTGCTGAACGGTTCTGATTGTATGTTCAACTTGTTGTTTAATCATTTTCTCCGTTTTTTTATTTATATATTTAATGGATTTATTGTTAGAAAGCTTCATATCACATTCAACTTCTCCAACATTTTGTTCCACGTCAATATGAACATTTATATGAGGAGAGCCCTTTTTAAAATTACCTTTTACTTTGGTAGTTGATTTGGTAATTTCAGTTGATAGTGTACCTCCTTTTGTGCAAGCGATAATCTCAATGGTGCTCTCTATTTTGTCTTTTATAAAGCTAAGGCCTCTACTTTCATCTTCTGTTAAAAGTCCGATATATCTATCTTTTTTAAAGACGGCTAATCCAGCATATTTTAAAAGTACAGGGGTTTTCACTTTTTTTACATTTGTCTGATCCATACCTAATTTTGGATCACCATGTATTTCAATAGCTGAAAGAATTGCGCTTTTTTCATTGTTGTTTAAAGTATTAACTAAATCATCGATATTGATGGAAATGGTGGAGCCCCAAACTTTTTCTGAGACTCTCAAAGAATTTAGCATTTTGTTGGCTGGTACTTTTTCAATCGGTGTTAACACATTTAAAACATCTTTTGCAGTTGCCTGATGAGAGAGGATGACATCAAAATCATTTCGAAATTCATGGTCTCTGGAAATTAAATCTAGTGCTTCGTTTATTCCTTCCTTCGCTAACTCCTCACCGATAACAACAATCCGAAGATGAGAAAAATAGGGTTTCCTAGCTGCTAAAGTTGTTATTTTTCGAATAGCTTCAAAAATAGTTTCTCCTGTTGCGTGATAGGTAATGACAGGAGTGCGTCCAGTAGAAGGCTGTCTAGTAGAAATTTCACTAGGATCTACTACTTGAATCGATAATTCGAATTCATCATCGACTTTATCAATGCCGAGAGCTAGGACAATTGCTAATTCATTTAGTTCACGCTTACTCCAGCAACCACTTAGTAGTAAAGGGAGGATTAGGAGGAAACAAATTAAGCTGAATTTTGACATGTGCCATTCCTCGTTTATACATTAGATTTATTTCTTTTTTTCGTATCCAAATACTTATGTCCTCTAACATTATTTTTTTGACTGACTAAGCGTGGTCGAGTCAATAGAGCTCTTCGAGGAAATAATACTAACGCATCTTTTTGATCCTTTAAAATTAGTGGACCGAATGGACTTAAATACGGCACACCAAAAGAGCGAATGCTGCATAAATGTAGGATAATGATTATAATTCCAAACATCACACCAAATAAACCAAGCATTGCTGCTACAATCATTAATGGAAAACGTAGAACCCGGATGGTATTAGATAAGCCATAGGCAGGGAACAGGAAGCTACAAATCGCTGTTAAAGCTACGATAATTACCATTACAGCGGATACAATGCCTGCTTCAACGGCTGCCTGACCAATAACTAAGGTTCCCACAATGGATACAGCAGGTCCAATGGTTCTCGGCATTCGAAGACCTGCTTCTCGTAATACCTCAAAGGCAATTTCCATAATAAGTGCTTCAACCACTGCAGGGAAAGGAACGCCTTCTCGTTGGGAGGCAATACTAATAAGCATAGCGGTTGGAAGCATTTCCTGATGAAAGGTGGTAATGGCAACATAGAGTGATGGTGCCACCAACGCAAGGCTTATTCCTAAAAATCTTAATAACCGAATAAGAGAGCTGACGATCCAATTTTGATAGTAATCCTCAGCAGATTGTAAAAAGGAAGTAAATAAAGCGGGTACCACCAGCACAAAGGGTGTACCATCCACTAGAATAGCAATTTTCCCATCTAATAATTCTCCAGCAATAACATCAGGTCGTTCAGAGTTATAAATTGTTGGAAATATTGTGAATTTAGAATCTTGAATAAAATCCTCAATATAGCCACTTTCTAGTATGCCGTCAATGTTAATACGATCTAGGCGTGCCAGTACCTCAGCCACTATTTTGTCATTAGCAATACCATTTATATACATAACAGCTATATCTGTTTGCGTTACCTCTCCAACCACACGAGATTTTATCCAGAGATTAGGACTTTTAATTTTTCGGCGAATAAGGGCAGTGTTTGTGCGTAACGTTTCAGTAAAGGATTCTCTTGGACCTCTAATCACAGATTCTGTTGATGGTTCTGTAACCTCTCGATCTCTAGCACCTTTTGTACTTGTTACGATACCAAAAGTACATCCATTTAATAAGATGACCGTATTGCCATTTAATATCGCGGTAAACAATGCTGAGAAATGAGAAATATTATTTGCATCAACGACTGTCAAACAAGATTCTCTAATATATTGATGAATTGTTTCTATATCTGTTTCTGAGCCATTTACTTCAACCAGATCGAGCATGAGCTTATCAATAATAGTATCCGAAATGGTTGTTTTATCAGATAAGCCATCCATATAAACAATTGCGATTGTGTGCTTTTCAGCTTTACCAATCGTAATTTCTCGTATAATTAGGTCATTACTATTTCCAAGTGTGTTTCGAATCAGTTTGACATTGCTCGAAAGCGAACTATACAGGAGTTCATTGTTGGAATTTGGTTGGGAGGCATCTGAACTTTTTGAAACGGACATTTACTTTCCTCCTCCAAGTGTGCATTCACTACCCATAGAATGGACAAATTTCTTTATAGATAAACAAAGATAGAAATTTAATCTATTTAATTGTTGGCAAATGAAAAAGCCGTGTTCCTCTCGTAATAAACGAAAGGAAACACGGCTTTATTTACGATAATCATATTTTAATTCATCGTTTGTAGCATCAATATCTACATGGAGATTGTGGTTATTAAAAAACCATACATCTTTTTCATCAATATAGTAGGTAACCCCGTCAATCTCTGTTTTGACACCAATCTCGATTGGTTCCTCACGCGTCATACCAAGAGAAAAGCCTTCATGAAATGGACTGGAACCTCCGTATCTTGCATAAAAACGAATGGTATCGCCTGATTCTACTTCCATTTCTCGTTTAAACCAATTTAGGGCTTCATCTGTTAGTGCAATATTCATTAGAATGCTCCTCTCTTTGCTACAGCCATTTCACCTTTGGCTCGGTCCCATTTTTAATGCGGCCAATATTTGCGCGGTGACGATAAATAATAAAGGTGAACAAACATGCGACTAAAATAGTTAACGCAAAATCACCTGTAACAAAATAATAAATGATTGAATAAATTAGTGCTACTAAAGCGGCAATCATGGAAGTTAAGCTTACAATCTTTGTGACTTTTAACGTTACAATAAACGTAATAAAAAGTAAGACAAATAATGGCCATGTATATCCTAAGAGAACGCCAGCAGATGTCGCTACGGCCTTCCCTCCGCGAAAGCTTGCAAAAATAGGGAACATATGACCAATAACCGCTATAAGTCCAAGAATTAACGAGTGTATGGAGACTTCGGAAAATATCGGTAGTGCTACTAACAATACAGCCGCTGTCCCTTTTAAGACATCCATAATGGTTACGACAATTCCTGCTGTTTTTCCTAAGATACGGAAGGTATTCGTGGCACCCAGATTACCACTACCATGTTCACGAATGTCAGTTTTATAAAATATTTTGCCTATCCATAATCCAGAAGGTATAGAGCCAATTAGATAAGCACATAAAATAATAAGTCCATTTACCATAGTTGGACTCCTTTCATTGTAATTCATCACTTGGTACTAATAGTTTGTAACAAGTATTTTACACTTTTTCTTGATAATCTACAACGGCATGAAGGAGATTTCATGACGTTCCTTGAATTCAATACAAAAGAAAACTATTTTTTCAAGGGTTTCGATATGTATAATGATTAGGTTAGGCTATTTGACACGAGTATCCTTGCATTAAGACAAGCCTTTTCTAAAAATATAGGTAAAATGGCAATTTTGTCAATCATCCTTTCCTTTGGTAGAATAGAAGTCTATCTTAAATTTCATGGAAATGCTAGTATAAATCATCAGTCTGACAGAAGATACCCACTTAGTTATTCATACATATCCACTCTTATTCAAGTGGCTATCAAATGCTTCTGCATGAAAAATTGAAAACCTTCACGAGCTATCTTTGTTTTAGCCGAAAGTTTATAATCGGTTATTAGTCATTCGATGTCTTATCTTGAAGCGGCAATGTTTTTGTACCGAAAGCTTAGCCTCAGGTACAGACAAACTTTTATCCTTAAGCAGCATATTTAGCAGATGATTTTGAAGAGGAGCTTGACTATGGAGAAATTTAGATGTCATTACGCTGTGGCATAATCGATTTATGCAACAAAAACTTAGGTCCTTGCGTCAAGGGAATATAATAGCTTATGACAATGCGGATCATTACTTTTAAAAACGAAGAAGCTGTGAGGAATAAAAAATTTTATTGGGCCTGTCGCTAGCTATTGACAGGAAATGCTATTATTATTAGGAAGAGAAGATAAATAGAACATGCGTTTGTTTTTTGGAGGGGAATTTTTTGACGAATAAACAGTCACCAAGCGTCTATAATGATGACGCTATACAAGTATTAGAAGGATTAGAAGCGGTACGAAAGAGACCCGGCATGTATATCGGTTCTACAGATGGCCGTGGTCTTCATCACCTTGTGTATGAAATCGTGGATAATGCGGTGGATGAAGCATTGGCTGGCTTTGGTTCTCATATTATTGTCAAGATTCATAAAGATCAAAGTATTAGCGTTCGAGACTTCGGTCGTGGAATGCCTACTGGTATGCATAAGATGGGAAAGCCAACACCTGAAATTATTTTTACGGTTTTACATGCTGGTGGCAAATTTGGACAAGGCGGCTATAAAACAAGTGGCGGTTTACACGGCGTAGGTTCTTCTGTCGTTAATGCGTTATCAACATTTTTAGAGGTGACTATACATCGCGACGGTAAGAAATATTGCCAACGTTTTGAAAATGGTGGTCATCCAGTTACGACACTTGAAGAAATCGGCAGTACGAAACAGACAGGCACTCTAGTCCATTTTCTACCAGATGACAAGATTTTTTCTGTTACAAAGTTTAATTATGATACACTTGCAGAACGTTTACGTGAGTCAGCATTTTTATTGAAGGGCTTAAAAATTGAGTTAATTGATGAACGCGAGGAAGGCAAAGGTGATGTGTTCTTTTATGAGAACGGCATTGAAGCTTTCGTTGCGTATTTGAATGAGGAAAAAGACGTTCTTCATCCTGTCAAATATGTAGAAGGGATTCAGGATGATATTGAAGTAGAATTTGCATTCCAATATAACGATGGCTATTCAGAAACAATTCTATCTTTTGTTAACAATGTTCGTACACGTGATGGCGGCACACATGAAACAGGCGCAAAAGCAGCATTAACACGTGTATTTAATGAATACGCAAGAAAGATAGGTCTGTTAAAAGAGAAAGATAAAAACCTTGAAGGGACAGATATTCGCGAGGGTCTAGCAGCAATTGTGTCTGTACGTATTCCTGAGCATTTACTACAATTTGAGGGTCAAACAAAAGGCAAGCTAGGGACGAGTGAGGCTCGTTCTGCCGTAGATAGTGTGGTCTCTGAGCAAATTTTATATGTGCTTGAGGAAAATGCCGAGCTATCTGCATCCCTTGTTCGTAAAGCTATTCGTGCACAGCAAGTTCGTGAAGCGGCTCGTAAAGCACGTGAAGATGCACGAAATGGCAAAAAGAACAAAAAGGCCAGTACCATTCTTTCAGGAAAATTAACGCCCGCACAATCTCGCAATGCTGCGAAAAACGAGCTCTATTTAGTCGAAGGAGATTCTGCTGGAGGCTCAGCAAAGCAAGGGCGGGATCGTACATTCCAAGCCATATTACCTTTGCGCGGTAAAGTCATTAATACGGAAAAAGCCAAGCTACAGGACATCATGAAAAATGAGGAAATTTCAACGATTATTCATGCTATTGGTGCAGGTGTTGGTACAGATTTCTCTGTTGAGGATTCAGCCTATGATAAAGTCGTTATTATGACCGATGCTGATACAGATGGTGCACATATTCAAGTGTTGCTATTAACGTTTTTCTACCGTTACATGCGTCCATTAATTGAAGCAGGTAAGGTCTTTATTGCCTTACCACCTCTGTATAAAATTTCAAAGGGCACTGGTAAAAAAGAAGTGATTGAATATGCTTGGACTGAAAATGATTTACAGAAGGCCATCAAAAAAGTTGGAAAGGGTTACATACTACAGCGCTATAAAGGTCTTGGTGAGATGAATGCAGACCAGCTGTGGGATACGACGATGAACCCAGAAACACGCACATTAATTCGTGTAACAATTGAGGATGGTGCACGTGCTGAAAGACGTGTTACAACATTAATGGGCGATAAAGTTGAACCACGTCGTAAATGGATCGAAGCCAATGTAAACTTCGGTATGGAGGATGATTCAAATATTTTAGACAATGAATTCATCCAACAAGAGGAGGACCAAGCATGAGTAGTACGGAAAAGTTTCAAGATTTACCTTTAGAAGAAGTGATGGGTGACCGTTTTGGTCGCTATAGTAAATACATTATTCAAGACCGCGCGTTGCCTGATGCACGTGACGGTCTTAAGCCTGTGCAGCGTCGTATATTATATGCAATGTTTTCCGAGGGGAATACACATGATAAACCATTTCGTAAATCCGCTAAAACAGTCGGGAATGTAATTGGTAACTATCATCCTCATGGTGATAGCTCAGTTTATGAGGCCATGGTGCGCATGAGTCAAGATTGGAAAGCGCGTCATATGCTGATTGAGATGCATGGGAATAATGGGTCAGTGGATGGTGATCCGCCAGCAGCGATGCGTTATACGGAAGCAAGACTTTCAGCTATTGCTGCAGAAATGCTACGTGATATTGGCAAGAAAACCGTTGAATTCGTACCAAACTTTGATGATCAGGATATGGAGCCAACCGTTTTACCAGCCCGCTTCCCAAATTTACTAGTGAATGGCTCAACAGGTATTTCAGCCGGCTATGCAACTGATATTCCTCCACATGCTCTTGATGAGGTGCTTGACGGGGTTTTAATGCGCTTAGAAAAGCCTCACTCAACGGTCGATGAGTTAATGACCGTTATTAAAGGTCCAGATTTCCCAACTGGTGGCATTATTCAAGGTGTTGATGGCATCAAAAAAGCTTATGAAACGGGCCGCGGTAAAATCATTGTCCGTGCACAAGCCGCTGTGGAGCCAATTAAGGGTGGCAAAGAGCAGATTGTCATTACGGAATTGCCATATGATGTTAATAAAGCGAACCTTGTTAAAAAAATAGATGAGCAACGTGTTGATAAGCGTCTAGAAGGTATCGCGGAAATTCGTGATGAATCGGATCGTACAGGTTTACGTGTGGTCATTGAACTGAAAAAAGATGTACCAGGACAAGGTATTTTAAATTATTTATTTAAAACAACAGATTTACAAGTAGCTTATAATTTTAATATGATTGCCATTCATAATCGTCGTCCAACGATGATGACGCTGCCATTATTACTTGATGCGTATATTGCACATCAAAAAGAAGTCGTTACCAACCGTTCAATCTATGATTTACAAAAGGCTAAGGATCGTTCGCATATCGTTGACGGCTTAATTAAGGCATTGTCTATTTTAGATGAAGTAATTGCTACGATTCGTTCTTCAAATGATAAAAAAGATGCGAAATTAAACTTACAAACTAAGTTTGACTTTACAGAGGTACAATCTGAGGCGATCGTTAGCTTGCAATTATACCGTTTAACGAACACGGACATTACAGAGCTTCGCCAAGAACAGGATGAATTAAATAAATTAATTGCCAAGCTAGAAGGCATTCTTAATAGTGAGGTAAAGCTTATTCGTGTCATAAAACAGGAGTTGCTTGATATTAAAAAACGCTTTACAGAGCCACGCCGTTCGAAAATTGAACAAGAAATTGAAGAAATCAAAATTACATTAGATGTCCTTGTACCAAGTGAAGAGGTTGTTGTGACTGTGACTAAGGATGGTTATATTAAACGTACTTCCACACGTTCCCATGCAGCCTCAAATGGTCAGGATATTGCGATGAAGGATTCAGATTATTTATTATATGAAGAAAACTTAAATACACAGCATCATCTGCTGCTGTTCACAAATAGAGGCAATTATATTTATCAGCCTGTTCATGAGCTACCAGACATTCGCTGGAAGGATCTCGGTCAGCATATTTCAAGTATTGTGCCGACTGGAGAGGATGAATCCATTATTGCGGTCTATGGTTTCGAGACATTTGAGCAAGCGAATACTTATATTTTAACGGCTACGAAAGATGGACAAATTAAACGCTCGCCTTTAGCAGATTATGCAGTTACCCGTTATTCAAAGCCAATAAAGACAATGAATGTTAAAGCTGGCGATGAAATGATTTTTGCAGATTTCGTAACGGATGACACTGAATTACTATTAACAACCGATACAGCCTATGCGATTCGTTTCCCAATGGAGGAATTACCAGTAACGGGTGTCAAAACTGGTGGTGTTAAAGGAATTACCTTAAAAGATGGGGAAGCATTAGTGGGTGTTAATGTTTTACAGCCAAACGACACAGAATATGTTGTTATTGTAACGCAGCGAGGTGCTGTGAAGAAAATGAATGTAGCTGAAGTTGAGATGGCAAGTCGCGCAAAACGGGGCTTAAAGGTGTTAACAGAATTAAAAGCAAACCCTCATCGTATCGTTGCAGTAGTCAAAGCTACAGATGAGGAGCATGTTATCATTGAAACTGAAAAAGGTGTGCAAGAGGTTATTGAAGTACAAGCATTAACACGAGCAGATCGTCATTCAAATGGCTCATTCAAGGTAGATATTGCAACTGATGGACAGATTTCACACGTATTAACTGCAAAAAAAGAACAAAACCCAAGCTAGATTGACGAAGCCTCTTTATAAGATTAAAGTCGATTTGCCACAAAACTGTGATGCAAATCGACTTTTTTTAGTTTTAAAGTGCCCTTCGTTATGAATGTAGGGTTTTTAATTTTTATTCAGCAAATGCCATTAATATAAAATTAATGAAAAGATGAAACCAACGAGCAATGTGCTTTGTCTAACTTATACAAATTGATGAAGGGAGGGAATTGCTTGGAGAAACAACAAAGAGATATACATTTACGGGAGGTTATGGATTTATACGGTCATTACTTACTTCGACTAGCTTATACATATGTAAAAAATAAAGAAAGGGCAGAGGATATTGTACAGGAAGTATTCATCCGCTATTACATTCATATGGAGCAATTTGAAGGGCGTTCTAGTGTCAAAACTTACTTATACCATATGGTCGTCAATGAGTGTCACAATTACTTTAAAAGCTGGGCATATCGGAAAACAGAGTTAACTAGTCTTTTTAAAAAGCAGGAAACCTCTATTTCAGTGGAATCTCAAATTTTAAAGCAGGAAGAAATGGATGTAATTGCTCACAGCATTACTACATTAGAAACGAAATATCGAGAGGTCCTTTGGCTTTATTACTATGATGAATTATCTATCACCGATATCGCATCCATCTTACAATGTTCAGTTAATACAGTGAAAACAAGGCTAGCAAGAGGGAGAAAACGAGTAGGCATCCAATTAGAGAAGGAGGGATTTTATAATGGAAATGAATTTACGTAATCGATTAAAGGCTACAATACCAGATCAATTAGCATTAACTTCCCAAAAAAAAGAAGAGATTTTAGAAGCTGCTCATGTTAGATTGGAGCAACAGCAAACCCCTGTAAAAAAACATATGTGGAAGCCCTTTGCGGTAGGAATTTCAGCTTTAGCTCTTACGGCTTTATTAAGTTATCCAGTTATAGATGAAATAAAGGAACAATTGACAATATCGCAAATAACTGAGCAATCCTATGAAGAAATTAGTATCCCTGGT
>Ga0213828_1000729_pt1 | contig 30316 bp, 22 predicted proteins | sample MC6MC0897MG_FD_180664 | JGI IMG/M metagenome (GOLD analysis project Ga0213828, IMG submission 180664) | Enriched soil aggregate microbial communities from Iowa State University, Ames, United States - MC6-MC0897-MG | ecosystem: Environmental > Terrestrial > Soil > Unclassified | place: USA: Iowa... | reverse complement strand
CGCGTGCGGTTTGGTTACAAGGAGCGCTGGCCCAGGTAGATCCACGCCATGCGTGGATGTTCCCGCGACCGCTTTCTGTAGAGTCGAGCCATGCTCGACTCAGGGCCCCATCAGCCGAGCACGGGCTCGGCTCTACAAGGTCATGCCATGCGCCCAGTAGATCCACGCGATGCGTGGATGCCCCACATGACGCCAGCGATCACCGCAGCGCGGCGGCTTCCTGCAGGCTCAGTGAGCGGGTCTCCGGTGCCAGCCACAGCGACACCAGCAGTCCTGCGAACGTGATCCCGGCGGCGACCAGCAACGTGCTGCCAATGCCGATCCGCTCCAGCGCCAGCGGCACCAGCCAGGTGGCCATCGAAGAACCCAGCGCTGCCAGCGATGCGCCGATGCCCACCGCGAACGCACGGATCTCGGTAGGGAACAGTTCGTTCGGGTAGACGATCTCCAGCACCTGCGCGCCACCAATGAAGAGGGCGTACAGCCCGAACAGGCCGAGAACGATGGCCGGCGAGGCATCCGGGACCAGGCCAAGCCCGAGCAGGCCCACGCCCGACCACAGGAAGCTGTGGATGATGAGCGGGCGCCGCCCGATGCGGTTGATCAGCCAGGTGGCGATGATGCAGCCAAGCGCCAGCAGCAGGGTGATGCCGATCGAGCCATACGTCGCCAGGTCGCCGGTCAGCCGCAGCGCCTGGAACAGGCGCGGCACGAAGGCATAGATGGCGAACATCGGCATCACCGCGCACGACCAGAACACCACCACGAACAGGATGCGGGGACCGTAGCCGGCACGGATGGCCTGCAGGAACGACATCGCCTGCGTGGTCGCCTCCGCACCGACGTTGCGTAGCGAGTAAGCACCGCCGTAGATGCGCTGGACCACCGCCTCGGCCTCAGCGCCGCGCCCCCGGCGCAGCAGCCAGCGCGGGGATTCCGGCGCACCGATGCGCAGGGCCAGCATCGCCACCGCGATGATCACCGGGCTGGCCATGATGTGCCGCCACGCCTGCGGGCCCAGCGCCGCCAGCACGGCATTGCCGATCATGTAGGCCACGGCAGCGCCGACGAACCACAGCACGGTCATCAGCGAAAGCCGCGAGCCACGGTGTTTCTGCGGCAGGAATTCGGTCAACAGCGAGCCGGCCGCGGTGTACTCGATGCCTACCGCCAGACCGGACAGCACCCTCAGGGCACCCATCGATACCGCGTCATGCACCCAGTACATCGACAGCGAGACTGCGCCGAAGATCAGTGGCGTACACAGGTAGGGAATGCGGCGGCCGAAGCGGTCGGTCAGCCAGCCGCCGAGGAATCCGCCGAAGAACACGCCGATCAGCTCCATGGCCGCAACCATGCCCTGCATGTAGGTGTCCAGGTGCAGGGCGGTGGCAATGGGCAGGGTAGCCACGCCGATGATGCTGACAATGTAGCCGACCATGCTCCAGCCAAGGCCGGCGCTGACGGTGAGCTTCTGGTGGAAGGGGTTGATCGGCGCGTGATCGATCAGGCCGGTGCTTGCAGTCGATGCCATTGCAGGATCCTCAGAAATAGTAGCCAAACACCATCAGCAGCGATGCTTTGTAGCGGTCATCGCCACCGGCTGCTGCGCCATTGCTGTACTGGCCGGCGCCCACGAAGGGGTCGTTGCGCCCGACCAGCACTTCCGTCCACACGCGGATGCGACCGGTGGCGGTATCGCTCCAGAACGCGCCGATGTTCAGCCGCTGGGTATCCCGCTGGCCGGGCACGGTCTTGAAGAAGCGCGCGTAGGTGGCGTAAAGGTCCACGTTGAACGGCAGACTGCCCGTATCCATGCGCCGACCCACCTCGGCGAAGCCCAGCGTGCCGCGGGTGGCGATGTTGAACGGGGCGTCGTAGTTGCCGACGGTGATCTGGTCGGGGGCAGACGGATCAGCGTTGTCGATGTCCTGCCAGGCAGCCAGCAGCTTGCCGTGCCAGTGGCCCTGCTCGACCTTTGCGCTGAATGCAAGCGCACGGCGCTCGCCATCGCGGCCGGTGCGTGCGTTGTGCACCGTGGAATACCAGCCTGAGCCGGTGAAGGTGTAGCGGGGCATGCCTTCCTGGCCCGTCACGTACTGCAGCCGCCCGGCGACCATGTTGCGTTCGGTGGTACGGGTTCCGGCGGGCACGGAGGGATCGGCCTTGACCAGGTTCACCGAGTAACGGGCACTGTCCTCGCTGAGACCGAAGGCATTGGACGCGGCACCGGGGAACACGCCGAACGTGCTGCTCAGGCGTTCGCCCTGGTGCTGGTAGACCGCGCCGAGGTTGTAGGTCTCCTCCATGCCGTAGACGAAGCCCAGGCTGTTGAGGAAGGCCGAACCCCAGAAGGTGTCATCGAATGGCACGGCCTGCAGGCCGACGCTTACGCTGTCGTTGGCGCTGAAGTGGCGGCCGACGTAGGCGTAGACCGGAAAGCTGATCTCGCCGGGATAGTTCCTGTAACCGGCGTCGTAGAGGAAGCTGCCGCCGTAGAAGCGGTACTGCGCCGCGCCGTACCAGGTATCACTGCGGTAGGCGGCGGTCAGTAGCAGGGTGTCGAAGGACAGGTGTTCGGACGTGCGTCGCGTGCCGTCGCTGGCGGCATCGGTGAAGCGCAGATCGTAGCGGCCGCGGATCGCGCCGCCGAAATCCCAGCCGCCGGCAGGCGCGGCGTTGGCCGCCAGCACGGGGCCCATGGCGCAGGCGCAGAACAGTGCCAAAGCCGGGCGCAGGCGCCGCGACCGGGCGCGCGAACCCGTGCCAGCACGGGGCTGGCAGTCGAGCAGGTGCATGGTGTTCCTCCGGATGGATGGAAAGCACTGGCGGCCTGACTGTGGCGGTGCGTGGGTACGGACCGCCACAGCCTCCTCAGGCCGCGGGCGCGGTGTACCTCAGCTGAGGTCGACCCAGATCGTCTTGATCTCGGTGTACTGGTCGTGCGCCCAGGCGGACTTGTCGCGGCCACCGAAGCCGGATTGCTTGTAGCCTCCGAACGGCGTAGTCACGTCGCCTTCGCCGAAGCAGTTGATGGTCACCACGCCAGCGCGGATCTCGCGGGCCACGCGCAGGGCAGGCTTCAGCTTCGAGCCGTAGACCGAACCGGCGAGGCCGTAGATTGAATCGTTCGCCAGTGCGATGGCCTCGTCTTCGGTCTCGAACGTGGTCACCGCCAGCACCGGGCCGAACACCTCCTCGCGGAACAGGCGGCTGTCGGGGGACACGCCATCCACCACGGTCGGTTCAACGAAGATGTCCGCACGGGTGCTGCCGCCCTGCACGACGGTCTGGCCATGGGTGCCGGCTTCGTCGAGGAAGGACTTCACTTTGTCGAAGTGGGCGCGGCTGACCATTGAGCCGAGGCGGTTGTCCGGGTCCATCGGATCGCCCAGCTGCCAGTCCTGCAGCTGCACCCCGATGCGCTGCAGCAGTGCGTCCTTCAGCGAGGCATGCACGATCAGGCGCGAGGACGCCGAGCAGTTCTCGCCCATGTTCCAGAACGCCCCGTTGACCACGTGCGCGGCCACCGTATCCAGATCGTCCACGTCCTCCAGCACCACGGCCGGATTCTTGCCGCCGCACTCCAGGACGATGCGCTTGAGGTTGGATTCGGCGGCGTAGGACAGGAAGCGGCGGCCGGTAGCGGTCGAGCCGGTGAAACTGACCATGTCCACGTCCATGTGGCGGCCGATCGGCTCGCCCACGGCGGCGCCACCGCCCGGCACCACGTTCAGCACGCCAGCCGGGATGCCGGCCTGGTGGGCAAGCTCGGCCACGCGCAATGCGGTCAGGGTGGTTTCCTGTGCCGGCTTGATCACCAGCGGGCAACCGGCAGCCAGCGACGGGCCGATCTTCCACGCCAGCATCAGCAGCGGGAAGTTCCACGGCAGCACCAGGCCGACCACGCCGATCGGCTCGCGCACGACCATCGCCACTGCACTGTCACCGACCGGCGCGGTGCTGTCGTAGATCTTGTCGATCAGTTCGGCGTGCCAGCGGATCGTGTGGATGGATTCGGGCACGTCTACCGTCGCGCATTCGGACACCGGCTTGCCGCTGTCCAGGCTCTCCATCACCGCCAGTTCGTCGGCGTGCTGTTCCAGCAGGGCGGCAAAGCGCAGGAGTACCTGCTTGCGTTCGTTCGGCGAGCGCTTGTGCCAGCGGCCGTCAGCAAACGCCGCCTTGGCTGCGGCCACGGCGGTGTCCACGTCCTGTGCATCGCAGGCGGCAACCTGGCCCAGCACCTCGCCGGTGGCCGGGTTGGTGGTCTGGAAGGTGCGGCCGCGGGCGGACGGCACCGAGCGGCCATCGATGAACGCCTGCGAGGGCAGGGCGAGGCCCTGCGCGATGGCCACGTACTGTTCACGAGTCAGCAGATCAGCCATGGTCGGACGCCCCGGTCACCTGCGCGACCTCCTGCTTCAGCGCATCGATGACGCCGCGCAGGGCTTCGACTTCCTCGCCCAGCAACGGCTGCAGCGGCGCGCGCACGCCACCGGTCTGCAAGCCGATCAGGCCGCAGCCGGCCTTGATCGACTGCACGAACTTGCCGCCTTCGAGGAAGTCCATCAGCGGCATCATCGCCGACATGATGCGACGACCCTTGTCGAAGTCCTTTTCCAGCACGCAGGCTTCGTACAGCGCCACATGCTCGGCCGGGATGAAGTTGGAGCCGGCACAGACCCAGCTGCGCGCGCCCCAGGCGAAGAATTCCAGCGCCTGGTCGTCCCAGCCACAGGACACGCTGATTTCCGGGTAGTCGCGCGACAGGCGCTTCAGGCGCATCGGGTCGCCCGAGCTTTCCTTGATGGCCACGATGTTCTTCGAGCCTTTGATGGCAGCAAAGAAGGCATCGCCCATGCTCACGCCCATGCGCGCCGGGTAGTTGTAGAGCATGATCGGCAGGCCGGCAGCGGCATCGACTGCGCGCACGTGGTCGGCAATCTCCAGCTCGGTCGGCAGCGCATAGGGCGGGGTGGTGACCAGCAGAGCGTCGGCACCGATCTCCTTGGCCTGGCGTGCATAGGCCACGGCATCCTCGGTACGGATGGCGCCGGTGCCGATCACCAGCGGCAGGCGGTTGCCGATCACTTCGCGGGCGCGCTTTGCCAGCTCGTAGCGCTCCTGCTGGGTGTGTGCGTAGTACTCGCCGGTGGAACCACCGATGATGATGCCGTGCACCTTGCTGGCGATCAGGTGCTCGAGCACCTCGGCAAACGCGGCGTGGTCGATCGAGCCGTCAGCGGCCAGCGGGGTGATGGCGGGGGTGTAGATGCCTTCGAAATTCATGGTGCTCTCCATACAGTGGGGGTCAACGGGAAGGGGACAGCGCGGAGGCCTGGGCCAGGTCGAGCGAGGCGGTTTCCGGGGCGAGGAACCAGCCGGCGATGAAGCCGACGGCGGTGACCGCCGCGGCGATGTACATGGTCTGGGTGATGCCCAGGTGCTGCAGCGAGAGCGGCACCAGGTAGGTGCCGACGGCCGCGCCGATGCGCGACATCGAAGTGCCGATGCCCACGCCGACGGCGCGGATCTCGGTGGGGAACAGCTCGTTGGGATAGACCAGCTGCAGCACCTGGGCACCGCCGATGAACAGCGCATAGCTGCCGAACAAGAGCAGCACCAGCCACGGCGCGGCATCGGCGAACGTGCCCAGCAACAGCAGCGCGGCGCCGGACCAGAGGAAGCTGTGCAGCAGCAGCGGGCGACGGCCCACGGCGTTGATCAGCGAGGTGGCGATCGCGCAGCCGACGACGAACAACAGGGTGATGGCGATGGAGCCGTAGGCCGCCCAGCCGCCATGCAGGTGCAGGGCTTCCAGCACCTTCGGTGCAAATGCATAGACCGCGAATACCGGCACCACCGAGCAGGTCCAGAACAGGACCACGAACAGCAGCCGGCTGCCATATCCAGCACCGAGCAGATCGCGTAGCCCGGCCTTGCGCACCACGACCTGCTCGGCCAGGTTGTCCACGCTGAAGCCCGCGCCGAACACCCGGCGCAGCACGCCGTTGGCCTCGCGCGTGCGGCCCTTGTTCAACAGCCAGCGTGCCGATTCGGGCGTACCCAGACGGATCGCGAACAACGCAGCGCCCACCAGGGCAGTACTGGCCAGCGCCCAGCGCCAGCCGTCTTCGCCAGCAGCGGCAAGAATCCAGTTGCCCAGGATGTAGGCCGCCGCTGCACCGGCAAACCACAGGAGGGTCAGCGCAGCCAGGCGCGGGCCGCGGCTGGCACGCGGCAGATACTCCACCAGCAGCGCGGTGGCGACCGGGTACTCGATGCCCACACCAACGCCGATCAGGAACCTGCAGGCAAACAGCGCCCAAGGGCTGTCCACCCACAGCGACGCCAGCGAGAACACCACGAACAGCGTGGGCCCGATGAAGATGACCCGGCCGCGGCCGAAGTGGTCGGTGAGCTTGCCGCCGACCAAGCCGCCGGCAAAGATGCCCAGCAACGCCGCGGCGGCGATGATGCCCTGCCAGAAGTTGTCCAGGTGCAGGGCCGATGCGATCTGCACCATGCCCACGCCGATGATGCTCAGCGCATAGCCATCGACAAACGAGCCACCGCCGCAACGGACGGTGAGCAGGCGGTGGAATCCATTGAGGGGAAGTTCTTCGATCGTGGTGCCGTGGGTAGCCATGCAATCCCTCCCGAGAGTGGTTTGGCGTCGTCCCGAGGGACGCAGGTGACGATGGAGGCGGCGGTCAGGGGCGGTGGGTCAGCACTCCTGGCCGGCAGTGAACTGCGTCCATGCGAGATTGAGGTTCACGCCGATATCCAGCAGCGGCGCTGGCGGATTGGCGTTCGGGCCGGGCGAAGCCAGCAGGAAGTCGATGACCGGGTTGCGCTCACCCGCCAGCCAGTCGGCGAGCAGCTTGCCGGTGGCGGTGCCGCGGGTGATGCCCAGGCCGTTGCAGCACAGCGCGCCGTAGACATTGGGCGCCAGCTGGCCGAACTGCGATTCGTGATTGCGCGACATCGCCAGCGAGCCGCCCCAGGTGTAGTCGAACGGCACCTCCTTCAACATGGGGAAGCGGCGCTCGAACGAGGTGCGATGGCGCTTCACGAAACGGCGCAGGCAGCGCTCGCGCGGCTGGCCATCGGCGTTGTAGCTGAAGCTGTTGCGCACCAGGATGCGGTTGTCGTGCGTGCGGCGCAGGGTGGTGCCGAACGGGTGCGCCGGGATCAGGCCCCAGAAATCCTTGCCACCCAGCGCTGCCTGTTCCTGCAGGGTGAGCGGTCGGGTCAGGCTGCCGTAGGTGAAGATCGGCAGCATGCGCCCGCGCAGGAACCCGAAATGCATGGCGAAGGCGTTGTTGGTGAGCAGCAGGGTATCGGCCACGATCTGGCCACGTGCGTGGTACAGGGTGACCTTGTCGCCGTAGTCGACGCCGGTGATGGGTGTGTGCTCGTACAGGGTGACGTTGGCCGGCAGCGTGTCGGCCAGGCCTTTGACCATCGCCGAGGGCTGCACCAGCATCGTGCCCGGGGTGAACAGCGCCTTGCGGTAGAAGCGGGTGCCGATGTGCGAAGCCAGCACCTCGCCGTCGACGACTTCATAGGCCTGGCCCAGCTTGTCCAGGCCGCGGCGGTAGGCGTCGAGCACGGCCACGCCGCTGTCTTCCACGGCGGCCTGGTACTTGCCGGAGGCACGCAGGTGGCAATCGATGCCGTGGGCCTCGACGGTCTGTTTCAGGTACTGCTGGCCGACGAGGTTCAGGTCCAGCACTGTGCGCGCGGTGGTGATGTCGCCGATGTAGTCATCCGCGCCGATGTCATGCGGCAGGTCGATGGCAAAGCCCGCATTGCGGCCGGAGGGGCCAAAGCCCACTTCCTGCGCTTCGATCAGCACGATCTCGTCGTTGGGGAAGCGCTCGGCCAGGCGCCGCGCCGCGGCCAGTCCGGTCAGGCCTGCACCGATGATCGCCCAGCGCGCAGTACGCACGCCTTCATGGCCAGGGCGCGGCGTGCGCACCGCACTGGTGTGGTACCAGCCGCACTGGCTGTCGTCGGCAGGAAGGGAGGTGACCTTGTGCATGGTTCGATGACCGATGGGTTCTGCTGGGGAGCGCGATGGCGGCGGGGCCATGCGGGAGTGGCGCGGGGGAGGCGAGGTCAGCGCGGAAGGAGCGGAGGGCCGGCGCGCGTGATGCATTGCAGCATTCGAAGGGCGGAGCAGGCCGGCTGTGCGGTATGAACCAAAATTGCTTTGGATTCAGCGCTGTAGCTCATGTTTCCACCTGGCCGCGGATGCCTGGAAATCAGGTGTCTACACGGTGTAGACAGAACATAGACTCAAAGTCGTTTGAGGTAAAGCGCCGTTCGTCGGTCTGCGACCAAAGTCGGGCACGATATGCGTCGATGGGACGCGGTGCTGCTGCTGGACGCGGCGGGGACCATCCACTACGGTGTGTCTATTCAGTGAAGACCGGGCGGGTCGAGGCCGCCATCGATGGCGAAGGCGCGAGCAAAGACAACACCGGCGGACGCCGTACCGAGCGACCGCAAGGGCCGCCTGGACGACGCCCTGCGCAAGCGCATCCTGTCGATGGAACTTGCCCCTGGCGCGGTGGTGGACGAGCTGACCCTGGCCGAGGAATTCGGGCTGTCACGGCCACCAGTGCGCGAACTGATGCGACAGCTCGCCGCCGAGGGCTATCTGGAACTGGAGCCGAACCGTCCAGCGCGTGTCTCGGCGATGAGCCACCACTCGCTGCGTTCGTTCTTCCTGGCTGCGCCCATGTTGTATGTGGCCACGGCGCAGCTCGCCGCCGGCAACGCCACAGCAGCGGAAATCGAACGGATGAAGCAGATCCAGCGACGCTTCCGCCAGGCCATCGATGATGGCAACACGCTGGAGCGCGTGCGGCAGAACGACCGTTTCCACTACGAGATCGGCTTGGCCGCACACAATGAATACCTGATGCCCAGCCTGCGTCGCCTGCTGCTGGATCACGCCCGCCTGGGCATGACGTTCTACCGCGATCCGCCCAGCGCCGACATGGCCGAGAGCCTTTCGGTGGCCGTGGAGCAGCACGACCAGATCATCGAGGCCATCGAACGCCACGACACCGACGGCGTGGCCGAGCTGATGCGCGCGCACATGGACCTGTCGCGCCGTCGCATGGCCGAGTACGCCGCGCCGGAAGGCCTCGACGTACCGCTGTAAGGTTGGTGCGCGGCAGGCTCAGGCCTTGCCGCGCACCGTGCGTGTGGCCACCCAGCACAGGATCGAGCCTGCGCAGACCATCGCCGCACCCTGCCAGAACGACAGCGGCAGCACCGTGCGCAGCACCAGTGCAGAGAGCACCGCCGACAGCACCGGAATGAAGTACGACGCGCCCACCAGCACCGGCACGTTGCCGTGGAGGATGCCGACGTTCCAGGCCGCATAGCCGAAGCCCATCGCCGCAGCGGCTGCCAGAAGATAGAGCGTGCCGGGCAGGGTGAACGCGATCGGCTGGCCGCCGATGACCAGATACTTCACCCACAGCGCCGCGGCGGTCAGCATGAAGAACAGCGTCGTGCCGTTGCTGCCCTTGGCGATGCGCGCAGTGACCGTGCAGTAGGTGGCCCAGATGAGCGAGCCGATGAAGGCCAGGCCATAGCTGAGCGGATTGTCCTGCACGTTGTGCCACATGCCCGCCAGATCGAAGCCTTCATCGCCGCCCAGCACCCAGCACACGCCGGCAATGGCGATGATGAAGCCCGGCACCACCAGCAGAGTGGATTTCTGCTTGTTGAAGACGATGGCAAACACCATCGTCAGCGCTGGCCACAGGTAATTGACCATGCCTACTTCGATGGCCTGTCGGCTGGACTGTGCATAGCCGATGGACAACGCCAGGCACAGTTCATAGGTCACGAACAGCACGCTGCCCCAGACCAGGTAGCTGCGCGGGAACTGGCGCACCCTGCTCATGCCGATGGTCAGCAACAACAGCACCGAGGCCACGCTGTAGATCAGCGCGGCGCCGCCTGTGGCACCGAAATGCTGGCTGACCCCGCGGATCAGGCCGACGATCGCACTCCAGAACACGATGGCCAGCAGGCCGATCAGGGTGGCGGACAGCTTCGCATCGATGTTCGGGCGTGCCATGTTTCCAGTTCCAGCAGCGTGTACGTGTTGGGTAGCGCCGGGCCATGCCCGGCGGGGCGTATCAGGCTTCAAGACCCGCAGCGTTCTGGCCCTTGCGCAGGGTGAAGTTCACGCCGACGGTCAGGAACGGATCCGGCGGGTTGTAGTTCGGCTTGGGCACCGACAACAGGAATTCCGTCAGCGGGTGGCTCTTGCCAGCCAGCCAGTCTGCCAGCAGCGTGCCCGTGGCCGTGCCGCGCACCGTGCCCAGACCGTTGCAGCCCAACGCGCCGTACACGTTCGGGCGCAGCTCGCCGAAGAAGCTGTTGCCGTTGCGGGTCATGCCCAGGCCGCCACCCCAGGTGTATTCGAACGGCACCTGCGAGAGCGTCGGGAAGCGGCGCTCGAACGACAGTCGATGGTTCTTGCGGAACTTCTCGGTCGCGCCCGGCTTGTGCCGGCCGTCTTCGTTGAAGGTGAAGCTGTTGCGTACCAGGATGCGGTTGTCGTGCGTGCGCCGCAGCGTCGTGCCAAAGGGATCGGCCGGGATGACGCCCCAGAATTCGTGACCGCCGATGCTGGCCTGTTCCGCCGCGGTCAGCGGACGGGTCAGGCTGCCGTAGGTGAACATCGGCAGGATGCGGCGCTCGAGGAAGCCGAAGTGCGTGCCGAATGCATTGTTGGCCAGGATCAGCTTGCCAGCGGTGATCGTGCCCGACGCATGGTGCAGCACGGTCTCCTTGCCGCTGTAGTCCACCGCAGTGATCGCGGTGTCTTCGTACAGGTGCACATTCTCCGGCAGGCTGTCGGCCAGGCCCTTCACCAGCGCCGAAGGCTGCACCAGCATCGTGCCCGGCGTGTACAGGGCCTTGCGGTAGAACGAGGTGCCGAGGATGTCCGGCAGGTCCTTGCCTTCGATGATGTGGCAGGGCTGGCCGAGCTTTTCCAGGCCGCCGCGGTAGGCTTCGAGCACGGCAATGCCGCTGTCTTCGACCGCCGCCTGGTACTTGCCGGAATGGCGCAGCTGCGCATCGACGATGTTGTGCTGTTCCACCAGATCGCGAAGGATGCCCTGGCCGGTCTTGTTCAGATCCAGGATGTTGCGCGCGATCTTCTGGTCGCCGATGTAGTCCGGCGCGCTGATGTCATGCGGCACGTCGATGAGGAAGCCGGCATTGCGGCCGGACGTGCCGAAGCCGACCTGCTGTGCCTCGACCAGGATGACGATGTCCTGCGGGAAGTTCAGTGCCAGCTGGCGCGCAGCGGCCAGGCCGGTGAAGCCACCGCCGATGACCACCCATGGTGCCTTGGCATCGCCGATCAGCGGCGGGCGCGGGGTGCGCACCCGGCTGGTATGGAACCAGCCCGGGGTCGGGTCGTCAGAGGGCAGGGCGTCGATGCGCAGGATCGAGGACGGTTCGGCCGGGATGCCGTCGTTGAGCAGGGTGGCCGAAGCGCCAACGGCAATCGCGCCGGCACCGATACCCGCGCCGGCAAGCAGCTTTCTTCTGGAAATGTTGATGGTCATGGAATCCGCCTGTGGGGTCCGCCCTGTTGGCCCCGTTGCGCGGGCCCTGCGTGGGGCAGGGCGGGCGGATCAAGGCCTTCCGGCGTTGTGTCTATTATGTGTAGACACAGTATAGGCAGGATCTCCGGAGCCAGCCAAGTGCCGGCTCCCCCTACTTTCGCGGCATGGCCCGGGTACCGATGCCGGTGCTAGGTTCCAGCAACGCAGGCAGCCGCTACGGAACACGATGACCTTCGCTGGAAGTGCGCCCCATGACACGCCGCACCGGGTGATCTTCGCTGGCATCTGCGCACTCGTCCTCACCGTGGGCCTCGCCCGTTTCGCCTATACGCCCATGCTGCCGATCATGAAGACGCAGGCGGGGCTGGGGTATGTCGCCGCAGGTTGGCTGGCCGCCATCAACTACGGCGGCTACATGTCCGGCACCGTGCTGGCCGCGATGGCCGGCGCTCTGCGCTGGCGCTACGTGCTTTATCGCATCGGCCTGGTGGTGGCGGTGGCCAGTACCGCGGCCATGGGCCTGACCAGCAACCCCGTGGCCTGGGGCGTGCTGCGCTTCCTGTCGGGCCTGTCCAGCGTGGCCGGGCTGTTGCTGGCGTCGGGCCTGGTGCTGAACTGGCTGCTGCAGCACGGGCGCCGCCCGGACCTGGGCCTGCACTTCACCGGCATGGGGCTGGGCATCGTGGTGTCCGGTGCGGCGGTGGTCCTGACCCTGCCGGCACTGTCCTGGTCCGGACAGTGGATCGCGCTCGGCGTGCTCGGTCTGCTGTTCTTCGTGCCCGCATGGTTGTGGATGCCCGCTCCGGTACCTGCATCGCCCACCGCCGCTGCACAGGCCGCGCCACCACCCTCGGCGTCACGCAACTGGATGCGCCTGCTCAATGCAGCCTATGTGTGCGCGGGCTTCGGGTTCGTCATCGGCGCCACCTTCATCGTTGCCATCCTCGAACGATTGCCCCTGCTGCAGGGCAGGGGCGGCTGGGTCTGGGTCATCGTCGGCGTGGCTGCATTGCCGTCCACCTTCATCTGGGACCGCGTCGCCCGCCGCTTCGGCGCAACCCGGGCGCTGCTTCTGGCCTATGTGCTGCAGGGCGCGGGCATGCTGCTGCCTGCCGTATCCTCCAGCGCGCCGGTCAACCTGCTGTCAGCGGCCCTGTTTGGCGCTACATTCGTGGGCATCGTCAGCCTCACCCTGGCCCTGGTTGGCCGCCATGTGCCATCCAACCCCTCCAGGGCGATGGCGCGCATCACGCTTGGGTATGGCGTGGCACAGATCATCGGGCCGATCATTGCCGGGTACATGGCCAGGGCGACCGGCAGCTACCAGGGCGCACTGCTGGCGACGGCGGTGTTGATGGGCTGCGGCGCACTGCTGCTTCATGTTGCGGATCTGCGGGATCGCGGGAGCAGTTGAGGAGTACGCACGCTCACACTTGACGCCCCGCCGAGCCGACGATGAAGATCGGCACCACGCGCCAACGCTCAAGGATTGACCATGTCGGGCTTCATCGTTGACCTGCTGGAAGGCATCGCGGATTTCTTCACTGATGTCTGGCTGCTGCGCCGTCAGCGTGAAGCAAGGGCGCGGGCGTCGAACCGCTGGGGCGAGGACGCAGCCGATGTGGTCGTGTTCAATGGCTGGGTGATTGCGATTTCCATCCTTGCGCTGGCTGCTGCGGCGTTGTTGTTGTTCGCCTTCAAACTGCCCTTGTGGCTCAGCCTGGCGCCGATTGTTGCGGGTGGCGTGTATGTCGGCTACCGATGGATGGCGCTGGCGCGCGCCTGACCACCGCCCCAGGCACCTTGCGGGACGCGCGGATACGTTCCCGGCGACAACGATACATTTCGCCAGATTTCACCAATTGATAACCAATCGCATTTGACATAGCATTCCGTCCGCCAGCCCCGGACCTTCGTCTCGCCAGCGCCCACGCTCACCGACACGAAGGCCCCATGAAGACTTTTTCCCTGCTCGCCGCCGCCGCGCTGGCGATGGCTGCATCCCTGCCGGCATACGCCCACACGCCTTATCTGGTGCCCAGCAGTTTCGCGCCGCGGGCGGGGCAGACGATTGCCGTGGACGCCTCGTTTGCCGAGACCTTCTTCGTTCCGGAAACCGCGTTCGATGACAGCCAGTTCACGGTGACCGGCCCGGACGGCACGCAGGCGCCGCTGGCGTCGCAGGTAATGAAAACCCGCACCGTCGCCGAGTACACGCTTCCTGCGGGCACGGGCACCTACCGCCTCAGCACCGGCCCGCGCCTGGGTGCGCTGTTCCGTACCTGGGAACGCAACGGCAAGCGCGAGAGCTCGCGCGACCCGGCGGTGAAGATTCCGGCCGGGGCGAAGGTGATCTCCGATTTCCAGTCGCTTACCCAGGCTGACAGCTACATCACCGTGGGCAACCCGGACCGGGCCGCGCTGGCGCCGCGCAACAAGGGCGTGGAGCTGGTGCCGGTCACCCATCCCAGCGATCTGTACGTGGGCGAAGCCTTCGAGTTCGTCGTGCAGTACGACGGCACGCCGCTCGCCAACCAGGCCGTGGAGATCACCGAGGCGGTGTGGAGTTCGGATCGCACGCCGCAGGTGGTCAACCTGAAAAGCGATGCTGGCGGGCACGTGCGCTTCCCGCTGTCCGCCGCCGGCACCTGGGTCGCGCTGACCCGCCACCGCACGGTCGCACCGGCCGGTGCGCCGGTGGCCGAGTACAGCAACAGCGTGACGCTCACGTTCCGCGTGCTCAATCCCTGATTTCCCCGTAACACCGCCTTCGAGGTCGACATGAAAACCACCGTGCTTGCCAGTGCGTGCGTTGCCGCGCTGCTGCTTTCTTCTGCTGTATCCGCACAGACCGCGCCCGGCGTGCGCCCGCTGGTGGGCGGCCATGGCAACAACGTTCTGGCCTTCATCGCCGAGCATGACGACAACGCCGATGGCCGCGTGACCTGGCAGGAGTTCGAGACGTTCCGCCGCACCCGCTTCGACGCCACCGATACCGACCGCAACGGCACCGTGGAAGAAGCCGAGTACGTGGCCGAGTTCGACGCCCGCGTGGCGGCCGAGATCGAGCGCGAGCGTGCCGCCCAGGTTGAACAGACCAAGGCCCGCTTTGCTGCGCTGGACACCGACAAGAGTGGGCAGGTGTCGCGCGCCGAGTTCGATGCTGCCGGCGAAAGGACCTGGCAGGGTGGCCAGAAGGCGCTGGCCAGCAGAACGAGTGAAAGCAAGGCCGCACCGGAGCGGGAAGCAAAGACCGCCGCCGGTGCCCAGCGCTTCGACAACCAGCGTCGCAGCCGCATCGGCATGCCCACCAGCCATACCGCGGCCGGCTTCCTGGAGCTGTACGACGAGAACGGCGACGGCAAGGTCGAGCGTGCCGAGTACCAGCGCGTACGCGATGCACAGTTCGCCCGTACCGACAGCAACGGCGATGGCCAGCTGGCCCTGGAGGAGTACCTGGCCGAGTTCGAGACGCGCGTGGACCGCCGCATCGATGCACTGGACCAGGGCGGCGATCGCCAGGTCCACGTGCGTTTTGGCGTGCTCGACGCAGACAAGGATGGCCATATGACCTTTGCCGAGTACCAGGTGTCGGGCAAGCGCCTGTTCGAAACCGCGGACCGTAACAAGGACGGCGTGGTCGACGCTGTCGACGCCCGGCTGCCCGCGCCCGAGCCGCGGCGCTGATGGTCAGGGCCACCCGAACGGGGTGGCCCGCTGCCTTCCCCTTCGTTGCGTTCACCCACCGGTCCGCCCTGGGCCGGCTGGGCAACGCTGTGCCTGATCGAGCCTTCGATGAAGCGATGTTCCCTCTTTCTGCTGGCGATCTGCATGGCGCTCGGCGGCCTGCCTTCCGTCGCTGCGGGTGCGGCCGAGCTGCATCGTGATGATGTGCTCGGCACCTCGCTCGACCTGCGCATCGACGCGCCTGCAGCCCAGGCGGCGGCCGCCGGCCGTGCGGCGCTGGCCGAGATCGAGCGGCTGGACGCGCTGCTCAGCCGCTGGCGTGCGGACAGCGAGCTGAGTCGCTTCAATGCCACGACCGCGCCGCAGGATCTGTCCCACGACCTGCGGGCCGTGCTGCGCCTGTGCGAGGAATGGCGGGCGCGCACCGATGGACTCTTCAGCTGCCGCCTGGGTGGGCTTGCCCAGCGTTGGCAGCAGGCCCAGGACAGCGGTGTCCTGCCAACGCGCGAAGCACTGCGGGCACTGGCCTCCGCCGCGAACGCCGCTGAGGTCCGCGTGGACGATCGACAGCCGGTGGCGCGCCCCCCCGCGGTGATCTTCGACGTGGACGCGCTGGCCAAGGGCTACATCATTGATCGCGCCCTGGCCGCGGCCCGCGCTGCCGCACCAGCGGCCACCGCCATCGGGCTGGATATCGGCGGCGATGCCCGCTACTGGCAGGCCGATGGGGCAGGGCAGGCCTGCCCGGTGGGCGTGGCCGATGCTCGTGCGCCACGTGACAATCGCGCCGCACTGGCCACCGTGGGCCTGCGCTCGCAGGCCATCGCCGCCAGCGGCCATGCCACGCGCGGCTACACGGTAGGCCGCCGGCACTACAGCCACATCCTTGATCCCTGGTCGGGCTGGCCGATGCAGTTCGCACCGTCTGCAACCGTCGTGGCGCCCGATGCCAGCACTGCCGATGCGCTGGCCACCGCACTGTCGGTGATGCCGATCCGCTCCGGCCTGGAGCTGGCCGATGCGCTGCCGGACGTCGCCGCGCTGATCCTCAGTGATACCGGCACGGCCTTCGCCTCGCAGCGCTGGCCCGGCCTGCTGTTGCCGGCAAGCGGCACGACCGTCGCTCCCGAACGGCTGGTCATTGACTATCAGGTGCCCCCGCTGGCCAGCGAGCGCTACCACGCACCTTACCTGGCACTGTGGATCGCCCGCGAGGACGGCAGCCCGGTGCGCCAGTTGCTGGTCCTCGGCGAGCGCTCGCGTTACCTGCAGGACCTGCCGCAATGGTGGCGCCGCTATGGCCGCGACGATCTGCCGGCGATCCAGGGCATCGCGCGGCCCACGCGCCTGCCGGGCCACTACTCGGTGGCGTGGGATGGGCGCGATGACCGCGGCCAGGTCATGCCGCCGGGCGCGTACCGCCTGCAGGTCGAGGCGGCGCGGCAGGGCGGTGGGCACGAATTCCTCTCCGTGCCCATCGATACCGGCCAGGGCAGCGACCTGGCCACGCAGGCGCACGGCAGCAGCGAGATCGGCACCGTGCAGGTCTCAAGGCCCTAGCCACCGTTCTTTCCCGATTACTCCCAGCAACGCAGACCGCGCCGCATCCCGGCGCTCCGCAGCCAGGAACGCCCGGGCGCCACCCGCCCGCGGCACCACCACCTTCCACAACTGCGGAGTCTCCGATGAACATGAAACCCTCGCTGCTGGCCCTGGCCGTCGCCACCAGCCTTGCCGTACCCACGCTCACCCGCGCGGCCGCGCTTGAAGCCGACAGCACCCTCGACACCATCCAGGTGACCGAGACGCGCAAGAAGTCCGACAACCAGAACGTCACCACGCTTTCGGCGAAAACCCTGCGGCAGCAGGGCGCGCAGAGCATGGAAGACGCCATCCGCTACGTGCCCGGCGTGGAAATGGTCGACCTGGGGCGCGCCGGTTTCAACGGCTTCAACATCCGAGGCCTGGAAGCCGACCGCGTGTCGATCACCCTGGATGGCCTCAGCTTCCCGCAGAGCATGGACCCGGGCAGCTATCAGCCGTACGAATTCTTCCGTTCCGGTCGCGGCAGCGTCGATCTGGAGGCCGTCAAGACGGTAGAGATCATCAAGGGTGCCGACGCCATCACCGCCGGCAGCGGCGCACTCAGCGGCGCGGTGATGTTCACCACCAAGGATCCGGCCGACTTCCTCAAGGCCAGTGGCAACGACAGCTTCGGCTCGGTGAAGTACGGCTATACCGGGTCCAGCGACGAGAACATGGGCTCGCTGACCTTGGCCAACCGCACCGGCAGGTTCGAATCGCTGCTGGTCTACACCAAGCGTGATGGCCACGAAACCGAATCCTGGTACGACACCACCATCGACCGGCTGGGCCCAGGGCGCCGCACCCCGGATCCGGTGGACCGCGAGAGCGACAACCTGCTGTTCAAGGTCAACTTCCTGGCCACCGATACCCAGACCCTGGGCGTGGTGTATGAGCGGGCCCGCGCCACCAATGATGTCGACAACTGGACCCGCAGCGACGGCGCCGGCTCGTACTTCTTCCGCAGCGCCGAAGACCGCAGCGACCGTGACCGCTATGGCCTGAAGTACACCTGGCGGGCGGGCAACGCGCTGTTTGACAGCATGGAAGCCACCGCCGACCACCAGAAGAACTACATCCAGGGCCAGACCAATGTGCTGGTCGCCAACGGCACCGCCGCGACCTATGGCACCCGCTGCTCGATCACCGACCCGTGCTCGCGCCAGGAAGACCGCTGGGATACCCAGAAGCGCAACCGCGTCGCCCTGGATTTCGACAAGAGCGTGGAGGCTGGCGGCCTGCGCCACGACATCGTGTACGGCGCAGCCTGGCAGCAGGCAAAGATCCACTGGAACTCGGTGGATTCGCGCTGGGGCAACGATGGCAGCCTGTTCACCCGTGACACCGATCCGTCGCTGTGGCCGGACACCCGCGAGACCGACCTGACCGCCTATGTGCGTGATCGCGTGCGCCTGCTCGACGACCGCCTCAGCCTGACCGGCGGCCTGCGCTACGACAGTTACAAGTACACCCCGGAAACCTCGGCCGGTGGCAACGGCCAGTCCGGCTACGAAGATGGCGGCGGCAGCGTCGGCGTCTCGAAGTTCTCCTCGCCCACCTGGAATCTGGGCGCCGAGTTCAAGTTCACCGATACCCAGTCGCTGTGGGTGCAGGGCGGCCGTGGCTTCCGCGCGCCGGGCGTGAATGACATGTACGGCACCTCGTCCACCACCGAAGTGACCCGCGTGTCCGACGGTGCGACCGTCACCGTGCCCGATGGCAAGAGCAACCCGGACCTGGATGCAGAGCGCAGCCTGAACCTGGAACTGGGCTGGCGCTACCAGAGCGACCGCCTGCGCCTGGGCGTCTCGGTGTTCCGTGACAAGTACAGCAACTTCATCGACACCGCGCAGTTCGTCGCCGATGCCGGCACCCAGTACAGCACCACCACCCGTGGCGTCACCACGGTCACCAACGGCTACACCTACACCATGCCGATCAACCGCGGCAACGTGGAAGTGAAGGGCGTGGAAGCAGAGGGCATGTGGCTGCTGGCCGATGACTGGCTGGCCCGCGTGGCCTATTCGTACAACGAAGGCAGCGACAACGACGGCGAACCGCTGGCCAGCATCATCCCGGCCAAGGCGGTGGGCGGCCTGACCTACAACGCACCGTCGCGACGCTGGAGCGTCACCGCCAACGTCACCCACCAGCAGCGCAAGGATCCCTCGGATTACGGCAGGAGCATCACCAACGGCAGTTACGGCGTGGAAGTGGTGCCGGTCTACGCCTACAAGGCCCGCGAGTACACGCTGCTGGATGTGTTCGGCAGCTACGCGATCACCCCGAAGATCAACCTGACCGCCGGTGTCTACAACGTCTTCAACAAGGAGTACTACCTGTGGAACCGCGTGCGCACCGCCGGCGCCGGCACGGCCATCTTCCAGGGTGCCACCAGCCCTGATGGCATCGGCCGCTGGTCGCAGCCGGGCCGCAACGTGCGCTTCACCCTGAGCTACGACTTCCTGTAAGCAGGGCAGGGGTCATCCGCGCGTGGCGTGGATCTACTGCGGGGTGTACGAATTCTGCCTTGGTAGATCCACGCCATGCGTGGATGAACCGCCGGAAGAATGCCGGGGTCGGATCCCTTTCCACAGGAAGGGGCTCTGACCCCGCCACGCAGCAATCATCCACGCATGGCGTGGATCTACCGGGTGTCAGGCGATGCTCGGGTCATGCATCCCCCGCAGCTTTTTCTTGTTGATCTTGCCCACGCTGGTACGCTCCAGCGAATCCACGAACGCCACCCGCTCGGGAATCGCATAGCGCGACAGATCACCAGCACGGCTGCGCGCGGCGATCAGCTCGATGATCTCCGCCTCGTCCACTTCACTGCCCGCATGGCGCACCACCAGCGGCAGGGGGCGCTCGCCCCATTTCGTGTCGGCGATACCGATCACCGCCACCTCGTTCACCGCCGGGTGCAGGGCGATGATGTCCTCCAGCGCGAGCGAAGAGATCCATTCACCGCCGGTCTTGATCACATCCTTGATGCGGTCTGTCACCCGCAGGTAGCCACGCGCATCGATGTTGCCGATATCGCCGGTGTGCAGGTAGCCGCCCGCCCACAGTGCCGCCGATGCATCCGGGTTGTGCAGGTAGCCCTGGGTCAGCCAGGGCGCGCGCACCACGACCTCGCCGGTGGCGGCGCCGTCGTGGGCTACGTCCCGCAGGTCCGGATCGACGATGCGCAGGTCGACCAGCGGCACCGGGATGCCCGCCTTGGTACGCAGCGACAGCGCCTCGCCAGCATCGTCCAGTGCATCAATGTCGATCTGCGCCAGGGTCAGCAACGGGCAGGTCTCGGACATGCCGTAGCCCCCGAAGATATCGACGCCCAGCGCCAGCGCACGCTGCGCGAGTGCCCGCGGCAGTGCCGCGCCGCCGATGATGACTTTCCAGTGGCTGAGATCGGTCTGCGCCGCGCTGGGATGTTCCAGCAGCATGTGCAGGATGGTCGGCACGCAGTGCGAGAAGGTCACCTTCTCGCGGGCGATCAGCGCCAGCAGGTTGCCGGGCAGGTAGCGGCCGGGATAGACCTGCTTGATGCCCATCAGCGTCGCGACGTAGGGCACGCCCCAGGCATGCACATGGAACATCGGGGTGATCGGCATGTAGACATCACCCCGGTGCATCCGGCCCTGGCTGGCGGCACTGCCCAGCGCGGCCATCGCGGCCAGCGAGTGCAGCACCAGCTGGCGGTGGCTGAAGTACACGCCCTTGGGCAGGCCGGTGGTGCCGGTGGTGTAGAACATCGTCGCACGCGTGTTCTCGTCGAAATCCGGGAACGCCGTGACAGGAGCAGCATGGCGCAGGCCGGCCTCGTACTCGGTCACGAAACCCGCCGGCAGCTCGCCGCCGGCATCATCCAGCAGGATGCGCGTGCGCAGGTCGGGCAGGTGTTCCTCGATGCCTTCCAGCACCGGCAGGAACTCGCGGTTGGCCAGGATCACCCTCGCACCGCTGTGGTTGAGGGTATAGGCGATCTGCTCCGGCGCCAGGCGGATGTTCACCATCATCAGCACCGCGCCGATCATCGGCACCGCGAAGTAGGCCTCCAGGTAACGGTTGCTGTCCCAGTCCATCACCGCCACGGTGTCACCGGGCTTCACCCCCAGCGAGGCCAGCAGGCCCGCCAGCTGGCCGATGCGCGCCTGCAGGGTGCGGTAGTCGAAGCGCACGTTGTCGCCGTAGACGATTTCCTGCCCCGGGTTCACCGCCAACGGGGTGAGCAGCAGCTGCTTGATCAACAGCGGGTAGGCATGTGCTTCGGGTGCAGCGGTGGTGGAGGGCATGGACGGTCCTTGTGGGCGGCGCATCGGCGGCCGTTCTTCATGCAGCCACACTAGCAACCCGGCACGCACGCACCAGCGTACCTAGGTACCCGTGCCCAGCTGCGGATGTTTTGCTAATCTCGCTTGAACATGCCAACCCTGCTGATCGCCGACGACCATCCCTTGTTCCGCGCCGCACTGCATCGCGCGGCGGAAGAGGCCGTCGCCGACCTGCAGATCAGCGAGGCGGATTCGCTGGACAGCGTGCTGGAGACTCTGGAGCGCCAGTCGATCGACCTGATGCTGCTGGACCTGCACATGCCGGGCAATCACGGCCTGGCCGGGCTGGCCACCATCCGCGCCCTGCAGCCGGGGCTGGCCATCATCATCGTCTCGGCCAACGAAGAACCGCAGGTGATCCGCCGCGCCATCGATCTGGGTGCGGCCGGTTACCTGCCCAAGAGTTCGGGCTTGAGCGAGCTGCAGCTGGCCCTGCAGTCCGTGCTGGAAGGCGAACGCTGGATCCCCGCGATCCTGCGCGAGCCGGTGTCGCGGGTCGCGCCCTTCAGCAAGGATGCGGACCTGGCCGCGCGCCTGGCCAGCCTGTCCGCGCACCAGTACAAGGTGCTGGGGCTGGTGGCGGAGGGGCTGCTCAACAAGCAGATCGCCGACCGGCTGGGCGTGCAGCTGCGCACGGTAAAGGCGCACATGACCCGCATCATGGAACGGCTGGGCGTGCGCAACCGCGCCCAGGCCATCCGTGTGCTCCACCAGATGGGCCTGAGCGACCCCTCGCGGCAGATCGAAGGCGCGCAGGACGCCTGATTCCTCAGGCGGGCAGGGTGCCCGGCGCTGCCAGCAGGTGGTTGATCGCCCAGCGCAGCGCCAATGGCTTGAACGGCTTGTTCAACAGCGAGAGCCCGGCGCCGCGCACGGCGTCGCGCGTTTCGCCACCGGTGTCGGCGCTGAGAATCACCGTCGGCCGTGTCCCATGGCGCGCCACCAGGCGCTGCCAGAGCGCTACGCCCGTGTCGCCGTCATCGAGGTGGTAGTCGAACAGCCACAGCGCAGCGTCCTCCGCAGATGTACCCGCCGAACCGGCGTCGGCCACCGCAACCACGTCACAGCCCCAGGCCAGCAGCATCTGCCGCATCGCTTCCAGCGCGTCGGCATCGTTGTCGACCACCAGCACGCGCAGGCCCTTGATGGTGCTGCTGCCGCCGGCCGCCGGCAGGGTGCGTGGCGCCACCGGCGGCGCTGCCCGCACCACGCTGATCGAGAACGCCGAGCCGCGCCCCGGCACGCTGCGCAACTGCAGCGGCGCATGCAGCAGGCCAGCAATGCGGTGGGCGATGGTCAGGCCCAGGCCGAGGCCTTGGCCGTTGCTGCGGTCGAGGCGGTGGAATTCTTCGAACACCACGGCCTGCTGCTCCGGCGCGATGCCTGGGCCACTGTCGTGCACGCCGATCAACAGCCGGTCGCCCTGGCGGCGCACGCCCAGCAGCACACCGCCACTGCGCGTGTAGCGGATGGCATTGGCCAGGAAATTCTGCAGCACCCGGCGCAGCAGAAGCGGATCGCTGTGCACCCAGGCACGGGTGCCGACGTAACCGAAGTGCAGGCCGCGCGCCGCCGCCAGGACCGCAAATTCCTGCGCCAGCGGATCGAGCACGCTGGACAGCGCGAAGGGCCGCGGATCGGCCACCAGGCCGCCAGCTTCCAGCCGCGAAATATCCAGCAGCCCCGAGAGCAGGTCGTCGGTGGAATCCAGCGCGCCACGGATCTGCCGCAGGAAGCTGTCGAGGAACTCTGATTCGATGTGCTGCGACATCGCATCGGTCAGCAGCTGGGCTGCATGCAATGGCTGGATCAAGTCGTGGCCGACGGCCGTCAGGAAGCGGGTCTTGGCCACGTTGGCCCGCTCGGCCTGGTGTACCGCCTGTTCCAGGCGCGCAGTGCGGTCCTGCACGCGCCGCTCCAGCGTTTCATTGCTGCGCTTCAGTGCATCTTCGGCGCGGCGGAACGCGGTGACGTCGGTGAAGGTGGCCACGTAGCCACCGCCGGGCATCGGGTTGCCGCGGATTTCGACGATGGTGTTGTCCGGGAAGATGCGTTCGGACAGGTGCGGGGTGCCTCGGCGCATATGCACCACGCGCCGCTGCAGGGCCTTGTCCGGGCTGTCCCCGGGTACATGGCCGATGTGCAGCTGGCCCAGCGCCCACGCAGTGAGGTTGGCCACCGGCTGGCCCACCTGCAGCAGCTCGGGTGGGAACTTGAACAGCGCAGCGTAACGGCTGTTCCAGGCCACCAGCTGCAGCTGCGCATCGACCACGCTAATGCCCTGGCTCATGTTCTCCAGCGCCGCTTCCAGCAGGCGCTGGTTGAAGCGCAGCACCTGGGTGGCTTCGCCCACGGCGCGGGTAACTGCATCCAGTGGAGCCGCGCCGCCATCGCGTGCGGCCTCCACCAGCAGCCGCGCCATGCCCGCACCGACCACGGCCGTCAGTTCGCGCTCGATGGCGGTGACCCGCTCGTCATCCAGCACCTGCCCGGCGTGGCCATCCATCAGCTGCCGTGCGCGCTCCGGGCCGAGGAAGCGCACCGCGGTCTTGCGCAGGGAGACGGCGGCAACCGCATCGCGCTGGCGTGGCAGCGGCGGGCGCACCGCGCGTGCCACCAGCAGCACCGCCAGCAGGTTGGCCGCCAGGCTGGCGCCCATGCTGATGGCGATATGCCCCGGCTGCAGCCGCATTGACAGCAATGCCAGCCAATGCATGCCGTCCGTGCTCGCACCGTGCGGTACGGCCGGGACGATCATCGGCAGCAGCACCAGCCACAGCCACACCAGCGAACCCACCACGATGCCGGCAATGATCGCCGGTGAAGGCGTGCGTGGCCGGTACACCGCCAGCAGTACCGCCGGTGCCAGCTGCGAGAGCGCAGTGAAGGACATCAGGCCGAAGTCGCTGAGCGCCTCGGTATCGCTCATCGCGCGGCTGTACAGCCAGGCCATCAGGAACACGGCGAGGATGCCGACGCGCCGGAACGCCAGCACGCGGGGGCGCAGGTCACCCGCGGACAGGCCACCATCGATGCCGCCCAGCAGGCGCGTGCCCACGCCATGGTTGCCCAGCATGATCGACAGGGTCAGGCCGGACAGGATCATCATGCCGGTGGCCGCGCTCAGGCTGCCCAGGTAGGCCACCAGGGCCAGCAGGTGGTGGCCGCCAGCCAGCGGCAGGGCCAGCACGTACAGGTCCGGCGACACCGACGCCGGCAGCTGTGAGGCACCGTACAGCGCCATCGGCACCGACGGCAGCCCGATCAGCAGCAAGTACACCGGGAACAGCCAGCGCGCTGTCTTCAGGTCCGATGGCTGGCGCAGCTCGACCACGCCCACATGGAACTGATGGGGCAGGGTGAAGGCGGAAATCGCACCCAGCGCCACCATGGTCAGGTAATCAGGCACCACCGCCGGCGGCGGCAGCGTGGCCATCTTTTCCAGCAGCGGCGCACCGGCCTGCTGCACCGACAGCCCGGCATACAGGCCGATGGCCAGCAAGGCCACCAGCTTCAACACCGATTCCAGGCCCAGCGCCACCACGATGCCGCGATTGTGTTCGGTGGCCGATGCCTTGCGCGCACCGAACAGCAGCGTGAACGCCGCCATCGTCAGTGCGAACCAGAACGACATGTCCAGCTGCCAGCCGGCCGGGGTGAAGCGGTCGCCGAGGAGCGCGCCCAGCCCTTGGCTGACGGCCTTCAACTGCAGGGCGATGTAGGGAATGATGCCGAACAGCGCAACCACGGTGATGGTGATGCCCAGCCCTTGGTCGGCACGCAGGCGTGCCACCACCAGGTCGGCAATAGTGGCGCTGTTGTGCTGCTTGGCCAGGCGCCCCAGCCGGGCCAGGAAAGGCAGGCCGAAGGCGAAGATCAGTGCCATGCCCACCAGCGTCGGCGGAATCGGGAAGCCCCATTGCACGCCCTGCGAAGCCGCACCGTAATAGGTCCAGGCCGTGCAGTGCACCGCCAGCGACAGCGCGTAGACGGCCGGCCACACACGCGCAAGCCGGTGCCCCTGGCGTTCGCCCCAGAGGGCCACGCCAAACAGCAGAACGGTCCACGCAATACAGGCGAACAGGACGATGGAAGGCGTCAACATCGCTCCAGTGTAGAGAGAACCGCCGCCAGCGTGCAGCGGGGCAGGGCCGGGTCAGCCGGCCAGCAACACCAGCGCCAGCTGCTCGGCCACCAGTGCCACCTCGCCATCGGGCAGGCGTTCAACGGTCTTGCGCTGGGTCAGCAGCCACTGCCCGGGCCCACGCGGCTCCAGCGCGACGAGCTGCGATCGCACCCGCACCTGGCTGCCACTGGGCACCGGCGCCAGGAAGCGCACCTTGTTCAAACCGTAATTCAGCACGTGGGCGATGCCCGCAAACCGTGTCAGCGCGGCCACATCGTCGTCCACGGTCATCGACAGCAGCAGGAAGCCGTGGGCGATGGTCTGCCCGCCCGGCAACTGCGCCTGTGCCCGCGCCGGATCGACATGGATCCAGTTGTGGTCGCCCGTGGCCTCGGCGAAGGCGTCGATGCGTGCCTGCAAGATCCGCGTGGGCGCACCCAGCCGCTCGCCGGCCGCCCACTGCTGGAGAGGGTGCAGGGCGGCCGGCAGCGCTTCAGCGGCGTCCGTCGTGCTCACCGCACGGCCGCCAGCAGGCCGAGGATCGCGCCGCGCGCCTCCGGCTCGGACAGCATGGGTGCGTGGCCCACATCGGGCACTTCCACCAGGCGGGCGCTGGGTGAGGTCGCAGCCATCTGCCGCGCCACGTCGGCCGGCAGGATGTCCGACAACGCGCCACGCACCACCAGCACCGGGGCCCGTGCGGTCAGCTTGCGCACCGCACGCCACAGCACCGGGCGCAGCAGCCACAGCACCCACGGCCGCGTGGTGCGGATGATCGCCGGGTCGTAGTCCAGCTCCATCAGCCCATCGCTGCGGTGGCGGAAGGTGCGCAGCGCCATCGCCCGCCAGTCTTCCTGGGTGTAGCGCGGGAACGCGGCCTGGCCGATGCTGCCCATGTAGGCCGCCGCCTGCTGCAGGTCCATCGGCGGCACGGGCTTGCCCGCGTACTTGCCGATGCGCGCCAGCGCTTCACGCGGCACCCGCGGGCCGGCATCGTTGAGGACCGCGGCGGCCACCAGATCCGGCGCACGCGAGGCCACGGTAAGGGTGACCAGCACGCCCAGCGACGTGCCCACGAACACCGCCCTGGCGATGCTCTGCGAGCGCAGCAACGCGACCATGTCATCGGCGTAGGTGCGAGCGTTGTAGCTGGTCGGGTCATGCGCGCGTTCCGAACCAGCGCGCCCACGCAGGTCGACCGCGATCACCCGCCAGCCCTCATCGGTCAGCGTCTGGGCGAGGGCATCGAAATCGGCGGCATTGCGGGTCAGGCCCGGGATGCAGACCACCGTGCCGCGGGGCGCGAGCCCCACGGCCGGTGCATGGTCGCGCGCGTGCAGGCGCAGGCCGTCATCACTGTTCCAGTACAGATCGTCGTAAGACTGCGTCATGCAGAAGCTTCCTAGAAATCGTAACGGGCGCTGAGACTATACTGGCGTGGCGCACCGTAGAACCCGATCAGCGTGCCCACCGCCGGGATGTTGTAGCCGGTGGTGCGGTATTCCTTGTCGGCCAGGTTGGTGCCCTGCAGCGAGAGCGTCCAGCTGTCATCCACGCGCCAGACCACGCCGGCATTCACCAGCCCGTAGCCGCCCTGGCGGATCACCGGGCTCAGATCGGTGGTCGGCCACACTTCGCTCTGGTAGCTGTAGCTCACCCGCGCGGACAGGTTGCCGCCGTTGGCCAGGTCAGTGCGGTACTCCACGTTCAACGCACCCGAATATTCCGGCGCATTGGTGAACTTCATCTGTTTGGCCACGTTGACGCCGCGGTCCATGTACTCGTCGTACTTCGCGTCCAGCCAGGCCAGGTTGCCCGAGATCAGCCAGTGCTGGGTGGGCAGGTACTGGTACTCGATCTCCAGGCCGTTCACCGTGCCCTTGCCGGCATTGGTGAAGTCACCGAAGAAGGAATCGTCGATGCCGTCGCCGTTGGTGTCGATGCCGGTGAACACCGAGAGCTGGATGTCCTTGTACTTGTTGTGGAACGCCGACAGGTTCAGGAACAGGCGCTGGTCGAGGAAGGCCATCTTGCTGCCGATCTCGAAGCTGTCGACGGTCTCGTCATCGAACGGTTCGGCCGAGCGCGGCACCGCCACCGCATTGGCGCGGATGTTGTAGCCGCCTGACTTGAAGCCGCGCGTGGCCAGCCCGTACACCATGATGTCCGGCGTGATCTGGTAATCCAGCGAGACCTTGGGCGAGACGTTGCTGAAGTTGGTCTTCTTGTCGAAGTCCGCAGTCACCGCCACCGGCCGGACGAAGCCGGGATCGGCGTACAGGCGGTTCAACACGATCGCGCGCTTGTCCTCATCGGTGTAGCGGGCGCCGACGTCCAGCTTCATCTTGTTGGTGAGGTCGAAGGTCCAATCCGCATAGAGCGCGATGCTGTCGGTGAGCACCTTGCCCTGGTTGTCGGCGAACTGTGCACTGAAGTAGTTGTTCTGGATCTGGCCGCCGGCCTCGCCCTTGAACTGGTACAGGCCCACAACGCCGCGCACGCGGCCGCCGGCATCGTAGTTCAGCTGCAGCTCGTTGCTCACCTGGTTGTCGTCGTAGGTGCCGCTGACGTCGGCCAGCTTCACCGGGGTGGTATCGAAATCGACGTTGCCCTGGCTGTCCGATTCGCGCTTTGCGATCACGTACTTCAGCGCGACGTCCTCGTTCGGGCGCCAGTTCACCGTGGCCGAGGCACCCTTGCTCTCCACATTGTTGAGATTGCGCATGCCCGAGCGGATGTCATAGCGGCTGTCCATCGGCGGGTAGCCGGGCAGGAACGGGTTCGGCGCGAGCATCTTCGAACCGCGCATGCCCGAGGTATCGTCGGTGTAGTCCAGCGCGAACTGCACGTCGAAGTCATCACCGGCATAGGCGCCCAGGTTGAAGCGCGCCGCCTTGATCTGCTTGTCGCTCACCGGCTGGCCGTTGAATGTGTTCTCGCCAAAGCCATCGTTGTTGAGGCTGGCCACCGCCACGCGGGCGCGCAGGCCGCTGTCGGCGCCACCGATCGGGCCGCCGATGGCGGCCTTGGCATCCAGCTGGCTGTAGTTGCCCACTGTGATCTGGGCAAAGCCCTCGGTTTCGGTAGGCAGGCCGCGCGAGATGTACTTGATGGCGCCGCCGATGGTGTTCTTGCCGTACAGCGTGCCCTGCGGGCCGCGCAGCACTTCGATGCGCGAGACATCGAACACGTCCAGCAGGGCACCCTGCGGCCGCGCGATGTACACGTCATCCAGGTAGATGCCCACGCCCGGGTCGGAACCCCAGGTGGGATCGGACTGGCCGACGCCACGGATATACGCGGTGACCGTGCTGCTGGCGCCGCGCGCCGCATAGATGGTCATGTTCGGGACCTGGGGGCCCAGCGCGCTGATGTCCTGCACGTTCAACTTGTCCAGCGCCTCGGAGGTGAACGCCGTGACGGCCACCGGCACTTCCTGCAGGGTTTCCTCACGCTTGCGCGCGGTCACCATGATGCTGTCCAGGTTGGTGGCCGAGGCGGCCTTGCCGGCCGTCGATGTGGGCTGCGGCGCGTCCTGTGCCAGCACCGGCCCGGAGGCCAGCAGCACGCCGATCATCAGGCTCAAGCAATTCCGTTTCATTCATTCCCCCCCAGAGGGCATGTCCATTGCAGATGGCCCATTGCCACCCATGTCCCCAAGGCTAGCCGTGCCCCGGTGCCGGGCGCGAGTGGACCTAGGTCCAGTCGGCACGGCCGTGCAGATGCGGATACTGGCCCCATCCCCACACGACGGTGCCGTATGGCACCGCCTCCCGGTACCACTTCCCGGTACCGATTGATCTGCGACTCTCGCATGAGGATCTGGGCATGAACTCTGGAATCGATTCGATCAGGACGCTGTTGCTGGGGGTGTGCACCTGGCTGGCGATGAGCGCCACGGCGTCCGCGGCAGACACCCCGGGGCATTGGGATTTCGGCCTGTACGGCAACGCGTATGGTGCCCGCGAGTACCAGGTCTGGGTGCCCGCCAACTACCAGCCCAGCCAGCCATTGCCCGTGCTGCTGGTGCTGCACGGCTGCGTGACCGGCCCGAACCTGATGGGCGAGGCGTCCGGCTTCAACGATGTGGCCGACACCGAGGGTTTCATCGTGGTGTACCCGCGGCAGAATGTCACCGCCAACCCCACGCGTTGCTGGAACTGGCAGCTGCCGGTGAACCAGGCGCGCGGCAGCGGTGAAGCCTCCATCCTGGCCGGCATCGTGGATGAAGTGAAAGCGGACTACGCGGTCGATCCGCACCGGGTCTACGTCACCGGCATATCCGCCGGCGGGGCGATGACCTCGATCATGCTGGCGTGCTACTCGGATGTGTTCGCCGCCGGCGCCATCCATTCCGGGGGCATGTACAAGGGCGCCACCACGATTTCCGGCAGTGCGTATGCGCTGCTGGCCGGCAGCGTCTATTCGCCGGACAGCAACGGCCGACTGGCGTGGCAGTGCTCGGGTTCACCGAAGCCGCGGCCGCTGCCGGTGCTGGTGTTCCATGGCACGGCCGATTCCACGGTCAACCCGATCAACGGCCAGCAGGCCGTGCGCCAATTCCTGCAGACCAACGACCTGGCCGACGACGGCGTGGACAACGACTCGGTGAAGTACGTGCCGACCAGCACCTACCACGGCCAGGTGCCGGGCGGCCGCGCGTACACGGTGGACACCTACGCCTACAACGGCAGGATCCTGGCCCAGCATTACGTGGTGCAGGGCATGGGTCACGCCTGGAGCGGCAGCCAATCCGGCCTGCCGTTCACCGACCCGCAGGGGCCGGACGCCACCCTGATCACCTGGCTGTTCCTCAAGGGCAACCAGCGCTGACATGAACTTGTAGAGTCGAGATCCTATGTTCGTGGTCAAGCCTGCTGGAAGCAGACTTGACCCACTTTCAGCATGGCCGGGTCGAAGTTCTGGCCACTCTTGAAGACGCCCCAGGCGATCCGGGCCAGCTTTCT
>Ga0213828_1000728_pt1 | contig 30347 bp, 18 predicted proteins | sample MC6MC0897MG_FD_180664 | JGI IMG/M metagenome (GOLD analysis project Ga0213828, IMG submission 180664) | Enriched soil aggregate microbial communities from Iowa State University, Ames, United States - MC6-MC0897-MG | ecosystem: Environmental > Terrestrial > Soil > Unclassified | place: USA: Iowa... | reverse complement strand
AGTGCTGGTGATCGGCGCGGCGTACCTCACGCACCGGCGCCTGGCGCCCTTGCAGATTCTCGGCATCATGGCGGCCTATGTGCTGCTCATGGGCATTTTCAGCAGTGCGCCCGGCTGGCTTCTGGCTGTGATCTGGATAGTACTGGCCTTGAAGATCGCCCTGGTTGCGCTCCCGGAGTGGCGCCGCAAAGTGTTCACCGGCCCGGTATTCAACTGGTTCCAGCGCACCCTGCCGCCAATGTCGCAAACCGAGCGCGAGGCCATCGACGCCGGCACGGTATGGTGGGACGGCGAACTCTTCAGCGGGCGCCCCGACTGGCGCACATTGCTGGCTTACCCGGCACCGAAGCTGACCGAAGAAGAACAGGCCTTCATCGACGGCCCCACTGAGGACCTGTGTGCCATGGTCAGCGACTGGCAGATCGGCCAGGACCTGGACCTGCCGCCCGACGCCTGGGACCACATCAAGCAGCATGGTTTCTTCGCGCTGATCATCCCCAAGGAATATGGCGGCAAAGGCTTCTCTGCCTACGCGCATTCGCAGGTGGCGATGAAACTGGCCACCCGCAGTGGCGACCTGGCTTCCACGGTGATGGTGCCCAACTCATTGGGCCCGGCCGAACTGCTGCTGCACTACGGCACCGACGAACAACGCAACCACTACCTGCCACGCCTGGCTCGCGGCGACGAAATCCCCTGCTTCGCCCTGACCGGCCCACTGGCCGGCTCTGATGCCGGCGCCATGCCCGACACCGGCATCATCTGCAAAGGCCATTGGAATGGCGAAGAAGTGCTGGGCCTGCGCCTGAACTGGGAAAAGCGCTACATCACCCTGGGCCCGGTCGCTACCCTGCTGGGCCTGGCCTTCAAGGCCTACGACCCTGAGCACCTGCTGGGCGAAGAGGAAGAACTGGGCATCAGCCTTGCGCTGATACCCACCGATACCCCCGGTGTCGAAATCGGTAAGCGCCACCTGCCGCTGGGCGCCGCGTTCATGAACGGCCCCAACAGCGGCAAGGACGTGTTCGTGCCGCTGGACTTCCTCATCGGCGGGCAGGCCATGCTTGGCAAGGGCTGGATGATGCTGATGAACTGCCTGTCGGTGGGCCGTTCGATTTCCCTGCCTGCGGTTGGCACCGGCGCGGCCAAGTACACCAGCCTGGTGACCGGCCAGTACGCGAATATCCGCGAGCAGTTCAACGTGCCGCTGGCGGCCTTCGAGGGCATCCAGGAATCGCTGGCACGCATCGGCGGCAACGCCTGGCTGATGGACAGCGCCCGCCTGCTCACCGCCAAGGCCGTAGACCTTGGCGAAAAGCCTTCGGTGCTGTCGGCAATTCTCAAGTACCACCTGACCGAACGGGGCCGCGAATGCATCCAGCACGCAATGGATGTGCACGGCGGCAAGGGCATCATCATGGGCCCCAACAATTACCTGGGGCGCAACTGGCAAGGGGCGCCGATCTTCATCACGGTCGAGGGCGCCAACATCCTTTCGCGCAACCTGATGATCTTCGGCCAGGGCGCCATTCGCTGCCATCCGTTCGTACTCAGGGAAATGGCCCTGGCCGGCCGTGAGGACCACGACCAGGCACTGAAAGAATTCGACGACCTGCTGATGAAACACATCATGTTCGCCGCCGGCAACGCGGCCAGCACGTTGGTCTTCAACCTGGGGCTCGGCCGTTTCGAGCCAGTGCCCGGTGATGCCTTGAGCCAAGGTTACTTCCGCGCCCTAAATCGTCAGGCAGCCGCCTTCGCCCTGCTGGCCGACCTGTCGATGATGCTGCTGGGTGGTGCGCTCAAGCGCCGCGAGCGCCTGAGTGCGCGCCTGGGCGATGTGCTCAGCTACCTGTACCTGGCCAGCGCCGCACTCAAGCGCTACCACGACCTGGGCTCGCCCGAGCACATGCAGCCACTGCTGCGCTGGGCCATGGAAGAAAGCCTCGGCCAGGCGGAAAAGGCGCTGGACCGGCTGCTCGACAACTTCCCCAACCGGTTTGTCGGTTGCGCATTGCGCGTGCTGGTGTTCCCCTTCGGCCGCCGTCATACCGGGCCGAGCGATGAGCTGGATGCCGAAGTGGCGGCGCTGATTGGCCGCAGCAAGGGCGACCCGGCGCTGGAGGAGTTGCTCGCCGGCTGTTTCCGGCCGCAGTCCGAGGGTGACCCGGTGGCGGCATTGCAGCGGGCCAGCAACCTGCTGGACGAGACTGCGCCACTGCACAAAGTGCTGCATCAGGCGATCAAGGAGGGCAAGGTACAGCCAGCACCAGGGCAGTCGGCTATCGATGCGGCAGTTCAGAGCGGTGCACTGCAAGGCGAAGAGGGGCAACGGCTGCATGCAGCCGAAAACGCACGCAGGGCCGTGATCGATGTGGATGCATTCGACAAGGAGCAATTACTGCCTGAGCAAGGCAAGGTGCGCTGAATGCAGGGGGCCCTTTTGCGGCCCCCTGCCCACCGGCGTATACTCCGCCCCCGTTTCAACCACCTCGAGGACCATCCACATGGCCAACCCCCACCTGGAATACCACCTGCAACTGCTGAACCACCTGCGCACCATTCTGGTGGCGCTGGGTGAGGCCGACCAGGTACCGGAGGAAAGCCACGCCCTGTTCCTCGAACGCTTCGACGAACTGCTGACCCTGCTGCCGCAAGACCCGCTGCAAAGCCAGTACCTGGGCCAGGACCTGATCTGCCAGGTAATCCAGCGCTATCCGCAGATCGCCCATCTGGTGCCACGCGACCTGCTTTGGTTCTTCGCCGGCGACTGCCTGCACTTCATGCCTGATGAAGAGCTGGATCTGTATCAACGCCTTGAAGAGCGCCGGTACGAGGCCGAACAGAACGATGAGCCGTTCGACTGGCACCAGGTAAAGCAACTGCTCAGTGGGCAACCGGGCAGCCAGCACTAGGCTGGGCTTGCACTGGGCAAAGTTGAATGTGACAACACGCTTGCGCTTTGCTGTAGCCGCAATACATCGCGTAGAGTCAGAAACGGCATAGGAATGATCGTCACCGCGAATCGCCACTCATCGGGATAGCGAAGATCTTCTGCCATCAGGATTGTTACAGGGGTTGGTACTGTCCACCGGGGTGTGAATATCCCTTGGCTTACCCCACCGTTGCCGGCAAGGATATGCCACTTGACATGCTCCGGCTGTAACTCCACCTCCTCATGATCGCGGTTGAAATAGCAACAACTCAACCGCAAAGCGGTGCCCTCAGCGTGAAATTTGATGAAGTGCGTTGGCCCGACGAACAGCGTGACGTAACGTGCTACGGCCCGGGCCCCTCCTCCAGCAGCCGTCACCAGATCGGTGCGCGCAGGTAGCAAAGGATAGCTTGATTTCAAGACAGCGGGTATCAGCGTTTCCCCCGGTGTGCTGAACAAGAGGTCAGGCGGCTTTGTTGCGGGCTGATAAAAGTGGTTGCTGCCTTCTTTGACAATACGCCCCCCTGCCTCACCCGCAACACTCCATTCGGCACCCGTTATGGGAGCGCCTGCAAACCCCAATTGCTGCCTTAGCTCACCAGCGGGAAAAATCCGTGCCTGCGGAGCGATTTTGTGCACTTCACCAGCACTCGCAATCGTTGAGGGATTCCACGGCCTTTTAGGGCCTATCTTGTAGTTACTCATCCACCCGGTTGGGCGCTGCGTTCCTCCATTCGGCACACAGGCACCCGGTGGAGTAACCAGATGGCTGAACCACGCATTGTCTGTGGGGGGATTACCTGCAGCGACTTCTGGAAAATCGGTTTGTGAAAACTCCGCATACAAGCCAGCCTGCACTTCAGGCGTAGGGGCCTGTGACGTCCGATCCGCAAGGCTTCTGTATGCTAGAGGTTGTTGACAAATAAAGAAAAAGTGATCTCGCAGCGTCTCAGACGTATACGTGTAAATGTAGAGGTCCTGAAGCCGCGAATCCACAGCCCGCGGCATCATCGCGATCTCGATTTTCTTGCGGCGATTGTAATACTCCCCATACTCCGGGGGCACCGTTGTAGGGACAGTTAAATACTTAGGGTAGTAATAGGCGTAAGAGACGTCCCCGTCCCACTCAAGACTCAGCACACTTTGTTCTTGCGCCCGGTACCTGCGGTAGCTGCTATCGAGACGCAATGTCACCCTCAACCTCCCTGCGGGAAGCGGCACCTCGGTCAACCGATAGATCTGTTCGACACCGAGGTTACTGAGCTTCTTCGTGTCGATGACAACGTCATACCCTGGATAAAGATCAGCTTGAATATAATCAGCTTCCGTACCAATTAATTCAATACGCTTAAACTTTCTCAGCGTAGTTTCCATGAACCCACCCGGCATAGGGGTGGCCATAACCATCGACTCGATCAAAAAATCTTCATAATTGTAAAATCTCCACCACGTATTGACAGTGGCCAAACTCACCCACATGGGCAGTAGTACTGAGCCCACAGACGCCGGATCAGCCCCATCACCCATCGGCTTTTTCATATGCATAGTCCTCCTGTGAACAAGACTTGATTGAACCCCCTTGAGCAAGGCCTGAAAACTAGCATTTTTGTCAGTTGCCCTGAACGTTGAAGTTGACCATTCTGATTAAAAAATCAGTAACAAGTTATCTGCCAGATCACTGGACGCCACATCATCAAACACAAGCCTGATGAATTTACCGGGACATAATCAGGCTTTTCCTACATAAATCAATTGCTTCTCGGCCTAATCTCGCGCCCTCCTGCCGGCCAGTTGTTCGGCAGAAACCCAAGGGGCGAGAACGTCCTGCCTACAACTGCTGCACTGGAGTTAAACATGAAAAAGACGCTTATCACGCTTGCCATCGGGCTTGGCCTGGCCAGCAACGCATCAGCCGCCAACACCGGTTCGATCAATTTCCACGGCCACATCGATTCCGGTACCTGTCCGATCGTAATCATCGACCCTTCAACAGGCCTGCCGATGTCTCGTGTCAACATGGGTAACGTCAACGCTTCACAGTTCAAAACAACAGGCGATGAAGCGGGTTCGCGCGCCTTCGGCATGCGTATCACCCCTGGCGGCGGCTGTACCGTCACCGCAGGTACCGCCAACGTCACCTTCACCGGTGGCTACGGCGGCGCTGGTACAGGTGGTGCGTTGTATGCGCTGGCGCCAGATGGGGCCAAAAATTTGGCCTTGACCATCAAGGACGATACCGGCACACCGGTGGCCAACGGTACGCCTTCGAAGGATTACAAAGTGGATAACACGACCGAGACCACCATGATTTTCTCTGCGGCATACAAATCCACTGACAACAACGTCATTGGCGGTGCCGCCAACACCGATGTGCAATTCCTTGTCGAGATCCCGTGAGAAGGTGCCCCAGGCGTGCTGAAGCCGCCTGGGGTCAACTCGTCCCGTTCAGCAGGTATCGCCAGATGAAGACTCACTTGCGCCGCCTTGGCTTAGGTATTTGCCTCGCAGCCATCCTGCAACCCGTTCAGGCAGCGCTCACCGTCAACACCACACGTATCGTTTTCGACAGCGACAAACGCAGCACTTCTGTGGTGATCGCCAACCCCAGCCCCCGCCCCTACGCGGTCCAAAGCTGGGTCAACACCGCCAAGGACGATACCGACACAGCCGTCCCTCTGGCGACCTCGCCAGGGTTGTTTCGCCTGGACCCCGGCAAGGAGCAGATGGTGCAAATCAGCCGTCTGCCCAACAAGCTGCCGCAGGATCGGGAAACACTCTTCTACCTTAATGTTCAGGAAATTCCCGAAGTAAACCCTGAGGACGTAAACGTACTCAATATTGGCTTGCGTACGCGCCTCAAGCTTTTCTACCGCCCCAGCGAATTGAAAGACCGGCCCGTCGACCGCATCGGTGAGCTGAGATGGTCCGTACGCCAAGGCCTTGGGCGTGTCCAGCTAGTGGTAGACAACCCGACGCCCTACCATTACACGTTCGGCCGCCTGGAGGTCAGTACTGCAGGTGCAACGGAAGCTATACAGGCCATGGCAATGGCGCCGCCGTTCGGGCAGCAGGTTTATGACCTGGCCCGTATCAAATCGGTAAATGCCTTGCAGTTGACCTTTACCACCATCAATGACTACGGGGTCGCCACTCCGGCGATGCACAAAGCACTGTCTAGCGCCCCCTGAAACTGCCTGCCATTCCCTATGATCGAGCCCTCCGGGCTCGTTCACTATCGTAATTCAAAAAACCAAGGAGCCTTCCATGAAGCCGCTAGTCATCGCCTTTGGACTCGCCATGGCGAGTCAACACGCGCTGGCAAACACTGGGTCGATCAACTTCTTCGGCCACATCAGCAGTGGGACCTGTTCGATTGAAATCATCGACCCTTCGACTGGCCTGCCCACCAGCCGAATCTTTATGGGCAACGTGAACGCTGCCCAGTTCAAGAACCCGGATGACGAGGCTGCAAACCGCGCCTTTGGCTTGCGCGTTACACCCGGGAGCGGCTGCATATTGGTGCCCGGTGCCCATGCCAGCGTAACCTTTACCGGAAATTACGGCGGCGCTGGTGCCACTGGCACACTGTATGCCCTGGAGCCAAATGGCGCCGAGGGTTTGGCCTTGATCCTCAAGGACAACGTAGGCACACCGGTGGATAACGGGATCGCCTCCAAACAGTACCCCCTGCATGACGACATGTTGTTCTCTGTCGCGTACAAAGCAATCGCTATCCCGGTCACCGGCGGTTCCGCCAACAGTGATGTCCAGTTCAGAGTGGACATACCCTAAGCCCGCAAAAAAAAATCGGGCCTCAGCGCCTAAGGAAGGTCTGAAGTACCCACCGATTCTTCACGCCCTCGCTACTTGAGGCTCAAAAAATCATAAGTCGGTCGAAAATCAGACCTTTCTTGCCCTCAAGTCATGGTTCTTCCCTCGGGTCGCGCTGTTTCAGGGTTATCAGCCCGCATTACAGGCGCACCTCGCCCATACCCATCAACCGTTTTCGCACCATCCACAGATTCGACAGCGCGAACAATGTCGTCTGCTGAGCGATGTTTTTCGCCAGACCCCGAAAGCGCACTTTCGTATAACCAAACTGGCGCTTGATCACTCGAAACGGATGTTCAACCTTGGCCCGGACTTGCGCTTTCGCATATTCGATCTTGCGGCGCAGGCGGCCAATCAAACGTAACCGTCCGGCCAGCCCCCTCTCCTGACAACCCTCCAAATTAGCCAAGATAGTGGACACCTTTTTTAGTGGACACTATCTTGGATACAGTTGCCCCAGCCCGTCGAGCCGGTCGCCGCCCCAACTTTTCGTTGGACTTTAAACGCCAAGTCGTCGAAGCCACCTTCCAGCCGGGAGCTTCGGTGTCGTTGATTGCTCGCGAACATGACGTCAATGCCAACCTGGTTTTCCGCTGGCGGCATCAATATCAGCAAGGGTTATTCGGCGCCGTCAGCCAGAGCGCAACGCTTTTGCCCGTCCAGGTGATTGAGGCGCCAATCGATCTGCCACAAGTCCTCCAGCCACAGGCGGAGTGTCATTCCGAGATCGCAGTTGAGATCGGAAAAGCCAAGCTGCGTATCACGGGCGCACCCGATCCGCAGACGCTGCAATTCGTCTTGCAGCAGTTATTGCGATGATTGCCCCGCCCGCTGGAACCCGTATCTGGATCGCCGCAGGCGTCACCGACATGCGTCGTGGCTTCGACGGTTTAGCGGCACTGGTGCAGACACAGCTGGAGGCCGACCCGTTCTCCGGTCAGATCTTCGCCTTTCGCGGGCGACGCGGTGACCGGGTCCCTGCCGAACGATCTTCAAGCCTTGAAGACTCTGGTCTCTGCCCAGCGGGCAGAGATTGAGCGCTTGAAAATGATGATCGCCAAGCTGCGTCGTATGCAGTTCGGTCACAGCTCCGAGCAACTGGACGCGATGATCGATCAGCTCCAGTTGAGCCTTGAAGAGCTGCAAGTCAGCCAAGCCGAAATGCCACCGCCAGTCGAACCGGCACCTCGCGCAGTTCCGCGCCGCAAACCATTGCCCGAACACCTGCCTCGCGAAACTCACGTGCATCAGCCCGAGTCGCAATGCACGGGCTGCGGTGGGCAGCTTCGCTATTTGGGTGAGGATGTGTCCGAAGTGCTGGAGTACGTTCCGGCACGTTTCAAAGTCATTCGCCATGTTCGTCCGAAGTGGGTTTGCCGCTGCTGCGAGCACATCGCCCAGGTGCCGGCGCCGAGTCGTCCGATAGCCCGAGGCCTTGCAGGGCCGGGGTTGTTGGCCCATGTGCTGGTCTCCAAGTTTGTCGATCATTTGCCGTTGTATCGGCAGTCCGAGATCTACGCCCGTGAGGGCGTGGATCTGGAGCGTTCAACCCTGGCCGACTGGGTTGGCCAGAGCAGTCAGTTGCTCAGGCCACTGATCAACGCCCTTGAGCACCACGTCATGAGCGGCCACAAAGTCCATGCCGACGACACGCCGATTGGCGTGCTCGCACCGGGAAACGGCAAGACAAAAACGGCTCGCCTGTGGACGTACGGGCACTGCCAAGCTAAACGGGTTTAATCCGCAGACCTATCTGACCTACGTACTTGAGCGTATCGCCGAACACCCGATCAATCGGGTGAGCGAGTTGCTGCCCTGGAATATCTCTTTGAACCACACTGATCACCGCGAGGCCGCCTGATCCATGGTTAAAACTGTCAGCCCACCCAAACCTGCACCTGATCTCTTGCTGTTGCACATCGGGCTGAAGTTTAAGAGGATCAAGGTTTGAGTTGCAAGACGGTGTAGCTCGGACGCTTACGATCGAGCAACGCCCCCAGACCCTCCAGGGCATTTGGCCGCGATGCCATTTCGTGAGTGAGGGACAGAGCTTGTGACAGGCGCATAAAAAATCCGATGCTCGTTTCCAAGCATCGGATTTTGCGGCCTTGGGGAGAAAGGTCAATGTCTCGGTCTTAATTGACTGGCATTAGCCTCACGGCCCGATCTTTATTTCCCTTCCCTCATACCTCCTGGCCGGCCAGCCTGTCCACAGCATCGTAGCTATAGCCGCGCCCATCGTAGCTGCTCAAGCGACCGAGGGCGTCATAGCTCAACGTCTTGCCTTTGTCATCGACCGTCATGTTGCCGTCAAAGTCATACTTCAGCGTGAAGTCTTCATAATTTTCTTTGTTGGTGTTTGTCACGCCGCTCAGTTGCGCAGGGTCTTCATATTCAAATAGGTAAGTGGCCTCGTTTGAGCCCGTGCTACCGTCTTCTTCCTCAAACTCGGTCAGTACCCATTTGATGTTATCGAGTGCATCGAAGTCGAAAAACTGGTAGCGAATAGTCTTTCCAGCCGGGTCTTTCGGGCTATGGGAAAGCAACCCCTTACAGAAGTACTCCTCCAGGCGGGCGCGCCTGTCGTACTTGTACGTTTCCTCACGCAACGGACTGCCATTCTCGCTCAGCTTTTTAGAAGTTATCTGATCAAGCACGCTATATTCCTGCGCCAGTTCTTGTACACCCTGCACCAGCAGCCCGGCCTCTTTCACCAGCGCCTCCACCGCTTTGTTTGCGAACTCAAAGTCTTCTTTCGGTGCCTCGACCACGGTGCTCAGGAACACGAACCTGCGCAGGCATTCCCGCCCTTGGTGGTCATACTCCAGTTCAGTGGCCAGTCCCTGGGTGCCATCGAGGGTGAGTATGCATTGGGTATTGCTCAACCCATCGTAGAAGAACCGGCTGCTGGTGCTCCCCAGCGCAGTTTGCTCCAGCAGGCCACTGGCGTAGTAGTCGTAGGTCTGCGTCTGGCCGAGAACATCCTTGTAGAACAACTGGCGACCCAACAGGCTGGTGCCATACTCCATGGCCCAAGTCTCGTCCCCGATCGTGCGGGTTTCGTTCTTGATCTCGCCCGTGCTGAAATACGCACGGGTCAGCTCCTCCCCTTCTTCTTTGCACCAGGTAAGACGCGCGTTATGCTGGTCGAATTTGTAGTCCGCCTGTTTACCCGGAATGCGCCGCACTTCCGGGTCCTCACCCAACTGCGGCACGTACTGGTATTCGATGACGTTGCCGGCAGCCGTCTTCACCCTGCTCGGCTTGGTCTCGCCAGGCTTATAGTGCATGTGCTTCGCACGGCCCCCGGTGATGGACGTGATCATCCGGTTCAGGCCGTCGAACACCTGCCTCCCCAGCTCGATTCTATTGACACTGATGAGCGTCGGCAGGTCGTCGCTGCTGTGCACGGCATAATCGCGGTGCACCACGGATTGGTCAGCCAGCGTCTGGTCAACCAGGCGGCCGAAAGCGTCATAGGTGGAGCGGGTAACCGCGTTGCCTGCATCGACTTCCCGCACATTACGCCCCAGGCCATCGTAGAAATACTCATGCTTGGCATACAGCTTACCCGCCAGGTCGAAACGCTGTACCTGGGCAGGCTGCTCGAACAGGTTCAACCAAGTGGTGGTCTTGCCCAGGCTCAACGTGCCATCGGCAGACTCGCTCCAACTGGTCTGGGTGGGTAGGTTACCTTCAGGGCCTTGACCCCCAGGGTTGGACCCGATCGGGTCATGCTCCTCAAACCGCTTGACCCCATCCGGCCCGATCTCGCAGCGCTGCTGGCCCCAGTCGTCGTATTCATACCGGGTCGCCAGCGGCATTTGCTCCCCCCGTTTCCAATCGTACTCGATTGCGTCGGCCAGTTGGCCAAGCTCATCGTAGGTAAACGCATTGCGCGGGCGGAAGACCTTATGCAGCCGGATGTCTTCGGCGTCGGCGTCATGACGTTCTTCGCTGGCCACTCGCCCCAGGCCATCGATGTACGAGCGAATGGCAACCCCCTTGACGTCCACCCGGCTTTGCGAAGCCCTGCCGCCAGGTGCACTCACAAGGCCATACTCATACAAGCGCGATGCCCTGTACTTCTCGTCTTTGGGCGATACCGTTTCGCGAACTACCCGGCGCAGAGCATCGTACTCGTACTCGATTTCGACATTGTTGTCGTCGCGATTGAGCAGCGGCTGGCCAATGAGCATCGAATCCTTCAGCGTGATTTCCTTGCGAACATGGCGCGGCTCGCCGGTCTCGCCGTCGGGTTCGCCATGATCGAAGCCAGTCACCGTCTGCTCGGTCACCAGCACAGGGTGCCCATCAAGGACTTCCTTGTTGTAGGTAAAACCTGTCGTGGTGGTTTTACCGCCCATGAGCAATGTTTGCAGTAGCGGGCGACCATGGCGCAGCAAGTCGGTGGGCGCATTAACCGGGCTCATGGTGGTTACTTGCAGCTCAGCCTGCTCCACCTCCCCTACCACTTCACACAGGCTTTCCTGTGTCGGGACCAGCCACTTGGACGCCGGCGGTTTGGCCAAGGCACCTGGGTAGCCGACCCGGTCGAGCGCCTCATACTGATAACGCTTGCGCAAGACAGGTGCAGGTTGGTCTCCACCTGCTGCCGGGTATTCCGTCACGCACTTCTGATTACGCACGAAGCCGTCCGGGTCTTCCGGCCAGCCGTCACCACCCTGGGCAGGGTAATACTGGATGACAGTACGCTGCCCTGAGGGCAGTGTTCGAGCGGTCAAATTGCCATGCAGGTCATACTCGGTCCGAGTGGCCGGTTCGTAACGAACCTTGGACGCTTCCCCCAGGATTGACCAGTTACGGGCTTGTTCCAGTGGCAGCTGGAAGTTTTCAGGCTGCTTGTCGAAGTCCGTTGCCACGCTGCCGTGGTACACCGTGCTGTTCACAAGTCGGTTGTTGCCTTGCAACACCACCTCACTTACCTGCAGGTGAAAACGGTTGTACGTGCGCTGGGTCGTGCGCACTAACTGGTCATTGTCATCCTTGCCCTTGCGCCATAGGTGAGCCGTGCTGCCATACAGGTAGGTGGAGGGGGCGCGATACAGGTTATCTTCGCCATCGTCACGCCAGCTGACACCGCTGCCGTTACCTACAAAGTTGTTCGGCACCTGAATTCCACCTTGCAAAGTGGTGTAGGTGTAGGTGGTTTTCACCGACGGCTGGCCAGCGCCAGGGTTGACCGTATGAGTGGTCACTCGCGGTATCGCCATACGGGTTCCGCCGCCCGGAAGCAAATGGCCTGTATCGCCATTTTCCCCGTAGCGGATATCTTCCACGCTACCGAAGGGTGTGGATACCTTTTCCAGGCAGGTCAGGCCAAAGGCAGTGGTGTAGTCAAAACGCCAGTTGCCCCCTGCTTCTGCCGGCAAGTCAATTTGGCGCAACTCCTCATTGCGCAAGATGAGCTTGTATTGCGCCAAAGGCTTGTTGCCACCATTGGCTTTGGGGTGCAGGTCGAGGGTCACCGTGCTGCCATAGCTGATTTTCAGCAATTCCAGCCCTGTGCCATCGACGATACTTTCCAGTCTTTGGGTATCGGGCGTATAGCTCAGCAGAATACGATGGCCGGAGGCTGCGCGCACCTCGGAAGGCAACGCAACAGCATTGTCACCCACCCCATATACACTGAGGACTTCTTCCATGTACGACTTGTGAACCACCCGAAACTGTGCCGTGTTGCCGACACTGTCATCAAAAAAACGGAAACTTTGGAGCTTTCTTTCCTTGATGCCCGGCTCTGTACCACTGCCGGTCACCTTGAAGCTTTCTCCTGTGTGAAGCCGCAGCATGCGCTTACCGGGCACGTACTGAGTCAGGGCGATGTACCAACCACGCCCAAAGCCGACGTTCTGGTCGCTGAACGGGTTGAAGATAAGCCGGATCGGCAGTTCTGGCCCCATCTGGTCATTACCGACGAGGGATGGCAGGTTGATACTTAACGCATACTGGCCAGTGCGCGGGTCGACATTGTTTTGCACAAAACCAGAAGCATTGAACGCATTGGAGTGGAGTACGGTTTCAATAGCCATGTGATTGGGTATCCAAAAGGTGTCGTAGAGTGGCCACCTCGGCGCTCAAATGTGCCGAGGTGAGCCCATGCTTAGCGAGTGGAAAGTTGCAGGAGGTCCCGATGGCTTATGCCTCGACTTTCTTCTTCCGCCGTAACGCCAAAGGCAAACGTCAGCGGATGCACGTTGCCCTCCATATCCAGCAGGGTGAATGTCAGGTTCTTTTCAATTGCCTGGCGATAAGCCGGGTCTTCCAACCCACTCTCCCGAACGAAACCCGTATCCCGGTTCAGGGTGATCATCAGTTCCCCGGCACCCGGCCCCTCACCTTCCACCAGCCGCGGCAGTGCATACCCTCGCTGCTTCGCCATGCGGTAGAGCCGCCCGTCAAACAACAGTCGGTCATAGACCCCACCATCAATCGACTGGAACGAGAAACCCGTGTAGCTGACAAAATCGTCGTCTTTGATCGGCATCGACGACGACCCGGGCTCCCACGACCAACGCACACCCGATTTATTATCGGAGATGAACAGGCGTGCAAACTTGATCGGGCGCCCCTCCCTCTCGACATACTCGAGCAACCAGTTGTCAGTACTTTTATCAACATAGGCGAACTCATCCCCGTCGGACGGAGACTTATCCCCTATCGCGCGGGTGCGCGTGAAGGAATAGGCCCGCTGTGCGAAAGAAGGCACGTCCTGCCCCGTCAACTCGAGCCTGCCTTTCTCGCCAATTGCCCTTGATGTGACTGTTTTACCTGTCAAGGTATTCTGTATTGAAGCCATAACCCTGATCTTCCCCGGTCTACGGGAATGGAGGTAGAAATATTGAGTTCTGGCCTCCAAAGGCGTGCTCGACCCACTGTTCACAGCAGCTTGCCTTTGGATATTGTTTGGTTCATTTTTTACCGCCCAGCCTTGATCACCTGAAGCATCGCTGCTCAAGAATTCTTCCATTGGCGCGAGGAAGGGTAAATCGTTATTGCTGTCGGCATTCAAGAACTTCAAAGTTTTCATATCGGCGTCGGAGATCTTGACCGGTTGGTGATTGCTATCATTAGCAGCAGCAACGGTCACCCGGACTTCTATCTGCTGCCAACCGTTGGCGAAGCATCGGGGCGCACCCACGGCTTCAACTTCAAAGTTGGCGATCGCATCCCATGTCAACAGACCGGCGGTTGCCTGCCGACCCTCGCTGAACTCCACGATGGCGTAGCCGGTGCGCTCCTTGCCGTCGAACGCAGTGACCACCGCAATGGGGAATTCGGGATTGTCCGGAGGCGTATACACGTTGCCTCTGAACTCCCCCCCCCCACTTACAGTCCAGGTCATGGCACTGCCCAGGTCTTGCGAGAAGTCTTTGGACATCACGGTAAACGCCGTGGGTTGAACCGAAAGCGCCTGGGCCACGTGGAACGGAACCACATTCAAGCCTGCATGCCACCTGATCACTACCACCGCAGCTTCAGCGCTTTCTCCGGTCTGCTCGTTGGTGCAACGAATTCGCTGAACCCTGAAATCGCCCGTGCCACTAGGCGCAGAGGGCGTAAAAATGGCCCGGCCGTCACCCTTGTCTTCAAGCTTACCAATCGGCTCGTCAAGCGTCTGAACGCGTTGTTCACCCTCCGACAGAAGCGCTGCGTCCCCCAGCGTCCACACCAGTTTGCCTGAGCCAACACTGGAAGCGCGGAGCGCGATCGGGTCTTCACCTTGCACCCAGGTGGCAACACGCGGTGCAACATGCACCGCACGGGCACTTTCTATCACCAAGGCGTGGCTGCGCCCCTCGCCGCTTGCTTCAGGGGTGGCGGTCACCAGCACCATCTGCTGGTCCTCGACAAAACTGGCTGCAGAGCGCGGGCTGTAGCGACCGTCACTGAATGAGCCGATCGCCGCAGGGCGCTTCAGGTTAACGGCCGACCATTCAACGCCGCCAGTTGCGCCATCAGCAGTGAACGGAATGGACTTCCCGGCTACAACCTTCGCGAAGGCGGGTTCGACCGTTACGGCCTGCTGGCTTTTACGCCAGTTGCCCGGTACCACAAGATCGACTCCGGTGTTCGGTGGCCCAGGGAAGAACTCAAAGTCGGTGGGCAGGCGGAAGGTCTTCAACACATCCCTGTAGTCTCCCGCCCCCAGATCCTCGATATCCGGAACGAGAATCAGAGCACCTGGCACACCGGTCGCACCCTCGGCGATCGGATAAGGGTAGACGATACCTGGGTCTGGCTGCACACCTGGGCGCGCGTCGATCCCCAACTTCATGAAGACCAGCACCGCACCGTCCCCATGGCGAGGGCTATCTCCGCTTTGTCCCCATGGGGCCGCCATAGTACGCACCATGAACTGCTCCGGGCTCAGCGGGTAGTAATCGTCCATGACGAAACTGCCCAGGGAATAGGTGCGCTGGTACGCCCGCATGTAGCTGATCTCTTCCTGCAAGCGAAGACCAAGCACGGTGTTGGAATAATCGTTTGGCCCCAGGTTGGTGGAAAACTTGACCGCACTGGCAAGATCCAGCTCCAGCAAGGTGAACCGGCTCCCCTTCGGCTGGCCGACCCGTACTGACAACGGTGCTTCGACGCGAAAATCCATGGCTTCGGTGATGGTGAAGCTCTCCACGACCCGTTTGGGGCTGCCAGGCAGATGCACTACCCGCATGTATTCCCCGGCAAGGATGTTCATCCGTAACGTCAGGTCTTGCCTCATCAGCGTCGCATTTTCGAAGCTGACCTGGGGCGGGCCCAGCACCAACCCTTGAAGCGCCACGCTGATTCGCTGCCCATCGTCAAGGTAGGCCTCCAGGTTGATAGGGTCCATCGAGCCGAGATTCGCCAGCGCCTCGAGGTACTGTTCACGCAGCACAAGGTCAAGGAGCGTGCGGTCCAGGGCAAGCACGCCCCCCCAGCCGAGACGCACCGAAGCTGGCGGGTCTGGTTCAAAAGTCGCCTTCTGCATATCACTCTCCATCGCACACCTCCTTGATGGCTGGATTGAGGATGTCGGCGTAACGCCGCGCCGCAACGAATGGCAGCGGCAAAACGACGTAGTCGACGGTATCGACAGAAGAACCGTCGTCGTAAAATGCCGCTATGATCACGTACTGGTCGCTATTATCGGGCGCGGGCGTGTAGACCCGTGTAGCCGGGTCGACGGTTCCGCTGCCGCGCAGCACTGTCCACTCGACAGGATTGGGTACGTCAACCCTGCCAAGATTACGGTCGAGCCTGTAGAACGGCAGCTCGACGCTGCCATCGTCCAAGGCTTTCGGCTCCAACCAGTAATTGGGGTTCTTCGAGCCAACCACCAGCATGTCGATGGTCGCTGTACCTCCGGCAGCCGAGTGAACGGTGACGGGGTCCAGGCGCAGCGCAAGGTAGCAAAACGGGTCTGATGCGCCAGGGGCGGGCAGTCTCACCGGCGCGGTATACTTGTAACCTCCAGGGTTCAGCGGATCGTCATCGGCGGCTACGGCACCCAGTTCAGGGTCGTCCCATGTCAGCCCGCCAGGATGTGGCGTGGCTGCACTCAACGAATGACTCATACCCACATTGACCACCGCTACCCATGGGTTCACCGTGACCTGGCTTGGCACAACGCTAACCAACGCCCTGCTGACCAAATCACCACGGGTGGCCGTCACGATCAACCGGCGGTGGCCTTCGGCACCCAGCGCAAGATCCGATGGCGCCGTATATCGTCCCTTCAATGGATCGCTGAACACCCCGGTTTCGCCTTTTTCGCCTGGGAGGTTTTCCACTGTCCAGGTGACACCACCTAGTTCAGATTCGGCGGTGAACTCGATCACCTGACCGCTTGCAACAATCGGTTCCGAAGGGCTTATGACCAACGAGGTACGCTTGGGCGCCAGGTTGCCGAGCAGGGTCAAGTCGGTCGGCATGGACACGTCGCGCGGGTCGACGACGTTTTCGCCACGGAATAGCAAATTATTAAGACGCAAAGCGTCGACTTCGAACTCGATGTCCATGATCTCTTCGGCATTTTTGCGGAACGCCACCTTCAAAGTACTTTCCAACTCACCTATCAAGGCCCTTGAATTTGCTTTGGCATCGTCAGCAGCGTCACTGTCACCCCAATTATCCTCAATAGAAATATCTATAGTGACTTTGAAATCATCAGCCAGTTTAAACTTCAACAACCCCGCATCAGAGAGCGTAAATGTATAGCTCGCATCAATTGACGCCGTTGCATGAATCCCCAGGGTTCGAGTATGCCCAGCATCATTATTCCCAGTCTGAGTCCAGCGCACCACGCCACCCACGTTTGAAGTGGAATGCCAGCGCGCTTTTAGCGACCTACCCTCGAATACTAGCTCATCGCCCATCGTAAAAAGCTGAGGATTAACTCCATCAACCGATAATTTCCAGCGCCAAGGCCGAACTGTCCCACCACTGCCAACATCGGAATACTGGAACGGCACGTGGGTAGTAACCGATGCATTGGCGACCAGCTTATAACGTTCGCCAGGCAAGGGTACCACATCAAACTTACCTTTTATCCATTCAAACTGGTTCAAGCCAGAACGGATGACTTCCGTGGTAAACTTCTGTGACAACACCAGGTTACTGGTATATAGGTTTGCCGCATCAGGCAACATGTACAGCAGCGCCCCATTGCTACTGGGCATATCGCCAGCTTTACTGTCCTTCATGGCAACAAAAACAACGACTGCGCCGTTACCATAATTTTCACTGCCGAGCACATCCCCCCCCTGGGCGGTGTGGGTGCCAAGACGAAATTGACCAGGATTGAAAAGGGACCCCTCGGAAACGACTATCTCGCTGAGTGGGAACTGGGTGAAGTTTACATTTTTTTCACGCCAGGTGGCGAACACCTGCTTGAAATAGATCCCCAACTGCTGTTTCTCCAGGTCAGTCCCCCCTCCACTGAACATATGGTCGAATGCCTTATCCACATCAAGCAAGACTTTGCCCTTACCTTCAACTGAGCCTTGCGCCTGCAGCAGCCTGATATTCATATCCAGTAAACCGAATGTGGCAGCGTTATAGACCTTCAGGGCGTTAACTACCCTGACAGGTTTGCCATCCAGGTACCTTTCCATCACTTCGAGGTGCTTACCACCCACCAAGCGCATCTGCAACTTGCCTAGCGGATCTTGGATATTCGCGTTTTCAAAAGACAGCAGGGGCTTGTCAAGCTCGAGGCCAACGAAGACATGCTCGATGCCATTACCTGCTTTGACCTGGTCGTCGGGTAGTGTAGGGAAGAACTCATCTTCGATACCGATACGGTCAATGTACTCCTGGGTAAGCAGTTTGTTGGCAGCGAATCGGTCAAACACCAGCAGCGCATCCCACTTGAAGGTTTTTGGCTCCTTTTCCATCTCTTTAAGAAACGCCTCAAGCGATTGAGGGCTGCTGGCTTGAGTCAGCGCAGGAATTTTACTGTTCATCAGAATTAATCTCCATGTTCCATGTTTTCATCAATACACCGCCAGGCCGCCGGCGAGCTTGCCCGGCGGGCCTGTTTCAAGCTTGCTTACGTTAACTTTCTCGGCGTAAGCCGCAGCGGCAAGAGCCCGTGCCAACTGTGGCCATTATCGAAGCTTACAGTCCCGTTAACGGTGTACTGCTGGCCATCCACCAAGTTGTCATAAACAGCAACACTCAACCACTGCTCTATCCGGCTATTATTATATTCGCCACGGCTCACAGGCAGCTGATCACGTAATACGGCGCCGCTTTCAATGGCCAATGTGAAGGGCTGGCCTGGCGCAACGAAAGGCCAGAGCACCGCCGCCTGCACTTCGAGCATCGCACCCTTCACTGGGTCGAGGGCGGATCGCGGAAGTACGCCGTCGTTATCCGCTTGCGAGCACTTAATATTGTTTTGGAAAACCATCGGCTGGACGCGCAAGTCCACAGCGGCGGAAGGTGCCGAACGCACGCCATCTTCATCGACAATGTGGTAAAACACTTTGAACCGCCTGCTGTTATCCGCGCCGGGTTGATGCATGTTCGCGGCGACAACGCTGGGGGGTATCATGAAAGTTCGGCAGCCTTTATCCTCGGGCGGATCAGTAACGTGCTTCCCGTTTTGCTCATAGCCGTCCCAGTGAACTTCAAAGTGTTCACCTGGGCTCAAAGCAACATCAGGTACCGTGACGACAGCCCCGAGAATTGCGTAGTCCGCCAGTAGTTTTTGCATGCCCAGGCCATCCGTCTCGGCACGCGCGATGACCGGTTCTGGAAGGCTGCGCGCCGGATCGAATTCGACGTCCAGGCTATCGGAAGTCAACGCATGACCCTCACGTGCAAACTGGTAGAACACGTAGTGGTCACCCGCTACAAGCAGGCTTGGGTCAATCTGGAATACGGTCTCATCGCCTAGCAGGCTACTCGCATCCATGCGTGCAAACTGCACCTCAGGCTCGATCCGGGCGGGGCTTTTCCAATGCAGCAGCAAGTAGTCACCCACTTGAATACCCGGATAGGGTGGTACGCGAACAGTGACGCCATCGGGGAAGTTGCCAGGGTCAAGCGGTGCGCCCGAGAAACCATCGACGCTGGGTGTAGGCAACAGCTCGACCGGGCTCGGCGCCCTTGCAACCGCCACGTGCTGCACCGGTGATTCAATTTTCTTGCTATTACCGCCCAGCGTGATGGTGTATTGGAACTCCATCCGTCCATCCTGCACGCGAATGAAATCCGACTTGGCGACGTCCCACCACAGCGGCTCAGCCAGGTTGGCCTCGGTCACCTTGTACACTGCGCTTGCCGGTGGCGTTACTTCGACGCCCGTAGCATTGAACTTGCGCGCCACCAGTTCGATGCTGTCGCCAGGCTGCATGGCGCGGTAGCGTGGCGCAAACAGGCGCACACCTTCCGTCTCCAGAGCCGAAGCAACAACCACACGATCATGCGACTCACGTGCCTGCGCCACCGATAATGTTTCGGCAGCACCACCACGGTCGCGCAAACCCAGGTAACAAAAGACGCGCGCTGAATCCGGCGTGTTCTCGTTTGCGTTACCAACTTTATAAGATAAGAAGGCCCAGCCACCGTCGTAGGGCTCAACAAAACGATTGCTGACGGATGCCACCATCGTTCTTGTCACGTCGTAGTCGTCAGGAACTTCAGCCATCGCGGTAAGCTCATCAAACGGCGTGCCGTCTGCAGCGACGCCACGCCAGATCGGATAGATAGACTGACCAAAGTGGATATCCGCATCTTTGATGACAAAATCAAGGTCTGCACTGTTCATATTGTTGACATCAATTTCACCCCACGCATTTTGCGCCGTTATTTCTGGGGCGGGATTGTGCTGGGACTGTTCAGCCCCGTCTTCCACTGAGCGTTTGGGCGCCATGAACATACTCCTGGGGGGTTCAAGATGCCCTTAGTTTTACGGCGCGGCATTGCGGCTGGCTACTGGCAGAAATAACAGGTACTGCTCGCGCGCCAGGCACGCGCGCACCTGATAAATCTACCAGGTGACAACACCGATGAAATATGTAGCAGCCGCAAAGCCCCCCCCGTTGCTTCAGCACACCTGTTAATTCTGACAGGTGTCACAGCACGGCAAGTTCAATAAGCTCAGAACAGACACACACCACTATTTTGCCCAGCAGCATTAGCCGATTTCTTCTGTGTATGTTCAAACGACTCGAACAGGGAGCCTTCAAAAATGAAGCACTTACATGAGCGTCGCCTTGCCGTCACCACAGCCATTAAACAGGCAATGCTGGCTGCACCATTACTATTAAGTGGTGCGGCCAGTTTTGCAGCAACCCAAGCGGATCCAATCCCTATGCTCGCTTTATTCCACACCGACGATAACGGCACTGAACCCGCCTGCGGGGTGGAACTCCCAGCAGCGGGCAGCGGCAGGACCGTGAATGTGCTACCCAAACAACAATGCCCCGAGATCGCCAGAGCGCCCTACGCCATTCGCATTCGAAACGTGCCGATCAAATCGACATTTCTCCTCACCGATAACGAGCGCTGTGAAAAAGCCAACAGCGCCTGGGTCGAACTTGACACGAGCCGCGCCAACGCTTCGCTCGAAAAAATGGGCATCGACAAAATCTGGCTCTACCCGGGCACCCCGGAGGCCCCGGGTTACCTGTACAACACTGGCCTGGATACCAATCCACCAATCCCAAGCCGTGGTTTCAGGGTCATCGGTAAAGGCGAGCCGATCGAGCAGGGGAAACTTTCCTGCATCAAGGTCACCATTGCCCCAAGGAGCAATTGATCATGGCTAACGATCCCGGGTTTCACAGCAACGCCACTAACTTCCAGAGCTTCGTGCAGAACCATGTCGACCAGCGCACCGGCCAGTACAACCTGGCCATTAATTTGCAAGTGCCGGCCGGCAACGACCTGACCGGCCCCGGCCTGCCCTTGCGCCTGTCGTACAGCCCGTTCAATACCGAGGACTCAGGCTTCGGCAAGGGCTGGCAACTGGCAATGACCCGTTACGTGCCCGGCAGTCGAATGCTTACCCTGCATACGGGTGAAAGCTACAGAGTGACAGGTACAGGCCCGCAACCCTCCATTCGCGAGAAGAAAATTCACAGTTTCCACTTTTACGACGACGGCTTTGACGAACACGGCGAAGGCGTAGGCCCGTACCGTGTAGTGCACAAGTCCGGCCTTGTGGAAATACTCACCCTGCATGACGTGGTCAACCCCATCGCCCTGCCCGCCAAGGTCAGGGCGCCCTCCGGCCATGGGATAACGCTCGGCTACCTGCCTGAGACCCGACGGCTGGAAAAAATCGTTGATGACAATGACACGCTGCTGCTGGAGTTGAAGTACACCAACGGCGGGGTAACCATCGATACGCACCCCGGCGCCGGGGCCGACAAGCAGCCCTTCATGCGCTATATGCTGGAACTGAAAAACCGGGAATTGAGGGAGGTAAAACTACCACCCGAATTGGGCGGCAACTGGCGCTTCGATTACACCACCTCCCGGGGCCTGACCTGCCTTTCACAAGTGTCCACGCCTTCGGGCGCGGTGGAGGAGGTGCGTTATGGCGAGGACGAAGACCCAGGCCACCTGCTGCCCGGCACGCGACCGCAAAGAGTGCTGCCTCGGGTGACCTCTCATGTAGTCAAACCCCGCAACGACCAGCCGCCGCTGAAAACGACCTACACCTACACGCACTTCGATGAAGAAAGCAACATCCATTTGGCGCACAGCTTTGTCGGCAGCAACAGCGATGTGAGCTGGCGAGACGACGGCGAGGACAACCTGTACCGGGCGCAATCCAGCTACCGCTACAGCGTCACCGCTCATTACTGGAAAGGTGACAAGGTCGCGCGCACACAGACACAGACGTTCAACCGCTACCACCTGATGACCAAGCAAACGCTTGAAAAAGACCGCCATATCGAAGAAACCGAAACCGTCTTCCATGAACGCCCCGGCGTGGAGTTCGACCATCAACCGCGCTACTTCCAGCTGCCAAAAAAAATCACCAAACGCTGGAAGCTGCGGGGTGACGGCAGCAAACTGCACGAGGAAACGGCGATCACCTTGTATGACGATTACGGCAACGTCATCGAAGAGCAAGCCCCCACGGGTGTACGCGTCACCTACGAGTACTACGACAAGGATGGCGAGAAGGACGGCGATACCTGGGCCTGCCCACCCGACCCGCAATGTTTTGTGCGCAACGTCAAATGCAAGACGGCCTACCCCGTACAGGGTCTGCCCGGCGACGCCCCCGTCCAACGGGCACGGATGACCTACAAGGAATTCCCGGCGCTGTCCAGCCTTGGCCAAGCGAGCAAATGGCTTGCACCTTGTGAAGAACAGGTGGTGCAAGTGTTCGATGCGGGCCAGCCCGGTGAGCGCGAACAATTGCTGATAAAGGTGGAGCGCGCCTACCTGAACAGGGCTGACAATGCCTTCCTGCACGGCCGCCCCGACCACCAGGTGACCACCCGCTACGGTGAAGACAGCACCAACCCGCTACGCCGGGCCATTGAAAGCCGCAGTTCACGCGTCGAATGGGAATACCGCAAGGTCGTCGACAAGGAGCATGGCCTGGAATACTGGACCGACGAAACCGTGTCCGGCTTCGACCTGGTGCAGAAGACCACCAGCATGGCCGTCTCTGGCCTGCATGGCCAGACCGTGTACGAAGAAGATGACACCGGCAACAGCATTCGCAGGCGCTACGACCCGCTCGCCCGCCTGGTAGAGGAAACCGTTGCGCCAGGCAAGGGCGTGGACGAGGCCAAGGTAATCCACAGGTACGGGCTGGTCACCCACCCTGAAGTAGGCGCTGGCGGGCAAGCCTGGCAGGCGGTCACCGGGACTACGGGCGTGACCACCCTCATCACCTTGGATGGCTGCAGCCGGGTGGTGACCGAAGAGCGCGAAACGGACGCCGTGGATAGCGCACCGGGTACTACAAGTTCGCGGCAGCGTAGGTTGGTTGCGCGGCGCGAGTACGATGAACTGGGCGAAATGAGCGAAGAAACCGTCTTCGACTACTACGACGGCAAGACCCTGACGCTGACATCCACCTTCGAATACGATGCCTGGAACCTGCTGTGCAAGACCACCTCGCCGAACGGCGTTACGCAGCACAGCGAATACTCGCCATTTGGCGAAACAGGCGATGTCATCACCCGCTGGGTGGAAACACCGGACAAACCTGGTGTTCGCCAGCAACTGCATGTTACAGAGAGCAATCGCTTCGACAAAGTGTCGAGTCAATACCGGCTGGACGACGCAGGCCAGGCCATTGGCCGGCATGATTCGAGCTACGATGGCCTTGGCCGCTGCATCAGCCAAGAACACACCTTCAAAAGAAACGGCAGCCCGGTCCAACGGATCACCACCTACACCTACGACGCCGAAGGCCGCGTGACCCGTACCGAACGGCCCGACAAGTCGGCCGTGCTCAGCCAGTTCGCGCTGCACAGTGCCGCCCCATTGGCCGAACAACTGCTGGTCGAGCGGCAAAAAGGTGTTGCCCCCACCCTTGCCTGGAAAAGGGAATACGATGGCCTTGAACGGCTGAAGTCTTTGCAAGCGGGTAAGCAACACGAAACCTACACCTACAAACACAAAACCTCGCTGGTAGAAACCCGCACTACTGGGCAGCGTACCTTCACCTACCACTACAACCCCGCGCGCTCCACCCAACCTAATCAGATCGAGGTTAAACCCGTAAAGAGTAAGACTCAGTCCGACATTGATGCCGTAATGAGTACGACCTTCGATTACGACTCCAAAACCTCAGCTGTCAGCAAGGCCAGCGATGCACAAGGTGAGCATACCTATAAGTACACCGATCAAGGCTACCTGCTGCAAACCGAATGGCAGGGGCAGGATGGCAATGGCCACCAGTGCGACTACCGCCATTCGTTGCAGGGCCTGCCATTGGGCTACGCAGAAAGTGACGGCACTGAAGTGCTCCACGACTACAACGCGTTGGGGCAACTGCAACAGACCCGCCAAGGTGACCTGCTAGCAACGTTCGAGTACGACACGCTCGGGCGACTCTGGAAAACCACGACCCAGGACCTGGCCAACAAACAGGTACTGTTATGCGAGCAGACTTACGACGAACTAGGCCGAGAGAAAAATCGCGAACAAACGCTCACCCGCCACGATGGCTCCATCCTCACCCAAAGCATCGCACTGGCGTGGCAGGAAGATGACCAGCTGCGTACCCGCACCGTCACCCGTGACAACCAGCAAGTGCTGCTGGAAACCTTCGACTACAATGCACTCGACCAGCTGGAGCAACACACCTGCGAAGGCACCAGCCTGCCGCGCAACCCTGCTGGCCGGGCCATCAAGGGTCAGTTTTTTGTCTACGACGAGCTGAACAACCTGACTGAGTGCTACACCGATTTTGCCGATGGCGCATACGACGAGGCCTTTTACATTTACGACGGCTTCATCCTGAAACAGGCAAAGCACTCCCTGCAGCCTGATTACCCGGTCTGCCAAACGTTCGAGCACGATGCCGAAGGCAACCTGGAGAACGACGAACAAGGCAACAAGCTGGTGTACGACGACCATGGTCGCCTGAGCGAAGTGCAACGGGCCAGCGATGGGCAGCCTCTGTATCGCTACCGCTATGACGGCCACAACGACCTGATCGGCGTACGTCATGAGCAAGCCCCTGAAGTGTCGCGCCGTTACCAAGGCTACCGGTTAAGCAGTACACGCGATGCCGACTTGCTCACCGAGTACCTGTACGCAGGCGAGCGCCCTCTGGGGCTGCAACGCCCAGGCCAAACCGCAGACAACCGGCTGTACGCGACCGACGCAGCAAACAGTGTGCTGGGTGAATGCAGCAGTGATGAACTGCACGATAACGCGTACACGGCCTATGGCGATTCACCTGACAACGACCAACTGGTGGGCCTGCTAGGCTTCAATGGTGAAGCCCGCGAACGAGCCTTGGGCTGGTCGCTACTGGGGCGCGGCTACCGTGCCTACAACCCTGGGCTGATGCGCTTCCATAGTCCGGACACGACGGCGCCAGAAGACGCCGGTATCAACCCTTATGTGTACTGCGGCGGCAACCCCGTCAACTGGCGCGACCCAAGCGGCCATTACGGCGTGCGCCACAGCATGGAGGCGCCGTATATCCCGCCCAAGCCGAAGCCCAAATCCGACTGGCAATCCTGGCTTGGCTGGGCCGTGGGTCCTGTCTTTGCAGTGATTAGCTTCATGTTCATGCCGCCGATAGGCCTGACCCTGGCCTTCGCAATGGGCGCAGGCAGCCTTGTCATTGACGTGGCCGCTGTGGTGGTTGGTGCAGTGGGACTGCTGACAGGGGGCGAGGCGATTAATAACTGGGCGTTCTGGCTGGGGATTGCCAGTGCGGTGACTACGCTGGGGGTCATGGCCCAGAGCAGGTTTGCGGCGAAGGGGGCGAAGGGGGCGGCCACAACTGCCAATATTGCACCTCAGACCGACAGTATGTCTTCGCTGAGTGTGCCCGCGAACGCCAGAAACGGAGACGTTATCTTCAAGCCGCGTATCTCCAAAATAGCCCCCGCACGGCTACCAGTCAAGCGCAGAATAGCGCTGCCATTTGCCGATGATACTGCCAGTCTAACCACCGCTACAAGCAGGGGCATCGACCCGTCCACTCAGGTAAATCGTCCAAGTGTTGCTGATGTAGGCAAATCCATATCGCCATCTAGCTCGATCAGTAGCACGGCCTCCACTACTTCAAAATCTTCAATTGGTTCTTACCACTTAGAACAACTGTTTGTCGAACCTGTTACTCCCGTGAATACCCCCCCTGCATCGCCTAATACAATAAGTCCCGGTTCCATACTGGGCTACGAGCGCAATCCGATAACCCTAAAATGGGAACCTACGAATAGGTCAACCTACAGACCTTTGAGTTAACAGCGAAGGAGTCCGGCTTAAATGCCGGACTCCCTTCCATAAAATAATAAGTACGGTATTGCCTTGGTTCCACTTCAGAATTTTCCTACATGAATCATTTGCTCAGGGCTGTAGTGTGCGCCCTGATTTTTCTCCCGATGAATCCATCAAGTCATTCTCTGACAGAGAAAAGGCCCTCGCTACATTCACCCACGGTGCCTGAGTATGCAAAAAAACACACACTATCGGCAGTTGCCGATTCGCCTTGGTACAACCCTGCTTCTGCCCATGGCAGGTTGCGGCTTGCTGTGTTTGCTTACGGATCTGGCCCTTGCGGAAGAACGCCCGCTACAATTCAACCCCAACTTCATGCGCCAAACACCAGGCCAGTCCAGCGACGCCAGCGTAGCCGCCCTGAGCACCTTGGCCACTGAAGCCTCCCTGGCGCCCGGCCGCTACCGGGTTGAAGTGCTGGTCAACCTGGCACCTGCGGGCAAGCATGAAATCGATTTCCGTGGACGCAGCGATGGCAAGGGCCTGGAGCCCTGCCTCAGCGCCAGCCTGCTGCGCGAACTGGGTCTGCGTGAACAGGGCCTGGTCGAGCCACTGCCCAGCGACGAGCGCTGCATCGACCTGCCCTCGCTGGTGCCCGACGCCACCTACGACCTGGACCCCGGCCAACTTCAGCTGGCGCTGTCCATCCCGCAGATCGCCCTGCGCCGGGATGTGGCCGGCAGCGTTGCACCAGAGCGCTGGGACAACGGCATCAATGCCGCCTTCGTCAGCTACCAGGCCTCCGCGCAGCATTTCAGCAGCAACACCGGCACCTCCAACAGCAGCCAGGACCTGTCCCTCAATGGCGGGATCAACCTGGGCGGCTGGCGCCTGCGCAGCAGCCAAAGCTGGCGCGACGACGGCGAAGGCCGGGATTGGGTACACTTCAACACCTACGCCCAGCACGACCTGCCTGGGAAGTGGGGCACGCTGACCCTGGGCGAAACGTTCAGCAGTGGCGATGTGTTCCGCAGCCTGCCCATCAAAGGGGTACAACTGGCCACCGACATGGGCATGCTGCCAGACGTGATGCAAAGCTACGCGCCGGTGATCCGCGGCGTGGCCCAGAGCCGGGCCAAGCTGGAGGTACTCCAGAACGGCTACCCGATCTACTCCACATACGTTGCCGCCGGCCCTTACGAGATCAATGACTTGGGCATTGGCGGTAGCGGCGACCTGGAAATCGTTCTTACCGAGGCCGATGGCCAGGTGCGCCGTTTCATCCAGCCCTACTCCACCCTCAGCAACCTGCTGCGCGAAGGCGTGTGGCGCTACAACCTGGTGGCCGGGCGCTATGACGGCGCCGATGGCATCGACAACCCCGCACTGTGGCAAGCCACCCTGGCCCGTGGCGGCTCGTGGAGCACGACACTGTATGGCGGGCTGCTGGGCAGCGAGTACTACGATGCCGCCAACCTTGGCATCGCACGCGACATCGGCAACCTTGGCGCGGTGTCGCTGGACGTGACCCAGGCGCGTACCGACCTGGGCGAACAAGGCGGCCAGGTGCAAGGGCAGAGTTACTCTGTGCGCTACGGCAAAGCCTTTCAGACCGGTACCAGCCTGCGCTTCGCCGGCTATCGCTACTCCACCGAAGGCTATCGCGAGTTCGCCGAAGCGGTGCAGCAGCGCAATGCCTCCAGCCGCTATCAGGGCAACCGCCGCAGCCGCCTAGAAAGCTCGATCTACCAGACACTCGGCAACCGCAACTCACTGAGCCTTACCCTTTCCCAGGACGATTACTGGGGCACCAACCGCCAACGCCGCCAGTACCAGTTCCAGTTCAATACCCAGTACCGCCGGGCCAGCATCAACCTGTACGCCTCGCAGTCGTTGAGTGACGACAGCGGCAGCGACCGTATCGTTGGCCTGGGGATCACCATCCCGCTGGGCTGGGGCACGTCAACGACTGCAAGTTTCGATGTGCAGGAAAGCAATGGCCACTTCAGCGAACGCGCCACGTTGAATGGCGGTTCGCAGGACAACCGCCTGAGCTACCTGGCATCGCTGGCCAACGACGAACAGCAGCGCAAGACCGCCTCGGCGTCAATGAGCTATCAGACGCAGAAGCTAAACGTGGGTGCTGGCTACACCGAAGCGGATGACTTCCGCAACGTCTCGGTCAATGCCAGTGGCGCGGTGTTGGCGCATGCCGGCGGCATCGTCCTTGGGCAATACCTGGGCGAGACCACTGCGCTGGTGCATGTGCCCGATGTGCCCGGCGTGGGTGTCGACAACGTGCCCGGTGGCAGCACCGACAGCAGTGGCTACATCCTCGCCCCGCACATGCGCCCCTACCGGGTCAACCAGGTAACCCTGCAAACCGACCAGCTCAGCCCCGATGTGGAAATCGAAAATGGCGCCACCCAGGTTGTCCCCCGTCGAGGCGCGGTCGCCCTGGCAACCTTCAAGGCGCGCCAGGTCAGCCGCCTGATCCTCACATTGCAACATGCAGATGGCCGCCCGCTGCCCTTCGGCACCCAGGTCAATGACCAGCAGGGCAAGCAGTTAGCGGTAGTGGGCCAGGCTGGCCAGGTGCTGATTGCAACAGATGCCCAGGCACAAACGCTAGAGGCGCGCTGGGGCGACCGCGCCGAACAGCACTGCCTGTTGAAAATCGACCCGGCAACCATGCCTGAAGACCAAGGCTACCGCCTGCAGACCTTGCGCTGTCCTACCCCATGACCCAGCCGGGCGACGATGCCCCAAGCTTGCAACAGGAACCGACCATGCCCCATTTTTCGCGTTATTTCATCGGCATCGCTGCTGCGGCGACGATGATGACACTGTCAAGCCAGGCCCATGCCCTGGGGTGCGAATGGCCAACCGCCAGAGGCCCACTGCAGTTCACGCACAACATCGCCGACATTAAGTGGGTGGCACGTGATGCACCCGTGGGTAGCAAAATCTACTCTGCCACTGACACTGGAGTGGTAGGCCCCGGCTTTACCTTGAAGTGCGATAACGACGGGACGCTGAGCCTGACGGCCAACATGGGTACGCCATTACCTGTCGCCCGCGGCACCTTCCATACCGTCGACGGGAAGGATGTGACGGGCAAAGTGCTACAAACCAGCATTCCGGGTGTCGGGCTGTATCTGGAGCTGGGTGGTTTCCTCAACGCCGACATTAACACTAGCAACGCGTTCCACGCGAACGATGGCGGTATTGGCGCCGTACCCTATGTGGGTGAAAACCAGCAGAACATGAGGCCCTCGTTCATGGAAATGAAGAATCTCACCATCAAGTACATGGCCTTGATCAAGACCGGCCCCATCCCGCCTGGCGTAAGTTCATTCAACCAGGAGGTCGTCAGGGGTGTCGTCAGCGATGTCGGGGATGCCGTAAGACTGACCTTGAGCGGGAAAGTCCAGCAGGCCCAGTGCACGCTCAGGGCCGATGCCGTCAGTGCAAACCCGGTACAACTTAAAACCCACGACATTGCTGTTTTCAAAGGCCCAGGCAGCCACAGCGATCCGGTTGATTTCTACATCACCCTCAACAAGTGCGAGGACGACAAGGCTGGTAGCGTTGCCCGAGCGTTCATGCGCCTGGACGGCGTGGACGGCTCGGTGCCGGTGGACCGTGACCGGGGATTGTTCACCCTGACCACCGACTCGAGCGCCAGCGGCATCGGTATCCAGGTGCTGCGCAGCGACGATAGCCCACTGAAGCTCGAAGAGTTCGTGGATATGGTGCCCCTTACCCGCGACATCACACGCATCGATCTGCGTGCCCGGTATTATCAGACCGAAGCAACGGTGACGCCCGGCGAGGCCAAAGGCGCATTGAACTTCACTATCGAATACCGCTAAGGGGCGGCCATGGCCGGATAGCCATGGCCGCGCTATTTCAGATCCAAAAAAAAACGCACCAAGGAATTTTATAATTCCTTGGTGCGTTTTTGCATTGGAGCGGGAAACGAGACTCGAACTCGCGACCCCGACCTTGGCAAGGTCGTGCTCTACCAACTGAGCTATTCCCGCATTTGAAACTTTTACAACTTACTACACCGTCATGAACGCCATAGTTTTAAAAACTGGAGCGGGAAACGAGACTCGAACTCGCGACCCCGACCTTGGCAAGGTCGTGCTCTACCAACTGAGCTATTCCCGCAAATGGCGTCCCCTAG
>Ga0213828_1000725_pt1 | contig 30451 bp, 27 predicted proteins | sample MC6MC0897MG_FD_180664 | JGI IMG/M metagenome (GOLD analysis project Ga0213828, IMG submission 180664) | Enriched soil aggregate microbial communities from Iowa State University, Ames, United States - MC6-MC0897-MG | ecosystem: Environmental > Terrestrial > Soil > Unclassified | place: USA: Iowa... | reverse complement strand
CGGCCTCCAGCGCTCCCTGATGCCCTGCACTGTCAATTCCCCATGCCAATCCGCTTATGATCTGGATTCCGGCCCCGGAAAGCTCCCTGGCCAGATAGGAGGCCATTTGCTTTCCGTAATCAGTACAATTCCTGGCTCCGATTATGGAAACCGCCGGTCTTTCATCATCAGGCAGCTTTCCTTTAAAAAAAATTCCCATAGGGTATCCATAAATTGAAAGAAGCCGTTTCGGATATTCTTTGTCATAAGGCGTAACAAAATGAGTTCCTCTATTTTCCAACTTTGCCAGCTCTGCTATGCAAGCGTCTTTTTTACGTTTCATCTCCTCAAAAATGGAAACTTCTGTCTGTTTTAAAAGTCCTGACTGTTCCAGTTCTTTTCCTTCTATATTATATATTCCTTTATAACTTCCAATGTAATCATAAAGTCGTTTTATTTTTACCGCTCCCAGAGCGGGAACATGACAAAGCCAGTATAAATACTCCCGTTCCTCATGACCGTCCATATATTCCTCCCCAATACTTACCTTCCATGCTGCGCAGTCCCACCGCCTCTGCCAGATGTTCTTTTCTTATCCTCTCAGAGCCGTCCAGATCCGCAATCGTCCTGGATACCTTTAGAATCTTCTCATAGCCTCTCACACTAAGTCCCAGATTTTCATATACCTTCTTTAAAAACTCCTGCTCCTCTCTCCCAAGACAGCAGGATTCCTCAATCTGGGCTTTATTCATGGAACTGTTAAAGTATATCCCATGCCCTTTCAATCGTTTTTTTTGAATCTTTCTTGCCTCCTCAATCCGTTTCCGGATAGAGGCAGAGGATTCACCGCCTTTTCTTTCCTGCAGTTCCTCGTATGTAACCGCTCCGGATTCTGCGCAGATATCGATCCGGTCCAAAAGCGGTTTTGAAATCCTGCTTAAATATTTGCGTACCTGCAGTTCTGAACATCTGCATCTTGTCCGATCCGGATAAAATCCGCAGGGACATGGATTCATAGCCGCCGCCATCATAAAGTCCGCCGGGAATTCATAGGCACCGAGCATTCTGGAAACAGTTATTTTCCGCTCCTCAAGAGGCTGCCTTAGAAGCTCTATGGTATTTCTTTGAAATTCGGGTAGTTCATCCAGAAACAGAACGCCTCCGGATGCCAGGGAGATCTCGCCTGGTTTGGGTATTCGTCCTCCCCCGGACAGAGCCGTTGGACTGATGGTATGATGAGGACTTCGAAAGGGCCTTTTTACCACCAAAGGCTCTTCTTTGGAAAGCAGCCCACATACACTGTATATCTTTGATATTTCCACAGCCTCCTCCATTGATAAGGACGGCATGATCGTTGGAATCCGCTTCGCAAGCATCGTCTTACCGGTTCCTGCGGGGCCGATATAAAGAACGTTGTGCATACCTGCCACTGCCACCTCTGTGGCCCGTCTTAGGAAAAGCTGGCCTCCAATCTCTGAAAAATCAACGTCATAAGCCTCCTGCCGCCCCAGCCGCTCATCTTTTCCATAGGAGCCTGCTTTTTGTTTCTCCGGGTGGTTCAGTTGATCCGTTAAATCTTTCAGATGATCCACACCAATGATTTCCATTTCTTCTATTATTAAGCCCTCCCTGACATTCTCACTGGGAAGAAAGCATTGGCTCTTTCCGTCCTTTTTTGCAGCAGCAGTAATGGAAAGCGCTCCCCTTACGGGCTTAATCTCTCCATCCAATCCTAATTCCCCGGAAATCACACAATTGCATAAAGCATCAGGCTTAACCATGCCGGAAGCCGCCAGAATAGCCACCGCAATTGGCAAATCAAAAGCAGTCCCCTCCTTGCGTATGTCAGCCGGGGACAAATTAATTGTGACTTTTCTTGCAGGCAGCCGAAAGCCGGAATTTCTCAGCGCTGTTCTTACCCGGTCCTGAGCTTCCTTTACCTCAGAGGAGAGATAACCAACCATGGAAAAGCCCGGGAGCCCATCACTGACATCCGCCTCCACCAGGATCGGAACCCCTTCCACTCCCTTAATTCCCACACTATGAACTTTACTATACAAAAACCACCTCTCCTTTCCTCATTAATGCCCATGTTTTTTGGGCATAAATGTATACCCGTAGGGTGTTTCACTCTTCCTACCCGCACTTTCTAGGCATAAAGGTATACCCGTAGGGTGTTTCATTCTTACTGCCCACGCTTTCTGGGCAGGGCCTAGCTTTACCGGTGTAAGTATACCCGCATGGTATTTCATAATTCTGTTTCATAAACAATAAGCTTGGAAAACATGCAGAAACGCATCTGGAATGTTCCTGAACCGGAACCTGATTTTATGATAACCGAAAAAAAGGAAAAAGGCAATGTTTTTCTCTCATGACCTGAAATCAGAAAGGATCAGGAATCCTTTAAACCATGGGAAAATTCAGGCATATAAGCCCGGTATCGGAGCGGCATATGATTACGCTGACAGACCGGATTTGTCCGCTCTTTTATGGATATGCTTTTTCTAAAACACTGAAAAAGCGCCTCATATTCGTCCTCATCCGACGCTTTTTTCATTCGTTCCTCCCATTCTGACGAAATCAGATCCACCAAAAACCAAGGCCGCAATGCCGGATGCAAAACTGCCTTTTTCCTGTTTTCATCATAGATAACCCAATTCTCTCCAGACAGACGGTCCATAAAATGAGGAGCAAGAAGAACAAGTACATCATTCTTTGGCCCGATCCGGCTTACCAAAAGATCCCCCTCCATCTCCACAAATCGCACGAAGCCGGTGAGCAGATGAGTCTCATTATCAATATTACGGCATATCTGAAAAATTTCGAATACCTCGGGAACCTGAAGCATATGAACAACTTTGGCGCCTAAATGAAAACCGTAAATTAAAAAACGGTATATTTTATCCCCGCGGTCCCTTTCCTTGCTTAATGCGGCTTTGTACACAACAATATAGGCTTCCTCCGATATCTTCTCCCTGATTGCTTGTACCACCTTGTCTGCATGACCGGCATTGACCGGAACCTCCTCATACTGACAGAACAGCTCCATGGTATCCTCATCTCCTATAAGCCCAAGTTTCACATTCGCATGACCTTTTCTGCTGGTCCATGCCGCATATACGCCGCTGAGAATACCTTCTATGCTATTCTCACACAAATAAACTGTCTTCATAGCCGGACTCCTCTCAAATCTGTCAAAGCAGGTACATTCATGTCATCAAACAAAGAAAGCTGTCGGAAGGTTCCTGATGAACCGATGTCCCATACCTTCTTCTGTTCCTCTCCCACAAGGTGGCTGGTAATAAAGTCTTCCTCTATCTTAATAGGATACATCATCCTGCCGGAACAGGTAATAAAATAGAGAGCACGCTTTAATACAACACCAATTTTCTTTAAAGAATCAAAATCAAGAGGGCCATTCCTTCTGGCTGCAATGATGCGCTTCACCGACTTCACTCCCATTCCCGGTACTCTCAAAAGGGTATAGTAATCTGCCCGATTCACTTCCACCGGAAATATCTCCAGATGACGCAAGGCCCAGTCACACTTTGGATCCAGAAATACATTGAAATTAGGACGATCCTCGGAAAGCAGCTCTCCTGCTTGAAATCCATAAAAACGCATGAGCCAGTCCGCCTGGTACAACCGGTGTTCCCGTAAAAGAGGAGGCCCGCCCGGAAGGGCCGGCAGACTGCTGTCCTGATTAACTGGAACAAATGCTGAATAAAAAACCCGTTTTAAATCATAATTCTGATAAAGCGCCTCTGCTACCATCATCATCTGAAAATCATTTTCTCCGGTGGCTCCTACGATCATCTGAGTGCTCTGACCTGCGGGCACAAAGGACGGAGCCTTTTTGTATTCCATCAACTCGTAACGATTGGCGGTAATTCCTTTTTGAATCTGCTTCATGGGAGTAAGAATCTTACTCCTGCTTTTGCCGGGAGCCAGCTTCTTAAGACCATCGGCGGTCGGAAGTTCCAGATTGATACTCATACGATCTGCCAGAAATCCTGTCTTTTCGATCAATACCGGATCTGCACCTGGAATCGCCTTCACATGGATATAACCATGAAAATGGTATTCCTCCCGCAGCTTTTTAAGGGTCTGATAAATCAGGTCCATGGTATAATCTGCACTATGAAGGACTCCTGAACTGAGGAACAGCCCTTCAATATAATTGCGGCGGTAGAACTGGATCGTCAGCTGACATACCTCTTCCGGAGTGAACGCTGTCCTCACAACATCGTTAGAGCATCGGTTAATACAGTATTTACAGTCATAGATGCACTGGTTCGTAAACAATATTTTTAAAAGGGAAATACATCTGCCGTCTGCGGAAAAGCTATGGCAGATTCCGCATGCCGCCGCATTCCCAAGAGTCCCTGCTTTTCCCTTTCGGTCCACGCCGCTGGATGTACAGGCAACATCATATTTTGCGGCATCAGATAATATTTCAAGCTTTTCCTGAACATTTAATTCTTCCTGTATGAGCATTTCTTCACCTCGAACACACGTTCTTTTTCTATATTGTAGCATAGACAAATACTTTTTTCAAGCACTTTCGAATGTATGTTCTTAAGTATTGAAATTTAATGCAATCCAGGCTTATGATATTTTTAACCATGTCATAGGAATGTGGAAATGCTTATAAAAAAGCAGCAGAAAAAGAGAAAGAACATATGATTCTTCTCTTTTTCTGCTGCTATTTCATTGATCTCAAATCTCACATTATTTAAAAACTGAAGTAATGGACCTCCAGATATATTTGAAAATATTTCCGATCCGGTGGAAGATATTTCCGTCAGCATGAAAGTCTTCATCAACTTTTACATCTTCGCTCTCCTGCTTATCTTTTATTTCCTCGGTACGCAGAATCATCTGGATGCTTCTGGGAGACGGATTCTTTGCCGATGTCATGGATACCGGTGAGGCTTCCAAATCTATGTTTAAAATGGTCGTATCTTCTATCGTGTATTCATCCCATTTGTCATCAATCATCCCTTTGATTGTATCTTTTGCGTTTCTCAACACCTCAGTCTGATTCAGCCCAGTTCCTGCCTCATCTAACGTACCGGCAAGGCCGTTTAAGGTTTTCTCTGTACTGCTGTTCAAAGAATCACCTACCACCTTCATCTGATTTTCAAGAGACCGGAAGAATACATTCATGGAATCAATGCCTCTGGAAGCGCTGTCTGTCATTTTCCCAACATCATTTAAGGTCGCAATCATATCATCATGGTGACGGTTTAAAATACCATTTAACTCATCTGTGGCGTTGATCAGATCATCTGCCGTATCACAGATACGCCCTGTAGCAGTGGCGATGTCAATTACTCCGTCAATCGTTCCGTTAATAGGGCCTCTTAAGGAATGTAAGTCTGCCATCAGCATTTCGGTCATTCCAAGCATTTTTCCTAAATCCCCGGTCAGTCCAGCACCGCTGTTAACAATCTGCGGAAGAAGCGCAGCTATTGGTGCAGCTGCTTCCAGCATTTCCTTGGATCCATTACTAGGTGTGGCCGTGCGTCCAGTAGCAAAGGCAGAAGACATATAGCCGGTAAGAGCATTGATTTCTGGAATTGAATAGTCCTTTTCATTAAACAAATAGGAAGATATCTCGTCTTCGTCCATCAGCCCTTCATCCTGAATCTCCTGGATTAACTCCTGTAAGTCAATGCCTTTCATTCCTGCTGCCGATTTACTGAGGGAATTGCTTAAGCCCACCAGCACTGGAAGCGCCTGCCCAAGGGAAGCAAGTTCCTTTGCCAGCTGCTGTTGCTCCGTTGTCAGGGTGTTTAAGCGGCCTTCTATTTTTTTAACCTGCCCCATAAAAGCCTGGGACTTCATATCCGTCTGGGAATTCTTCGCCATTTTCCGCAGCTCTTCTACTTCATCTCTTAAATACCGGACACCATCCTGCAGATCACCTAAATCCGGTGACAGGTCATCAAGAATTCCCACCATATGATTGGTCTGTGTCCTGATCTCATTTAAAGCATTTCCGGCATTCTTCGTATGGTTATAAAAGGGCAGCAGGGTCTGGGACAGATTGTCAAGAGCTGCCAGAGCCTCGTCTGCATCCTCATACACCTTACCCTTGGAAGCGGCAAATATCTGTCTGGTCTTATCAAGTCCCCTAAGACCATCTGCCGTATCTGCAATGCCCCTTTGCATGTTTCCCATGGTGTCTAACACCACATCCAGACTGTCGCTGATCGCATCTGCCGAATCCTCCATGGTTTCCTTTGCATCTCTTAAATCTGCAACCTTATCAAGCTGGCTTACCGTCAAAGGTACCATGGCAAAGACAATCCCAGGAAATTTAAAATCATCGGAACCGATGCGGATGGAATAGTGTCCTTCCTCTCCAGGCAGTTCAAAGAAAACAACCATATTTAAATTACCAACAGACTGTACCTGGGCGCCTTCCGCTTCCAGGCTTAAGTTTTTATCCATATCAACAACTGTGCTGGCCATTAGTGCCATGTTATTCCGGTAGTATTCGGAAACTCCTTTATTGGGAACCAGATCTACATTGACTTCGATCAGGCCCTTTTCACCGGCCAGTTCTTCTGCCTTTTTCTCTACACCATTTAAACGGTAACTCACTTTAATATCCCAGGGAAGCTGAGATTTCTCTGTTTGGGTCCGACCTTCAAAATAAAACCGGCTTCCAGTCTCTTCCGGAGAGAAAGTGATAGAGCCATCCTCCCCTGCCACGGGCTCCGAATGGTCCGTTAAGTTCATTACTTTATCGTAAATCCCGTAATCCACTACCTTGCTGTTTCCATTCATCTGGTAATTCTTTACAATGCTGCTTTCCTTAATCCCCCCATAAGGGTCCATGGTCACATAAAGGGTTTCATCATACTGGGGCACATCAGGCGAGGCCAGGGCCGGCAATACGGACTCAAGGGAGACTATGACAGCCAGGCCCATACTTAGGATTCTATTATACTTCTTCATGATCGTTCACTCCTTTGATTTTCACTTTTCCATATCTTAAACGTCGTTTTTCTCTTCTCTTTGCCGCACGGAGCTGCTGATTCTGGATCTGCTTGTCAAAGGTGCTAAGCAAGGCAGGAAGAAGGGAAAGTACTAAAACCATGCTCAAAAGCGCTCCCCTTCCCACAAGGCGTCCCACCTGGGAAATCGCTTGTATGGACGACGTAAAAAACAAAAGATAACCAACTACCGTAAGAATACCGCCTGACGTCAGAATGGAAAGAGTACTTTTTGAAATAGCAGCCTTGGCGGAGTCCGTGTTGTTCATGGTTTTACGGAAGCCCAGATAATTATTGGTCATCAGGATGGAATAATCAATGGTAGCTCCCAGCTGCAGGCAGCTTACGATGATGTATCCGATGTATACCATGTAGTCTCCCATCACATAGGGTAACGTCATGTTTAAATAAATGGCCACTTCAATCGGTATAATTACAAGGATCGGTACCAGAACAGACCGGAAGGTTGCAAATACAACCAAAGCCACTCCCGCCAAAGACAACAGGGAAACCTTATTGTAGTCATCAGTTAAAATATCACGGATATCAATCGTCGTGGGGGTCATGCCTATCACATAGGCATCTTCCGGATAGTACTCCCTGATCAATTGTTCCAGCTTTTGACTGCATTCAAAGGCATACTGACTCTCCTGGACTGTATTTAGAGAAATCAAAAGCCTGGCGTACTTTTCACTGCGAAGCTGTTCGGTCACTTTTCCCGGAAGAAAACTTTCCGGAATTCCCTTCGGTATAGTCCCAGCCATGGACATGGCATAGTTTACAAAGTCTAAGTCCTCCAAAGCATCGGTCAGCTGCCGTTCCGTTACAACAGATCCATTGGGAACAATACCGATGATCATATTTGATTTTCCAAATTCCTCATTAATAGCCCTGGTATCCTCATAAACCCTGGTACCCGGTCCAGCTCCAATGGCATCATCCCCGTAGTAAAAAACGTTCATACTCTGACCAAAGTAACAGGGAACAGCCAGAAAAATTGCAACAATAAATACTGGCTTCCGGATCCGGTTCATCAATTTAGCGAATGGGTCAAAGGAAGGAATGAACGGTTTATGGGCTGTTTTTTCAATCTTATCATTAAAATGCAGGATCAAAGTCGGCATAAGAAATAATACGGTAGCCAAACTACAAATGATCCCCTTGGTCAGTACAAATCCCACATCCTTACCAATGGTAAAACGCATGAACGCAATTACAAGAAACCCTACAATAGTGGTAGCCCCACTAGCCAGAATGGAACTGCAGGATTCTTTCACCGCCAATTCCATGGCTTCGTGTATCTCAACGCCGGTATTCTTGATTGCCGTAAAAGTATGTAAAAGGAAAATAGAATAATCCATGGATACTGCCAATTGTAAAATGGCTGCCGTGGAAAACGTAAAGAATGATATGGATCCGAACATCAGGTTGGATCCCATATTCAGGACAATGGCTATAACCATAACAAAAATAAACAAAAACGGTTCCATCCACGATGTCGTGGTAAGGGCTAATATCACCCAGATGATTATTAACGCCATTCCAATGGCCATGGTAATCTCTTTTGTTATGGACTCTTCCCGCTCCTTACTTGACACGGCGCTTCCTGCAAAATAACCCCTGTCTTTTCCCACAATTTCATAAATCCCGTCTACCGCTTTCCGGGTCACCTGACTATCATCGCCGTTTTCAAATATTACATCCATTAGAGCATGCCCGTCACGATAATAGTCTTCCATTGCAAATGCATCCACAGACATCATATCGGTAATCCCCTGGTTTACAAAGGAGGTTCCCATATAAACATCCGTAGTCAAATCCGGACCTATGACCAGATCAACCCCTTCCAGATCCGATATCTGCTGTCTTATCTTTTTTGCTTCCTGAAGGCTTACATCCTCAACCATAATCCGGGCCATTCCAGGATATCCAAACTCATCCTCCATCACATCAAGAGCCTGTTTCGTTTGGGCAAACTGCGGCAGGTATTTGCTCAGATCATAATTGACCTTTACAAAAGGAAAACAGATGGCACAAATTATGGCCGCAAGAAAGAAAAAAGTCTCTATTTCCTTCCCGCGAAACACAATAATATGTACGATTCTATCAAATAAGCTTCTGTCTCTCTTCATAGTTTCCTCCACTACACTATTCTGTTAATAGATATATTATTGACTTTTGAACACGTGTACATTATAATACTCTTGTAGATAAGTTTCAATAATCAATAAAACAAGAAAAATCTATTAACGGTCACAAAGTGATTATCAATGCAATACTCAACACTTATTCATGTAATGTTCATGATTTTCAGAGATTTGGGCTCTAAAATAAGAAGTAAGCCAAGAAACACAATTGGAGGAATCGTATGGAAACTCAAAAACAGGATCGCCGCATCCGAAAAACTCAGAAGGTATTGAAGGAAAGCCTTCTTGAACTTATGGAAAAAAAGGAATTTAAGAATATTTCCGTAAAAGACATCACGGAACTGGCAGACTTAAACCGGGGTACTTTTTATCTTCACTATGCCGATACCTACAATCTGTTGCAGGAGATGGAATCCGAAGTCTTAGATGATTTTCAGGATATGGTCAGCAACTGCCGCTATGCCTTTAAAAAGGGGTCACTTCTGCCCGTTGTCTTACCAATTATTCATTATATAGAGGAGAACAAAAAGATATGTAAAATCCTTTTTGAGAACAGCTCCTCCAATGATTTCGTAAACCGCTTCCATACCCTTGTCTTAAATAACGGCACAGCAATCGTCAAGGAACAGTATCCAACTGCCAGAGAAGTAATCCTAAATTATTACCTTGAATTTATCACCTATGGACTAACCGGTGTCCTAAAACAATGGCTTGATACGGACATGCAGCAGCCAAAGGAAGAGGTAGCAGAATTTGTGGATAAGATGATCATGGGAACTGCGCAAAAGCTCCTCGCCGTATAAACATATCATTTTTTAATCGGAATCCTTATTTTTCATCTGGAATCAACCGATATATGGATAACGATGTCATACAGCCATTTGACTGTATCTTGCATCAACAATTACACAAGGATGAACGATATGCAAAAAATTATAAAATCCAAAAACCAGAAGATTCCCAAGACACCCCCCAAAAAAGGGAAAGCAGAACAAAACAAACAAAATAAAGCGGAACCGGTCAAAGCTCCAAAAGACAAAGGAAAAGGGATATTACCTAAAAATAAAAGAGTTCTCGTTTTAATGTCAGCCGCCCTGTTGATCGTTATTATGGGATCTGTTCAAGCCATTATACTGCTCACTTCCCAAAAGAAGGAACCGAAAGAAAAGGCAGAAGTAGCGCCAACCTACTACTTTTCTAAAGATGAAGATATTTCTTCGGTTACTGAAATTGTAGGTGAACGCGATTTTATTAAGCAGGAGGCTTCAAAAGCCAGTCTTGAAACTGAAACGAAAGAGACCGGGGATCAGACAGAAAAAACGAAGGAATCTTCTGCCGGCGCTGCATCACAAACCTCTGGTCTGGAGGATAGTTACAAATATCTTCATGTGGAAGATACCTCCGCTGATATAAAAAGCTACATGGATTATCTGGAAGGTAAAAAGAATTTTATCAACGTAACGGATAATTCCCAGCAAACAGAGTCTGGACAACCATCTGCGGACGAGACTGCTAAGACCAGCTCAGAGTTCTATCAGCTTGCCGGGCCGTCTAAAGATTCCGCTTCCTATCTTTCCATTACCTTAGAATCCGAAGCGGACAGTTATACCGTGACCACCAGTAAGGAGAACCAACCTTGGGGCACCTATTTTAAGGACCGGTGGAACCAGCAGAAAAAAATAATCGATGATTTTGAAAAACAGCCAAAAGCTACCAATACCATAGAACAGGCAGAGGCTGCTGTCCGTTCTATGGGCCAGGAAAAACTTGGCCTGGCGGAAGCTACTGATTCTTATGAATATATCGCATCACCCGGAATATCTAAAATAGATGGAAATAATTATTATACGGTCAGGACATACAAGCGACAGCCAGATGATACTCTGATTTATATTGCCACCTATTTATTTGATTATAATACCAGCAGTGTAGCCTTTCAGTACAATGAAGTAACTGGAAAGGCATCTCCGCTGAACTGATTTCACACGAAAAAGACGGACAGTCCTTACGGACTGCTTCCGTCTTTTCCTATTCTTCTTTTTATGTTATAGTAATCATATAAAAAATTAAAGGAGATATTGTTATGGAATTTTTACAATTGGCAAAAGAACGTTACTCAATGAGAAAATTCAGCGACCGGAAAATAGAAAAAGAAAAACTTGATTTGATTCTGGAAGCCGGAAGAATTTCTCCTACTGCAGTGAATTTTCAGCCTCAACGGATTCTTGTCATTGACACGGAAGAAAATCTCGCCAAATTAAAATCCTGCACCCCTTATCATTTTCATGCTCCTCTGGCTCTGCTGGTATGCTATGATTCCACTGTCAGCTGGAAAAGATCTTACGACAATAAGGATATGGGTGAAGTTGATTCAAGCATTGTTGCCACGCAGATGATGCTTGAAGCGGTAGAATTAGGATTAGGCAGTACCTGGGTAGGTCATTTTGATCCGGTATGCATCCGGACGTCATTTGATATCCCGGAACATTTCATTCCTGTTGCTCTGCTTCCTATGGGCTATCCCGGGGAAAATTGTGCTCCCCACCCCCTTCATGAGAAACGGTTCGATATAGACCATACCGTTTTCTTCAACTCCTTTGACGGCATTGACTCTCCCAAAGATCGGTAACCTTTCATGAACCCCCATATGTATGCATAAGATAACTATATACTGCGTTTTAAATTGCAGGATGGGGGCTTTATCATGAATAAAATATTGGATAACGAATATTATGACTTGATCATCAGTAATTCTTTAGTTCCCGGTTTTGATACCGAAAATAATATTACGGCCTTAAATGACAAATACTCTATACTGCATATACGAAGAAACAATATGGATGCCTGTGATCTGGGACGGTATCCTTATGATAATTTCCCCTCTCTTTTTACGCTTACTTCTAAAGTGAGCATGGAAAAATCAGGCATTGCCAGTGTCAGGAGGCATCCCGATTTAAACCTGATGGGGTTGGGAGTGGTGATCGGAATCATTGATACCGGCATCGACTACCAGCATCCCGCATTCAAAAATCATGACGGTACCACCCGTATTCATTCCATATGGGACCAGACTGACCAGACCGGCAGGCCTCCCAAGGACTTTAGTTTTGGTTCAGAATACACAAAAAAACACATCAATGCCGCACTGAAATCCAACGCCCCCTTATCCATAGTACCTACTTTTGATAACTATGGACATGGCACGGCAATAGCCAGTATCATCTCCGGCACACCCGATGAAAAAAATTCCTTTACCGGCGTTGTACCCCAATCCGAGCTTATCGTAGTAAAATTAAAAGAAGCAAAGCAAAATTTAAAAAGTCTGTTCTTTGCCCCGGAAAACGTCCTCTGCTATCAGGAATCCGACATTATGCTGGGAATCCGTTATCTTCTCTCCGTTTCAGAAAAAACAGATCTTCCTCTCGTCATATGCATCGCATTGGGAAGCAACCAGGGAGGCCATGACGGACTGGGTGTTATCAGCTCTTACCTAGAACACATCGTACAATTGCCCAGAACGAACGTATTGGTAGCTGCAGGAAATGAAGGGAACAGCCGCAGGCATTATTTCCATCACTCAACGGCAGCTCCTTTATGCAATGGATTTAACTTAAAAATAGGGAGAAACGACAAAAAGTTTACAATGGAAATCTGGCCCTTCCCACCCGGAAAAGTATCCATTGAAATCTTCTCTCCTAACCGGGAAATCATTCAGAGCATATCCCCCTCTGCCGGAGTCTGCCAAAAATTCAGCCTTTCCATGGGCCAAACTACCATTTGGATCAACAATATCCTTTTGGAAGGCTCTACCGGTGATCAGGTTATTTTAGTGCGGTTTGACAATCCAATTCCAGGAATCTGGTATTTCCAAGTCTCAAGCATAGAAAATGAACCGTTTTCCTTCCATTCCTGGCTGCCGTCAGGAAATTTGATTTCAAACGAGACTTATTTCTACCAAGCAAACCAAAGCACCACCATTACCGCCCCGGGAAATGCCAGAAATCCCCTGACAGTTGCCGCCTATAACCAGTTTGATGGCAGTATTCTGGGAGAATCCGGAAGAGGCTATTCCAGATTCGGCCAGATCAATCCTGATATCGCCGCTCCCGGTTACCAGATCCCCTGTGCACTCCCAGGAAGTCAATATGGAAGCCTTACAGGTACCGGAGCCGCCGCAGCCCACGCTGCGGGAGCCTCTGCCATGGTCATGGAATGGGGGTACTGCAAAGGCAACCATACTACCGTCACCGGCATCCAGATCAACCATATGATTATGCGGGGGGCACAGAGGGACAGCACCTATACATATCCCAATGATATTTGGGGATATGGGCAGGTCGACGTATATAAGCTGTTTCAGAGGATATCCATTATCTGATGATTCGTGGAATTAAGAATAGAAAAAGTTTCTTTAGCTGCCTAACCTATGGTTGGCAGCTTCTTTTTTATAATACATCACTGCCCCAATGCCACCCAGTAAGGCAATCCCGGCCAGCAGCAAATACCCGGTCAATATTCCTTTCCTGGTGGCCAGGGCCCCGGTAAAGATCGGAAAGGTTGTCATGCCCACCGCATATACGGCCTGATACATTCCCATTGCCGTAGATTTTCTGTCTGCCGGAATGTCCCTCATTGCTTCCGAGGTTGCAAAAGAGAATAAGATACCGGTGGACATTCCCGGTAAAATTTGCAGCAGCAAAAGCACAGGGATGCTCCCTGCGGCCGGAACCAGAATACAATACGAAGCCACAACAGCAAACACCAGCGGGATCCAGAACTTTGGACCTTTGCGGCTGCATGTCCCGGAAGCTGCGAAGGCTGCAAATCCCACGGATGATATCATGTAAATAACAGAGGATATCCCCACAATCCCGTCCGATGCGCCCAATTCTTTTAATATCTGGTTCGTAAATGACATGGCAGTTGTCAGCTGGATCCCCTGCTGGATCAGGGCTATGAAAGAGAACAGCCACAAGCGCCTTATATTACATACAGTAAACAGTTCTCTGGTCTTATGTATTCTGGGATGAACCTCTGTTTCTTTAATCCCAATTGAAAGAAGAAAAGCCATCAGACCCGCGCATATACTTAACATGCAGATTCCTGCCATGCCGATGCGATGATAGCTGATTGTACTGCACAGAAAACCAAGAAGCATTCCAAAATTATTAAACAGTACGATCCGGCTGGTAGCGGCCTGCTGATCTCCGGCAGAAAAATGATTGGTGTAGAACACCATATAAGAAATCCACATGGCAGAAGCCAGTCCGGAGAAGAAATTGGCAGCCAGAAACCCTGTGCCATTGCACCAGAATACCCGGAAAACAGATGCAGTTCCGGAGGCAATCGCTCCTGCCATTATAAAATATTTATGCCTGCCAACAGAATCCGCACAAATGCCTATGGGAAACCTTAGCACCAATTGGGAAATTCCATAAGCCCCCACAACCATTCCGGTAAATGCGCTGCTGGCTCCGCTGGCAGTCAAAAAGGTTGTCTGGTATGGAATGTATACATATTGTGCAAACCAGAACAGAGATACCATAGCAAGGTAGTTGATTTCCTGTTTGCGGGTAAATGGAAGTTGTTTTAAAGTCTGTTCTTTCATGTTTTCTTCCTTTGAGCATATTCTTCTAAAATCCGGTGAATGTGGACAGCCAGGTACATCTCTTCCTGTTTGGACAGCTTTGATTCAAACTTTTCCCTGATAAAAACGCCAATTTTCTTTACGCATTCATACTCCCTTGGACAGCTCTCAAGCACATGAGTATAAAAGGAATCCTCATAATCATATAAATCCTGACCGCCGTTTACAAGCCTTTGCGCAAAGAGGCGTAAATGTGTCACAAATCGGGTGTAACCGATTCCGTCCTCATCGTAAAGAATGGAGAAGTTGTATTTTACAATATCCAAAATGCCCTTGACTGTCTCAAATATCTTCTGGTTATCCGTACTGTTTAAGTTATTTGTCTGTGCATTGATAAAATGAAAAGCAATATTCCCAGCCTCATCTTCAGGCAGTTCCACTGACAGCCGCTCCCTCACAAGCTGCAGGGCATATAAGCCAACTTGAAATTCCTTTGGATTGAAACGTTTCAAGGTCTGTGTATAAAAATTTTGTATTAAAATCCCCTCATTATTCCTTTTTACAGCAAAAGACAAATGGTCTGTCAGCCCCAGATAAATATGCTCCATCAGTACCATTCCATAGGTATCAATGGCATAATCAATGACCTGTTTGGCCAGTTCAAAATAAGTACTGTCTATTTCCGAGGCAAGCCGGATGATATTCTTTGATATGGACCGGTCCTTTAAGACAAATACCTTTTCAATGTCTTCACTTTTTAAATGATGCCCAATGGACTTATTAAATCCAATTCCCTTTCCCATCAGGATCACTTCCCTGCCGCTGTCATCAAGTGCCAGCAGCAGAGAATTATTCATTACTTTTACAACCCTCATAACCCAACCCCATTTCTGTTATTTTCACGAAAGCAAACTCAAAGTTCATCTCCATTGGTTTCAATCACTCGCTTATACCAGAAATAACTATCCTTTTTTATGCGGCTCAAATCCTTTAAATCATGGTCTTCCCGATTGACGTAGACAAAACCATACCGCTTGCGGAAGCCCTCATGGGAACTGAGAAGATCCATAAACGACCAGGGAGAATATCCCATGACCGAAACCCCGTCTTCAATTGCCTGGCTTATCGCCCGGATGTGTTCTCTTAAATAGCTGATCCGGTACTCATCATGAATTTTGCCGTCTTCTGTCAGGGTATCGGCAGCTCCCAGGCCATTTTCCGTAACAATGAGTGGAAGGTGGTATTTCTGATAATAACTGTTTAAAACGGTCCGAAGGCCCAGCGGATCGATCTGGGCTCCATATTCACTGGAAACCAGATGCTCATTTTTAATATGATGAAAATAACCATATTGATCAAAATCCACTTCATTGATGGGGAATGCCCTCTCTCCTGCCGGATGTCCCTCATCAGTCGGAAGGTACCGGACACACAGGGTTCGGTAATAATTCAGGGCAATAAAATCCATCTTTGCGTCTTTTAAAATTTCCTCGTCTTCCGGCTCCATAACCGGTACGATCTTTCTTTCTTCCAGATAACGCATGTAATATCCGGGATAACGGCCGTAGTAATGCATATCCAGGCAGTAGTCCGTCTTAAACCAGTCATTCATCCGGGCTGCCCAGACATCTTCCGGTTTGTTGCTTTCCGGATAGGTGCAGGTGGAGGATACCGCAGGACCGATCTTTCCGTCTGGTATGATGGAATGACAGGCTTTCACCGCCAGGGCATGAGCCAGGAACATGTGGTAATCCATCTGGGCTCTCTGGCGGTCGGCTTCCCATGCATCGTCCGCAGTGATGTTCACCCGTTCGTTTACTCTCACCATAAGATTCTGCTCGTTGTGGACCTGCCAGTAAGTGACTTTGTCTCCAAAGGTTTTATAACATACACTTGCGTAACGCTCAAAAGCCATTACACATTCTCTGGATTCCCAGCCATTGTATTTCTTAACAAGGGCATAAGGAAGGTCAAAGTGATATAAGGTGATAAAAGGTTGAATACCCTGTTCTAACAGACAGTCAATGATCTTATGATAGAAATCAATCCCTTCCTGATTTACCTCTCCATCTCCATCGGGTATGATTCTGGCCCAGGAAATAGAGAACCGGTAAATCTGCATTCCCATTTCCTTCATCAACCGGATGTCTTCCTCCCAATGATGGTAGAAGTCACTGGCCACCTTGCTGTCAGCCTGGATTTCCGAGCGTTTAAAAGAATTTACATCAGCAACTGTAATGCCTTTTCCGCCTTCATCCCATCCGCCTTCTATCTGGAATGCCGAAGAGGAAGCTCCCCATAAAAAGTTTTTTGGAAAATTTGTTTTTGTTCCTTCCATATCTATATTTCCTTTACTGATTATTTTTAATTGCGATCACCGGTTTTTCAAGGGTAGCCCCTGACCCGGCAATTCCAGTTACCTGGAGAAAGGCTGCGGTATTACTGATGATGATCGGAACAACCGTATCATATCCTTCCTTCTCTAAGGCTTCCATATCAAAGGATAAAAGCCTGGTTCCCTTACTGACATGGGCACCCTCTTCCACGTGTTTTTCAAAATGCTTTCCTTCCAATTGGACCGTATTGATTCCAACGTGAATAATCATTTCAGCTCCGCTGTCCAGCATAAGCCCCAGTGCATGAAGTGTCGGATAAACCAAGGTCACGGTACAGTCTTCCGGAGCGACAACCTCACCCTTTTCCGGGACAATCGCAATTCCATTTCCAAGCGCCATAGAAGAAAAAACCTCATCGTTAACCGATGTCATGGGCACTGCCGTACCTTCTATCGGTGAACCGATTAGTATGTCTGCTCCAGAAGTAATATCCAAAACGTCCTGGGTTTCGGCGGCTTCTTCGTTTGAACCGGAAACTCGCCCGGTTTTTCCATTGATATCATCAAATCCAAACAGGTAAGTAAGCCCCATTGCTCCAAAGAAAGATACTGCCACACCGATCAGATAATAAATAAAGGTCTTCATGCCGAAAGCCGCATAGGTTGCAAAGGTAAGCACCCCGTTATTGGCAAAGGAATCGCCGTACACGCCTCCCACACCCATAATAGCACCACCAATGGCACCGCAGATAATGGCATAGATCATGGGCTTTTTTAACCGCAGGTTACAACCGTAAATAGCAGGCTCCGTTATACCACAAACAGAAGCGGATATGGCCGCAGAAGCTGCAACCGTTTTTAAATCCTTGCTCTTCGTTTTTAACATAACTCCAAGGGCCGCACCGCCCTGTGAGAAGTTTGCAGCACCGGCAAAAGCCAGCAGGTTTTGGTGCCCGAACTGGGCCACATCATTGATACCAATGGGAAGCAGGGCTCTGTGTGCTCCGAATATAACAAATACACACCACATGCCGCCTACAAAAGCGCCGCACAGAGCAGGGCTTAAATTCATCATCCCGGTGTAGATAAAATTAATGCCGTTACCGATGTAAATGCCAATAGGGCCAAATATCATAAAGGTTGCAGGAATCATAACCAGGAGAGATATGCCAGGAACCAGTATGATCTTTAATACTTCAGGAATTATCTTTTCTAAAAACTTCTGTATATATGCAAGTATAAAAACTCCGATAATAATAGGAATCACAGATGACGCATAACTCGCCTTGGTAATGGCAATACCGAACATGCTTACCGCATCTTGCCCGGTCATCAGGGAAACAACCGCCGGGTAGCACATGGTGCCGCCAAGAGCCATGGCAATAAATTCATTTGCCTTAAACACCTTTGCACTGGTGTAAGCAAGAATAATCGGCATGAAATAAAACAATGCGTCTGTGGCAGCCATAATGAGAATATACGTCTGGTTAACCGTAATATCCATTCCATGCTTGGAAGCCGTAATTCTTGCAATGGTCAATAAACCTTTTAAAAGGCCAGAGGCCGCAATGGCCGGAACCATGGGAGTAAACATGGAAGAAATGGCAATTAAAATTCGGTTCCAGACAGACCCCTTTTCCTCACTGCCGTCTGCTGTATTTTCCTCTAATGATACCATGGGAAGGATCGCTTCGTAAACCTTTGTGACTTTTGTTCCCAGAACAACCTGGAACTGCCCGCCGCTTTCCACGACGGAGATAACACCTTCCAGATGTTCAATTACCTCCCTTTTTGCCTTCTTTGAATCTCTTAACTCAAACCTTAATCTGGTAAAACAATGGGTAAGACCCTTTATGTTTTCGGAGCCGCCGACATTTGTTATGATGTCTTTGGCTATTTGATTATAATTCATTTTCCAAACCCCTTTCAAGTGATATCATATCTTATCATCCGGCCGAAATGACAAAATAAAAAAGACCCGATCAAGCGATATCAATCATAAGACTAAAAATATAAGCCTTATCATTCTTTGCTCAATCCGATCTTGCCTGCATTACCAGTAACACGTCTTCCTGTTTTGCTATTTAGTTGTACTCAACTATATACAATATAACACCGTTTGTACATTGATGCAACTATTTTAAATTTTTTCTGCATTTTCTCCAATTATTCAACACGAAAATCGTCTATTTTTTACAAAAAACTTTGTTTCATTTTTCAGGGAGCAGATTGTTTTTTCTTTTCTGCTCCCTTTATTTTTAAACTCTAGAATCCTTTTTCAGAGATTCTGTCTGCTCCGGTCATTTATTTTTATTTATCTGCAACCGCCTTCATGATAAGTGCCGCTACAGCAGCCCCAGGATCTTTTAAAGAGCGGGACGCTTCTCCTCTTGTTGCCGCTCTTCCATGAACAGCAATCATGGTCGTGGTATGTTCAAAACCTTCCCATGCAGCCGATGCTGCTTTCTCAAAGACTTCCTCAAGGGTCTCTCCGGTTTCCACTCCAGCTTTTAGTACCTGCACTCCGGGATGAAATCCATCCAAAAAGGTTTTATCCCCTAATTTCGCTTTACCAAGATCTGTAACACCTGCTTCATAGGCTTCAAACAGGGCAGCAACATCTGTGCCGGACAATTCTGTCTTTCCTTTCAACGTCTTTCCGGCGCGCATCAGTCCTGCTGCCATCAATGTTCCCATAGTAGAGGGAACCTTATTTCCCATGGTCTTTCCTGCCTTGTACAAAAGCTTGCCCAGGTCCGGCTCCGATCCATCGGAAACGGCTTCATAAGCCGCCTGGAACCCATCCGTCATCGTAAGACCCAGATCACTGTCTCCCACAACACTGTCCAGTTCAATTAAGTAGTTTCTGTTTTCCACCATGATCTTACTTATTCTGCCAAGCATGGCTATCAGTTCCTGCTGGTTCATATCAGCCTCCATTCTGCCGCTGATACCGGCGGCATAATTAATCGTGACAAACGGTATGCGCTTATGCCATCTGCTCTAATAGGATCTTAGACAATCCCATGCTTAAAGAATGGTGTATCAGCCGGAGCATCCAGATAACCCTTCAGTTCCTCATCCATTTTCAAAAGGGAAATGGATAAGCCTGCCATCTCAATGGAGGTTACATATTCACCTACATAATAACGGTGTACCTTAATTCCCTTCTCTTCCAGAATCAGATTGACCTTTCTTGCCACTATATACTGCTCGTCAAGAGGAGTAGCGCCCAGGCCGTTTACCAGAACCGCAACCTCATCTCCTGTGCAGTATGGAATGTCTTCAAGAATTTTCTCCATCATTTCCGATGTGATCTCATCTGCCGTTTCCAGTTTTCCCCGGCGGATTCCAGACTCACCATGGATTCCCATGCCGATTTCCATCTCATCCTCTCCGATCTCAAATCCCGGATGACCGACTCTCGGAACAGTACAAGGGGTAAGTGCCACTCCCATGGTCCTTACATTAGCAGCCGCTTTCTCTGCGATCCGCTTTACCTCCTGCAAATCCTTCCCGGCTGCAGCAGCAGCTCCAGCACACTTATATACAAAAAAGATACCGGCTACGCCTCTTCTGGTATTCTTTTCTCCGGGAGCCGCCTTAGGAGATGCCACATCTTCCCCTGCAACAACGCTTTCTACATGGATATCCTCTTCCATATCTGCCATCTCTGCAGCCATATCAAAATTAAAGATATCCCCATTATAATTGCCGTAAATATAAAGAACACCTGCTCCGGAATCAATGCTTTTCGTCACATGAAGCATCTGCTCTGCGCTGGGAGACTGGAAAACATCCCCGACCGAGCAGCCATCTAACATTCCTTTTCCTACATAACCCAAGAACAGAGGAAGGTGCCCCGAACCCCCTCCGGTTGCGATCCCCACTTTTCCCTCTACCTTATTGGAAGTGACCAGGCAGCGCAAATCGCCTTCCGTGTATGTAACATAGTCCGGATGAGCAAGATAAATTCCCTCCAGCATTTCATTTACATAATTTTCCGGCACATTAATCAGTTTTTTCATTTATTCCTTCTCCTTCCCACAATTTATTGCAGTTCAGTCATGCCATTCATATGCGTTCCGATATACTTCTATGACCTGTTGGACAGTCGGTTTAAAAGGATTGTCCTCCATACAGGAATCCTTAAGCGCAACTTCCGCCAGAGCTCTGAAATCCTCAGGATTTACTTGAAGCTCTTTGAGGCTCTGTGTAATCCCAACCTCTTTTGACAGCCGCCTGATACAGGCCACCGTTTCTTTCACAGCCTGTTCCCCTGTCATGGCAGCTGCCCCGGGAAACTTAAGTCCCTCAGCCACCTTTTTATATCGTTCTGCAGCTTCCGGCTTGCTCCCGTTAAATTCCATAACAAAAGGCAGTAAAACCGCATTGCAGATGCCGTGAGGCAGATTCATAAGTCCTCCAAGAGAATGAGCCATGGCATGCACCATGCCAAGTCCTGCATTGGAAAATGCCATGCCCGCACTGTATTCCGCATAAGCCATCATCTCTCTGGCTTTTTCATTGTTTCCGTCAGCCACCGCTTCCGGAAGATATGTACCTATCACACCCATTGCCCAAAGGGCATCCTTATCCGTATATGGGGTCGCCCGCTTTGCCACAGCTGCTTCAATGGCATGGGTCATGGCATCCATTCCCGTGGAAGCGGTGAGGGCTTTTGGCATACTCATCATGAAATCCACATCATTGACGGCAATGGTTACCAAGCAGTTTGGGTCCACCATACACATTTTGGAATGTCTCACCGGGTCAGTCACGATATAAAACGAGGTGACCTCAGAACCGGTCCCTGCGGTAGTATTCACTGCAACAATGGGAATTCCCGGATTTAAGGAACGGTCCACTCCTTCGTAATCCTCTACCCTACCGCCGTTTGCCATCACTATGCTGACGGCCTTTGCAGTGTCTATGGCAGAGCCACCGCCCACAGCCACCAAAAGATCCACTTCCAAAGCCCTTGCAGCCTCCAGGCAGTCACCCACAACCATGGTGGTGGGATTTGGTTCAACCAGATAATAAATGGCGTATTCCACCCCGGCCTTTAACAGACAGGCTCCCACTTTGTCTCCGGTACCATTTTTATACAGGAAGGGGTCCGTAACGATAAGTCCCCGTTTGAATCCCCGTTTCTTAAGCTCATCCGACAGCAGTCCGATGGAGCCGCGGCCAAAAAAGCTGGTTCCTACTGCATTGATTCTCTCAAGTGCCATGAGTGGCCTCCTTAGAATTCTATATTTCTGAAATCTCCCGGATCGATCCGTTTTAACGCACTTAACTCTTCCTTTGTTGGAAGGGGCGTATAGGCGATCTGTGAATATTTTATAGGAAATCCGGTATTTTCTTCTACCTCTTCTAAGCTGGAAGTCGTGTGAATGGTTTCTAAAACCATTTCCCCATGTTCCATTTTAAAGATGCATAAAGGGGTGATGATCCGCTCCACATTTCCCCTGGTAGTTACAAAATCCACCTGGTTCACAAAAGTTCGCTTGTCATGCTTTGTTCTCCAAAGAATTGCCCTTTTTGCCGTTGGAATTAAAACGGCACTGCCTGCTCCTCCCGGCATCCTCACCTTTGGTTTTTTATAATCTCCAATAACCGAAGCATTGACATTGCCGCGGGAATCAAACTGGATTCCGCTTAAGAATGCCACATCCAGTTCTCCCCTCATAGCCAGGTCAAATACTTCCATTAAAGGAAAATAGGCTGTTGCCCGTTCTAAAAGCTCCGGACCAGCGCTGGTATACTTTTTAAGCCTCACCGGATCCGGGTTTGTTCCGCCCGGAATATTCAAATGCACCGCCCCCGGTGCATGAAGGGCCTTTGCCAAAAGCAGCGCAATCATGGGCATATGGGAGGACACTCCGTGAAACACCTTGCTGCCATCAGGTATGAGGCGGGCCATGGCGCAGACCATAATATCGCAGACTCTGTATTTTTCTTCCATCATGCCATGCCCCCTTATCCTTTGTAATCGGACTTTTCAAATGCCTTTAAATAGGCATTCAGGCCGTCCAAATCTTTCAGACCTTTAAATTCCTTTATATTTTTTCCATCAATATCATAAGAACCCGGACACGAACAGGGTGCGGCCCCTTTGGGAACCCGGACAACTGCTTCTACCAGAAAATGGGGAATATCAGCCTTTTTAGAACTGCCGGTAAACGCAGATCCATGGACAATATTCTCTGCCGTCAGGATGACTTTTTTTGCCGCCCTGGAGAATAAAACATCCTCAAATAATGGTCCCGTGATCCTGGCGTTCCCTTCTTCATCCGCCTCTTGTACATGGATGACCGCAACATCCGGCCTAATGGCCTTTACCACCGTCACCGGTTCCTTTGTAAATGGATCCTCTACCCGCATAAAATAATCATTGGCGTCTATTAAATCGCTGATCACAAGTCCCTTTACAGGCATAAAGCCTACTCCGTAACTGGCGGCCCGAAGTGCAGAGATCACGGTATAACAGGCATGTTCATTACCTTTTACAGCTCCGCTTTCAACAGCTTTTCGGTAATGTCCGGCCAGGGAATATTCGCTTTCATAACTGATAAAGCCGGCATCTACGCTGGAAACGCAGCCTCCGAAGCAAAGCATGTCAACCTCCATAGCCCCTGCAGTCTTTACAAGCTTTAAGTCCCTTTTACCCTGACGCACCAGTTCCCTGACCATTGCCATGGGCGCCCGATGGAGCACATTGCCGCCAAGACCCAGGATATCCCCATCATGAATCCGGGCGGCCGCCTCCTGCAAAGTCATTATTTTGCTCATGGTCTGACCTCACTTTCTATCCTGTACTCCTTTATTTTGCTGCATTGCAGGCAATCTGGATGGCATCCCAAACACCGGAAAAGGGAGGTGCATATATGAGATCTGTCATTCCAAGCTCTGCCGTTGTCATCTTGCAATGAATTGCCACAGCAAATACATCCGCCCGTAAAACAGCCCCCTTTTGTCCGCAGGTCTGTGCTCCAAGCAGTCTTTTTGTTCCTTTTTCATAGATCAGCTTAATGGTGATGGGTGTTGGATCCGGATAGTACGCCGGATGGTCGTTTGCCTGGATAATCAAAGTCTTATAATCTTTTCCCAGACGTATGGCATCTCCTTCTCCCATTCCCGTACGTCCAAGCTCCAGCCCGCAAACCTTGATCGCCGCAGACCCAAGGGCGCCTATAAATGATTCATGGCCCCCTGCCATATTGGCGCCTGCGATCCTACCGCATTTGTTTGCTACGGTACCGAGTGCCAAGAAGCTGTCTTCCTCTAAAACTTCATGATAGACAAGAATACAGTCTCCCGCCGCATACACATCCGGTATAGAGGTTCTCATTTCCCGGTCCACGATGAGACCGCCGTTTTTGCCCATGGAGATTCCTGTGTTCTTTAAAAATTCTGTACAGGGACGGACCCCCACAGCAACGATCACCAAATCCGCCTCATAGGTTCCTTTCTCTGTTTTTACACCCTTCACATAAAGACCGTCTCCATAAAACCCTTCCACCTTTTCTCCGGTGTTAAGAAGGACCCCTGACTTTACCAGTTCTTCATGGGCCAGGGAGGCGATCTCCTCATCAAAGGGCATAAGAATTCTGGGAGCTGCCTCAACCATGCGGACGTTCTTTCCAAGGTTTAAAAACGCTTCCGCACATTCTACCCCGATATATCCGCCTCCAACGATGACGATATTACGGATATCCGGCATTTTTACATATTCCTTTAAAAAGATCCCGTCTTCCATGGATTTTAATACATGGACTCCCATAAGCTCCTTGCCCGGAAAAGGAGGAACCACAGCCGATGCTCCCACAGATATCATCAATTTATCATAGGAGTCTGTAAAATCCCGGCCGGTTTCCAGATTTTTTACAAGGACCTCTTTCTTTTCCACGTCAACGGATAGTACTTCGTGGCGGAGGAAGGTTTCTATGCCCATCTTGGTAAAGGTCTCCTGTGAACGGGCGATCATTTTGCGGTAATCATCGTTATAGTCTCCTACATAGTAGGGAAGTCCGCACGCTCCATAAGAGAGAAAACCTCCCTTTTCATAGACCGTTATTTTCGCGTCCGGGTCGACCCTGCGGATCTTGGAGGCGGCACTCATCCCTGCCGCTACTCCTCCAATTATAATAATCTTCATGTTTTCTCCCTGATCAATCGTTACCGTTCAGTCATGCCATTTATCATTTGCCCGGCTTCCTTCATGGCTTCTTCTGCTGTCTTTATTCCGGAAAACGCCTCAAAGATTTTCTCATAAAGGATTCCGTTTTTCTCCCCTGCCTTTGACAGATTGGGAAGAGGCCTTGCAAGTTCCATCATCTTCTGCTGCACTGGAAACCAGGGGCAATCACCGGCCCCTTCCAGGTAGCTTCCTCTTCTTATTGGAGCACCGCTCTTTCTTCCCACCATCTGATCCACCTCAGGCGACCGAAGGTAGGAAAGTAATTCCTCTGCAGCTTCTTTTTTCCTGCAGCTTGCACAGATTCCAAAGGACCAGGTTACATTCCAGGCCGTGGAAAACGTGGAAAATCCCAGATCTTCTGGTTCCAGACAGCCTTCTTTAAAGACTTCTCCCATCTGGCCGCTCCAGGTAACCGCCATCGCTGCTCTTTTTTGCCGGATCTCTTCTGCAATTTCCCCATTGCCGAAGCATTCTGTACCGTCAACTGCACAGGCGTTCAGTTCCACATAAGACTGAAGCCCCTTTCTCACATCTTCCTTTCCGCAGGCCGCAGATCCATCGGAATCATAAGCATCTCCCCCGTACATGCGAAGGAAGGGAAGGGCATCGGTAAATATCTCGGACTTATCAGCCTTCATGGCCACAGCCTGTTCCCCACAGGCCGCCTTGTAGGCTTTAGCCGTCTCTATGTATTCCTGGGGAGTGATGACGCTACCAAGCTCCTTACCAAGCACATGATTAAGCAGGCTTTTACGGTAGAGGATCATATGTCCGTCACAGAAAGAGGGAGATAGATAGGCCTTTCCCTTGTACTTCATTTCTTCTGCAATGACCGGAAGGATGTCCTCTTCCTTAAGTTCCAGTTCCGAAAGGTATCCTTTTTCTACAAAGTCACGAAGCCATAAATGGCCTGCAACCATGACAATGTCATAATCTGCCTCCCCGGCAAATGCTTTCATCATCATTGGATAGTAATCTGCCCAGGGCACGATATGAAAATCCACCATTCCTCCATATCCATCTAAAACCCCCAGTTCTTTATCCAGATAACCTTCCACCGCCGGATCAGCCACTGCCAAAACCTTAAGCGTTCCCTGTTCCATAAGCTAAACCTCTCCTATTACAATAAACCTTACCTTCCCGGCTGCGGCGGTGCATCTACAATGCCCACGATGTAGGCATCAATCGGTGCCGAACGGTCCAGCGCATATTGAGTCGTATTATCCGTGGTTACCAATACCAGTTCTCCAATCCCTGCACCAATGGTATCGGCCGCTACAAAAATATCCTTTTTATCCCCATAAAAAGGTTCTACCAAAAGAAGCTTGAACCCAACTAAGTTCCTGCATTTTCTCGTGGAAACCACAGTTCCCATTATTGTTCCTAATATCACCTAGCCTCTTCCTTTCTAATGGTTACCCACTGCCCCTGCTTTAACTGGAATGCATTGGCATCATCTGTGTCCACATGGAAATCCAGCCTGCTGTCATGAGTAACACGAATAAGCACATGACCGAGTAAGCCGCCCTTTGGCCCATCCACCGCAACGCTTACCCTGTCCCGATCCGATACCCCGAACCATTTGGCATCTTCCGGCGTCATATGGATATGACGGTCTGCGATAATAACGCCCTCTGTCAGCAGGATCTCTCCCTTTGGTCCTTTGAGCATTACCCCGGGAGTTCCCTTTAAATCTCCTGACGATCTTACGGCCGGCTGTATTCCCAGGATCCTGCAGTCACCGGAGGCCATCTCCACCTGACTTTGTTTTCTCTCCGGTCCAAGAATCCGTACCTTAGGAAGTGTTCCGGCCGGCCCGGAGACGGCAACCTGCTCTTCACAGGCAAACTGCCCCGGTTGGCTTAATGCCTTCATGGGAGTCAGCCGATAGCCGGCTCCGAAAAGTATTTCCACATGTTCCTTAGAAAGATGCACATGCCTTGCTGAGATTCCTACGGGAACCTGGTAAGGCTGTGTGCTAAGCCTCTTCCAGTTATCCAGGACCAGTGCGGTTACCTTCTGAATCAGTTCTTCCCTGTTTTCCATTGTAAGCCTCCGCCCTTAAGCACTTTCCTGTTCTTATTATTTAAGGAATGGAAGGATTCCGCCTATGGAATTATGTGGTCTTGGGATCACATGAACTGCGACTACCTCTCCCACTCTGGATGCTGCTTCCTCTCCTGCTTCCACTGCAGCCTTAACAGCTCCAACATCTCCCTGAACCATAACTGATACTAAACCGGAGCCGATTTTCTCAGTTCCAACCATCTCAACGTCCGCTGCTTTTAACATGGCATCTGCCGCCTCGATGGATGCGGTAAGGCCCCTTGTCTCAATCATCCCTAATGCTAACATTCCCTTTTTTGCTGCTGTCTCTGCCATTTACTTTTCCTCCTTAAGTTTGTGTTGATCTTCCTCTGGTTTTACAGATACCTTCTCGTTTTCATGCTTATCTATCATATTTAAAAGCTTGAGTACCTCCGGATGAGGGTTTTCAATGGATATGGACACTTTTACATTGTCATCTCCCACGATCCGTCCGGCATCTCTGGCCGCCTCCACGGCGGCACGAACCGCCGAAGTCTCACCCGCTAATACCGTGTGGCACATCCTTCCCCCCAGTTTCTTGTGACAGCTTACGATTTCCACTTCAGCTGCCTTTAAGGCCTGGTCTACCACCACAACGGTATTGGCATAATAATTGATTTCTAAAACCCCTATGGCGTTTCGGTTTGTTTTCATGACGCCCACCTTTGCTGATGTCTATTTGATCCTTGGCAAAATTTTGTCAATGTCCTGATGCGGCCTTGGGATCACATGGACTGCTACCAACTCACCAATTCTGGACGCAGCCGCCTCTCCTGCTTCCGTAGCTGCCTTTACCGCGCCTACTTCTCCGGTTACAATGACGGTTACCAGACCGGAGCCGATTTTCTCGGTTCCCACAAGCTCAACGTCCGCCGCCTTTAACATTGCATCTGCTGCTTCGATGGATGCTGTTAAACCCCTTGTTTCAACTAACCCAATTGATGTGGATGCCATATCTTGCTACCTCCTGAAATTTATAATGTTTTTTTCCTCTAAAGATACTTTTGTTATATGAGACAACGCTTTTGTTCCCTCATATGGGTTTTCTATAATCTCTGTCAGAACCTCATTCGGACTGTTAAATTTAAGAGCTGCCCGTTCTGCCGTTTCACAGGCCTCTTTCACATCATCAATTCCGCCTTCGAATTTCACCTGGACCGTAAGGGGAATGAATGCGGACGTATCTTTGGGATTGATGGTGTCAATACCGATGATCCGAATATTTGCCGCTTTACAGGCCTTATCCATGGCATAAAGAACAGCACCATATCCTGCACACTCCAAAAAGCCGATTGCCATATGTACCTTCCCCTCTCTAGATGATCCGCAGGCCTCCTTCTGCCAGCATACACCTCCGTCTTCTGGTAAAGCTTCTTGCACAGGTAAGGCCTTCTCCGGTAGGACCTGCGATCGTCATGGTCGTATGGCCCTCTCCGCCGATCCCTACCCCTTTTAAGGTTGAGCCGTTCTTCGTAAAAATGGTTGTTTCAATCACTTTTCCAAACTTCGTCATGTTCTCAACATTTCTGGAGAACATGGATGCCGTATGACGGTTGCCTGATTCTGCCGCTACTGCGCACTCCACACATTCCTCAAACGTCCCCAAACGTACAACGGGAAGTATGGGCATCAGCTGCTCTACCATCACAAAGGGATGGCTTCTGTCTGTCTCACAGATCAGAAGACGGACATCCTTGTGTCCGGAGACCCCTATGGCTTCTAAAAACAGAGCCGCATCCTTTCCGACCCATTGTTTATTCACTTCATAGCTGCCGTCTCGTTCAATCATGGCAAATTTAAGGATTTCATTTAACTCCGCAGAATTAAGCAGGTACGCACCTTCCTTTACCAGCTTATTTACCAGTTCATCCGCAACACGTTCCATGACAAAAATTTCCTTTTCCGCCAGGCACAAAATATTGTTATCAAAAGAAGCTCCACGGTAAATCTCTTTTGCCGCAAGATCTATATCCGCCGTATCATCTACAATGACCGGCGGGTTTCCCGCACCAGCTCCGATGGTCTTCTTCCCGGAGCGAAGCAGGGCATTAACCATGGGCATTCCTCCTGTTCCAACCATGAGGCGGATTCTGGGATCAGCCGTCATTTTGCTCACTGCCTCCATGGTCGGCTCTTTCTGCATGGTGATTAAATTTGCCGGACCTCCGTTTTCCACAATGGTCTGATGAAGAAGCTTCAGACAGTAGGCACAGCATCTTTTTGCCCCCGGATGGACATTAAACACAACAGAATTTCCTCCGGCTATCATACTGATGGTATTATTGATTATGGTTTCTGTGGGATTGGTAGAGGGTGTAATCGCTCCGATCACCCCAAAAGGAGCATATTCCTCTATCATTAACCCTTCATCGCCTGAAATGGCATCTGTGGTCAGACATTCCACGCCAGGAGTTTTATCAATAACAGCCATGTGCTTCTGGATCTTATCCTCAAAACGCCCCATTCCGGTTTCTTCCCAAACCATTTTTGCAAGGGTTTTTGCGTGGCTTTTTGCGGCCAGTCGTATGGCTTCAATGATTCTTCGCCTGTCTTCTACCCGGTAACGCTGGGCCCACTCACGCTGGGCTATGTAGGCCGCCTGAATGGCATCCTCCACCCGTTCAAATACCCCGTTTTCACTTTGGGAAGGAATATTTATAGGCTTTGCAATCTTATTCTCAATGCCTGCAAGCACTTCCTTTACAATCAGTTCTATCTCTTTTGCCCCAATTTCCATGATTGCCTCCTAGTTTAGCTGCTCTATCACTCTTCTCACTACTTCGGCTATGATTTCCTTTTTTGCCTTACCTAGCGCTTCCGCCTCCACAGGCTTCTGATCCTCTATGGCAAAGGTCTTCTGCGTCACACCGGTACAGCCGCAGCCAGATGTTGGCAAGCTCTCTCCCGGCCTTACAATGGATGTTACCCCTTTTAGTGCCGTCACTTTTCCTATCTGCTCTGCCGGACGGACATCTGCTATCGTGACCACATCCTTCATATTCGTTTCTTCTGCAGAACACGGGGGAATTCCGCCTGCCGTGATACCAAGCTTATGACGGATATCCAGCAGCTTATTTACCTGATCGCAGGAAAGCAGATTCTGGC
>Ga0213828_1000723_pt1 | contig 30470 bp, 32 predicted proteins | sample MC6MC0897MG_FD_180664 | JGI IMG/M metagenome (GOLD analysis project Ga0213828, IMG submission 180664) | Enriched soil aggregate microbial communities from Iowa State University, Ames, United States - MC6-MC0897-MG | ecosystem: Environmental > Terrestrial > Soil > Unclassified | place: USA: Iowa... | reverse complement strand
TTACTTTGATCGGTGCAAGCGCATTGTCGACGAAGCGAGGCTGGCGCATGAGCAGCTGGGTGAGTTGCTCGCCAGGCCCAGCGGCCTGTTGCGCGCCTCGTTGCCAGTGGACTTCGCCAACATCTACTTGGCGCCGTTGATTGCGGATTTCGCAAGACTGTATCCAGGCATCACCTTTGACTTCGATCTCACACCACGGCAGGTCGATTTGGTCAGTGACCCCGTGGATGTCGTCATTCGGATGGGCGAGCCGGCCAATTCCAACTTGATTGCGCGGAAACTGGCCACCCTGCAACGCGGCCTGTACGCCTCACCTCACTATCTACGGGTTTCCGGCGAGCCCCGTGATCCAGCGGAGCTTGTGCATCACGAATGCCTGCGGATGTCAGGAGCAAGCGCGGACAAGTGGACCCTGACCAGCGAGGGTGCTGTCGAACAGGTTCAGGTGGGTGGCCGCTTTGAATTGAACAGTGTGGGGATGTTGCGTCGACTTGCCTCGCTAGACCTTGGCATCGCACTCCTGCCTGCCGGTATCGCTGCGCCAGATGTCGATGCAGGTGATTTGCAACGGGTGCTGCCGCAATGGCAAGCGACGCCGGTTCCCGTGTACGCATTGACAGAAACCCGACTGCTTCCTGCCAAAACCCAGCGCTTTATCGAGTATCTGCGAGATCAGCTAGAGCGGCCTTAATGACGAAGAATGGGGCGCCCGCTAAGCGCGAGTGCCCCGATCCTCGACACCGGTTGGGTAACCATTGAGCAGCACCCGACCAACCTTTTCCTGTAGCAATTCGCTCAGCCAACCATAGCCGGCCAGCTCCTCGGACTGGGCAAACAACGTGGCGGTGAGTTGCCCGCGTAAGGCGTGCACCGCCGCACCCAGTTGCGCTTGGTTCTCGACCTCGATGATGACCGTGACCGCCCCGAACACTTCTTCCTGCAGCAATGGATCGCCGCCCAACAATAGGCTGACATCCGCTTTGAACAACTGCGGCTGCGCTTGACGCTCACCTTGCACGGCCCCCGCCAAGTGGGTCACGCCCAGGTGGTTGTATAGTTGCTCAAGGCCGTGGCTATAGCTGGCCAGTGTGCCTTGGTTGAGCATGGTCTGCGCCGGTTGTTCGGCCATCTGATCCTTGAATACTTCGATGCAGTCAGTGAATGCAGCAGAGCGCATACCGATGATCAAACCGGGATTGGTGCAGAACTGCCCGCACCCCATCGTCCGCGCCTGCAATGCTTCAGGCAGCAGGATAACAGGGTTGATGCTGGACATTTCGGCAAACACCGGGATTGGTTGAGCGCGCTCTGCAGCCATGCGGCTAAGCGCATTTACGCCCTTGAGCGAGCCAGTAAACCCCACCGCCTGGATTGACGGATGCTTGACCAACCACTCGCCGACACCACCGCCATAGATACTCCTATTAGTCTCAATTCTATTTATTCATAAGCAGGGCTGTTTGCTCCGAGACACGGCTGCGCCTAGGTTAGCGCTTAGCCGAGCGACGCGCTCCGGACAAAACAAAAACAATAGAAGAGAGGCTTCAAATGCCTGAAGTAACCATCGGTATGGTGGGAATCGGCCAGCTTGGCCTTCCTATCGCAACCAACCTGCTTGCTGCAGGGTTTCGTGTCGTCGGATACCGGCGCCGAGACCGGGAGGCTTTCATCTGCCAAGGGGGCGTTGCCCTCGACAGTCCGGCGGCCGTGGCCCAGCAGGCAGATGTCATCCTTACCTGCTTGCCAAGTGAGGTCGCTCATGTAGGCATCATGGAAGGCCCTGAAGGTCTGCTGGATTGCATCGGGCCGCAGCACACCCTGATTGAAATTGGCACTTACTGCAAAACGTTCAAGCAACGTATCGCCCAGCGTATCGAGCAACGCGGCGCGCGTGTGCTCGAGGCCGAAGTCAGTGGTACCCCTTCCATGGTGTTGCATCGCAAGGCCTCATTGTTCTTGGGGGGGGATCCGGACTTGGTTGCGCACTGTAAGCCTGTGCTCAATGCCATCGCCGACATCCAATTCCACATCGGTGAATTCGGTAGCGCAGTGGCGATGAAACTGATCGCCAATTATCTGGTAGCTATCCATACCCTGGCTGCTGCAGAGGCGCTGAACCTTGGCGTGAAGGCAGGTTTCGATCCCCAGCAAGTGGTTGATGTGATACGCCAAAGCGCGGGCGGCTCGACGATGTTCAACGCGCGCGCTCCCCTGATGGCCGAGCGTCATTTCTTGCCTGCACCCGGGCCGTTCGTAACCCTCGAAAAGTATATCGATATGGCCAGCGAGCTTTCTGATGGGCTCGATTGTGCTGCGCCCTTGTTCAACGCCGCGAAGCCTTATTTTGTGCGTGCGATCGAGGAGGGCATCGGTGAAGAAGATATTTCGGCAGTGATCAAGCTGATCGAGGCCGATTCCATGGCCAATTCCAAAAAAGAGAAAACATCATGCTGATTGAACAACGTACCTACCAACTCAAGCCTGGCGCGATGCACGAGTTCCTGCGCGCGTATCAAGAGGAAGGTCTGCCGATCCAAGGCGAGGCTTTGGGCAACCTGATCGGGTACTTCAAGCCCGAGACCGGAGACATTAACCGAGTCATCCAGCTGTGGGGCTACGCCAGCTTTGAGGACCGCGCCCAGCGGCGCGCGGCATTGTCCAACGACCCTAAATGGCGCGCTTTCCTTGGCAAGAACGCACACATGGTAGAAGCGCAACAGGTCGAGCTGCTCAGCGCCGCACCGTTCTCTCCCATTCGCTAAGAGGAGCCTCACCGATGATTCGCTCTCTTCAACACGTAGGTATGACCATTCCGGACCTGGAAGTGGGTCGTTCGTTCTACGAGGCAGTCGGCCTCGAAGCGCGTATCTCTGGGCAACACGTCGTGATGCGCTGCAAAGGACGCGCCCAAGACCAGGTGCGGCTGATGCCCGGCATCCAGAAGCATTTAAGCTACATCTCATTTGGCACCGACGCTGAGGGCCTGCAGGCAATTCGCGAGAACTTGAGTTTTCATGGGGTAGTAATTCACCCGGCGCCTTTTGACATTGGTCAGGACGGGATCTGGTTCCGTGATCCATCCGGTGACTGGGTACATGTCAACGAAGCCGATTCGATGCCTGCAAAACCGCTGGAAACCCCGGAGCTGAATACCCCGGGCCGCTATCGCCGTATCGGTGAGCGCGGTTGTACTCCAACCTCAAAACTGCGTCGGGTAACTCCGCTGCGCCTCGGTCATCTGATCAAGTTCACCGCCGACGTTAACCGTTCCATCGAGTTTTACACCCGCGTGCTGGGGATGAAAGTCTCTGACCGTGCAGGGGACAAGATCGCATTCCTGCGCTGTGGCTGTGGTGGCGACCATCACGTCCTGGGTCTGGCCAAGAGCAGCCATAGTGGCCTGCACCACCTAAGTTTCGAAGTGACCGATCTCGACGAGATCCAGCTTGGGGCCAAACACCTGATGAGTCTTGGCTACGAGAGTGCTTTCGGCTTGGGACGTCATGTGGCCGGCTCCAATTACTTCCACTACATTCGCGACCCTTGGAGCAGCATGGTCGAGTACTTCTGGGACATCGACGTCATCCCGGAAGACGACAGTGAATGGAAAGCTTTCGACGGCGATCCTCAGGATGTGATTGCGGTATGGGCGACCAATCCTCCGCCTGAAGCGTTCATCAAGAACTTCGAGGCGGCACGCGATGAGTAGCTCATCGGCCCAGGAACTTCTGGCTGGCATGCTGAAAAAGCCATTGTTCGTGGTGCTTCGTAAGCCCCGCGATCTGAGTAGGCTGGCGGATTTGCTGGAAGCGCACTTGATGTGGGCGATTGTCGCCGAGAAACGTGGTGAGCTGTTCGCATCTGGCCCTTTCGTTTCGGCGCACGCGTCGCCCGGCGAACTGGGCGGCATGAGCATCCTGCGCGCGGCTGATGAAGCCGAAGCCCTGGGCATCGTCCAAGCAGATCCGTTCATTGCCAACGGGCTGTATGACGTGGAAATCCGCAAATGGCTGCTGATGGAAGGTGGTTTGACCGTCCACGTCAGTTTCTCCGATCAACGCTATTCGCTTTTGTGATGGTGGTCCCATGAAGTATCAGCTTTTTGCTTATTACAATGATCTCCAAGCCCATGCAACCGGCCTGTTGGTGGGTGAGTACGCTTACGATCTGGGGCACCTTGCTGCCAATGCCGGTGTAAAGGTGCCGTCGGTTTCGCTGGACGCGCTGCTCGACGAATGGGCTGCAACCAATACTCAGCTGCAAGAACTGGCAGACGGCGTCTTCGCCGCTCCAGCACTCCATGAGGGCTACCGCCTGGACCTTGAGGCGGTGGAGTTTGCGCCGTTTCTGGCTCGGCCGGGCACCATCTATGCTGCGGGCGCTAACTACCGCGACCATGTGGAAGCCATGGCGCGTGCGTTCAACATGAAGTTATCGCTGGACCCACGCAGCGAAGGCATCGCGCCTTGGCACTTCATCAAGCCCGGCCGTGGTTGTCTGGTTGCACACAAGCAGTCGGTCGAGTTCCCGGCAGGCGTGCGGATGCTGGATTGGGAGGCTGAACTGGCAGTTGTCATCGGCAAACGTGCGTCGCGAGTTTCCGTTGAAGAGGCCCTTGAGTATGTAGCCGGGTACACCTGCGCCAATGACCTTTCGGCGCGCGATCGCCTTCGCCGCGAACAGGTCGATGCTAGCTCGCCGTTTCGTTTCGACTGGATCGGGCACAAATGCTTCACCGGGTCATGCCCATTGGGGCCATACCTGACACCGGCACAGTTCGTGAAAGACCCTGAGAACCTGGATATCAAGCTGGCACGCAACGGCGCTTGGGTGCAGGACTCCAACACGCGGAATCACATGTATGGCGTCGCGGAGCAGATCTCTTATCTCAGCCAGACCATCGACCTGTTCCCAGGTGACGTACTGCTCACCGGCACGCCCGCGGGGGTGGGCATGGAAAGCCATACCTTCCTCGAGCGCGGTGATGTGTTGAAAGTGCGTATCGAAGGGCTGGGCGAGTTGGTAACTACAATCCGCTGAAGCCTCCACAACGAACTGCCTGAGTCCTTGTTTTACTGAAAATTGCAACTTGCTGAATGATCGGCGTGCGACAGAGCACCCGATCGTTTGGCCAAGGCTGAGGAAAATTCGGCCTGGAACTTGAAGATCTCCTCCGCAATACAACAATAAAAGTGGACTATGAGATGAGCAGACCAAACGTCACGGCCAGCCGTGCAGCGTGCCTATGCGTCACGCTAATTTTCACCTCAATGACTTACGCCACTGAAGGTGGTGGTACTTCATACCCTCTCGGTGTTAACACGGTGGGTGCCGGTAAAATGCCACCTCCCGGATTTACCGAGTTCTTCTATCTATCGGACTATCGTGCAGGTCGAACACTCGACGGCGATGGCGATAGAAAAGCAGGTATTTCTGACTTCGATCTAAATATCCAGGCGCTTTCGATTCGCGTCGATTATGTTTATCAGGACGTTTCATTCCTCGGCGCCAAACTTGCCAGTCGCGTCGCCTTGCCACTGGTCAAAGGCGATATCAGTTTCAATGTCGATACCCCGGCAGGTCGCATGAGGCGCAGTGACCATCAGGAAGGCATAGGCGACCTGACCGTCGTGCCATTCGTGCTGGGCTGGAGCTCCCCGCGTTACCATCAGTTGTTCGGGCTGGACGTATTTGTGCCGGTGGGGTCCTATGACAAAGACCGCTTGTTCAACCCTGGCAGGAACACCTGGGCTTATGGGCCCTGGTATTCCTTTACGGCCTATCCGCTGGAAAATCTCGAAGTCAGCGCAAAGCTGATTTATATGATTAACGGCGAGAACAAAGATACCGATTATCGCTCCGGCCATGAGTTCAATGCTGATTACAATATTGGATACAACATTACCCGCGAATTGCAGCTTGGGCTAAACGGCTACCTCTACAAACAGGTCAGCGATGACGAGAAAGACGGTCATACCTACCTAGATGGCAATCGGGGCCAAGTGGCCGCAATCGGTCCCGCTCTGAAGTACCAGACGCCGGAGTTCGGTTTCGTCATGAAATGGCAACATGAAACGCATGTGGAGAATCGGGCCTCGGGTGACCGTATCTGGTTGCAAGCCGTTTACCGATTCTGAGTGTCGTTTGTTGCAAGGATCGCGCAAAGCAAAGCGACAGTCATCCAATGAATATCACTGCACTAAAATTACAATCAGGTGAAGTCATGACTGGTATATCCAAGTGGCATGTATTGATCGGCGGGTTCATTGCCTATCTGTTCGATGCAATGGAAATCATTCTGCTGACCGTGGCGCTCCCGGTCATCCGTCAGGATTTAGGTTTCAGCCTCAATGAGGCAGGCGCTATGGCCAGCGCGACGCTGTTGGGCATTGGCGTCAGCGGGGTTGCGACCGGCTGGTACTCCGACAATTTTGGGCGCCGGAATGCGTTGCTCGCATCGTTGGCAATTTTTGGCGTGCTGACGTGCTTCTTTGCACAGGCTCACGAACTCTACCTACTCATGGCACTGAGATTTGTATCCGGTTTAGGACTCGGTGGAGTCTGGACCATTCTCTCAGCTTATATCGTCGAGACCTGGCCGCCTAACCAACGGGCGCGCGCGATTTCATTCGTGATCAGCGCATTTCCGATAGGGGCAATCGTGGCCGCATTGGCTGCGAAGTTCATCTTACCCGAATGGCGTTCTATGTTCTTGTGGTCTGGGATCTCCGTGCTCTTGCCCATTCTGTATGTGTACTTCTTTATACCCGAATCGCCCGCCTGGCAAGCACAACGGCATTCGGTTACCGAAGCCACTTCCCGTATTTCAGTGCGCGAAATTTTTGCACCGGCACTGCTTCGTTATACGCAGCTTGGCTCATGTGCAGCGAGCTTCGCTTTATTGGGGTCGTGGGGCGTAAGTACATGGCTGCCCACTTACCTCATGCAAGACAGGGGGCTGGGCTTGGCAGCCATGACCAGCTTCATGGCGGTCCTTCATTTGGGTAATTTTGTCGGGCTGAACATCTTCGGGTTCATTGCGGATCGCATCGGCAAGCGGCTGACCATTGTCATATCGCTGTTGCTCACATCGCTGATGGCTGTTGTGTACGTCTACACGCCGGAGGCGCAATGGCTCATCTGGATTGGTGCGGCCTATGCCTTTTTCATGGTGTTCGCTGGGTTGTTTGGCTCTTACTTCAGCGAAATGTATCCGATACGCGTGCGAACACTGGGTGCGGGATTCTGTTTCAATGCGGGCAGGGGACTGGCGGCATTCGCGCCGGTACTCCTCAGTGGCATTGCTAGTTTCTACAGCCTTGCCGCTGGATTGATGGTGTGTGCAGGGTTCTACGTTATCTCTGCGATCTTCGTCATCGCTATGCCGCAAAACCCTGTAATGGCAGATGATGGCCATAAAGCCGAAGGCGTTCTGCCAGGGCAAGAAGCGATCAATTAAGGTTCATCTCGCGCATTGCGCCCCGGGTATCAGGACTCGGGGCTTTTTTTTGCCTTAATGAAAGTCAATTATGGGAAGGTCATAATAAAATCGGATAGTGGAAATAATGAATATTTGCTTCATTTATTGATCGTCGCGCCTGAAGATCTTGGTCAGACAACATCAATAAGAGGACAACCCTCATGATCAACTTGCACGATATTCGTTACGTCAGGCTGGGCACGGCCAACCTGGATGATGCAAGGCGCTACGCCACTCAGATTCTGGGCCTGCAGGTCGTGCGTGAAGCGCATGGCGCCATCTACTTCCGTTCCGACAATCGCGATCACACGCTCTGCTATTACGAGGGCGATCCCCACGAGACCACCACAGCCTTCGAGGTAAGGACCGCGCAGGATCTGGAAGACGCAGCCATCCTGCTTGAGCGTAACGAATTCAAAGTCCAGCACGGCTCGCGTGAGGACGCTGAAGTGCGCTATGTCGACGACTTCATTCGTTTCAAAGACCCTAGCGGCAACAACATCGAGCTGGTGCTGCGCCCTCATGCCAGTGGTCGCAACTATTTCCCGAGCCGAGATGCCGGTATCACTGGCTTCAGTCATATTGGTTTGCGCACCATGAATCCTCGGCGGGACGAGTTGTTCTGGACACAGCTCGCAAACGCCCGGGTAAGCGATCGCATCGGCGAGGCGCCGCTGCTACGCATCGATGAAGTTCACCACAAGATTGCGCTTTTCCCGTCGTCCCATGCTGGGGTACAGCACATCAACCATCAGGTGGAGTCGGTGGATGATCTGATGCGTGCCTATTACTTCCTGGTCGACCGGGGGATTCGCATCCTGTTCGGCCCAGGGCGCCATCCGACCTCAGGCGCGATGTTTCTGTATTTCGAAGGGCCGGACGGCATGACCTACGAATACTCGACCGGCGTCAGCCTCATCCCTGCGGAGAAAGATGCTAGCCACCAGCCACGGCAGTTCTCGGCGACGAACGAATCCTTCTGCGCATGGGGCGCAAAACCTGACATTCCAGAGTTCAAATCGTGAATCAATTTCCAATACCCAGTGGCGATGCGCAGCGACAGGTGCGCATGGCAGCGCGAGCGCTGGCGCGTGCTGGCCTGGTCCATGCTTATGGGCACTGCAGCCTTCGCCTGGACGATGAGCATTTCCTGGTATGCGCGGCACGCCCCATGGGGCTTATCAGAGCAGGCGAACCCGGGGTCGTGGTGCCCATTAACGGGGAGCTACCCGAAGGTGTGTTGGGTGAAGTTCGTATCCACCAGCAGATTTACAGCCGCCGCCCCGATGTCCGCGCAGTGATACGGAGCATGCCAGCCCAAGTCATGGCGCTATCCTGCGCCCGGCTGACGCCGCAAGCCCGGCACGGGATGGGCAGCTATTTCAACGCACCGATTCCCTTGTGGGATGACCCTCAGTTGCTGCGCAACGAAGCACAAGCCAGCGCGCTGGCTGACCAGTTCGGGAACGGGAACGCATTGGTAATGCGTGGTAACGGCGCCATCGTTGCTGGCGTATCGCTAGTCGAAGCGTTGACGTTGACCTGGTACTTGGAAGACGCCGCGCGCATCGAGTTGCAGTTGCACAGTGCTGGCCTTGCCGCTGAGGGACCGGTGCTCGATGCACAGGCATGTGCCCAGCGGGCTGTCACTAGCGGCCGGATCTATGAGCGCATGTGGGACTACCTCACCGCAGCTGACCCCGAATACCGCATCCCCTCTCTCTAAAACAAGAAGGAATACCGTATGCCTGCGAAAGAATTCCGCCATTTCATCAATGGTGAGTGGGTGTCCAGCACCCGCACATTTGAAAATCGTAACCCTGCAGACAATAGCCTTGTCGGGGTGGTGCACGAGGCAAACCAGGAGCAAGTCGATGCTGCCGTACGCGCTGCGCGCAATGCCTTAAAAGGCCCTTGGGGCAGCATGACGGTGGCGCAGAGGACTGCGCTGCTGCACAAAGTCGCAGAAGGTATTGAGCGTCGTCATGACGAGTTCGTCGCGGCTGAAGTTGCCGATACCGGTAAACCACGTGCGCTTGCTGGCCACCTGGACATCCCACGCGGGGCGGCCAACTTCAAAGTGTTCGCTGACCTGATCAAAAATGTGCCCACTGAAAGCTTCGTGATGGACACACCGGATGGCGGCAAGGCAGTCAACTACGCCGTGCGCGCTCCACGAGGCGTCATCGCGGTGGTCTGCCCATGGAACCTGCCGCTGTTGCTGATGACCTGGAAGGTCGGCCCGGCCCTGGCCTGCGGCAATACCGTGGTGGTGAAACCGTCCGAAGAAACACCCGCAACAGCCACGTTGCTTGCCGAAGTGATGAACGAGGCAGGTGTGCCACCGGGCGTGTACAACGTTGTGCATGGTTTTGGTGGCGATTCTGCCGGTGCCTTCCTGACAGCCCATCCCGAGGTTAACGGCGTGACGTTTACCGGCGAGACCGGCACCGGTGAGATCATCATGAAAGCGGCCGCCAATGGTATCCGCCCGGTATCGCTGGAACTGGGCGGCAAGAACGCCGGCATCGTATTCGCCGACGCAGATCTTGAAAAAGCCGTCAAAGGTTTAGGCCGTGCCGTGTTCGAGAACAGTGGCCAGGTCTGTCTGGGTACCGAGCGTATCTACGTGCAGCGCCCGTTGTTCGAGCGCTTTGTCGCTGCATTCAAGGCGCATGCAGAGAGCATCAAAGTTGGCGACCCCAACCAGGCCGACACCAACATGGGGCCAGTCATTTCGCTGGGCCACCGCGAGAAGATTCTCTCCTACTGCCGCCAGGCGGTTGCCGATGGTGCAACAGTGGTCCACGGCGGCGGTATTGCGCAGGTGCCGCCGCATCTGGCCGAAGGCGCTTGGTTTGAGCCGACCATTTGGACTGGTCTTGCAGAAACCTCTGCCGTGGTCCGCGAGGAAATCTTCGGCCCAGTGTGTCATATCGCCCCATTCGATACCGAAGAAGAAGTGGTCCGCATGGCAAACGACACCCCCTATGGCCTGGCTGCCAGTGTGTGGACGCGCGACTTGCAGGTAGCTCACCGCTTGGGCAGTGCGCTCGATGTGGGCATTTGCTGGATCAACTCGTGGTTCCTGCGCGACTTGCGTACCGCCTTCGGCGGCGCCAAGCAGTCCGGTATCGGGCGTGAGGGGGGCGTTCACTCGCTTGAGTTCTACACCGAACTGCGCAATGTCTGCGTGCGGCTGTAAGGAGCCATCATGAACAAGCAAGAAATCGAAAAGCTCGGCCTGCAGCTGCATCAGGCCTTGACTGACCGCCAGGCAGTCGCGCCGTTGACCGAGCGCAATCCCGATATGACGCTTGAGCAGGCTTACCAGGTCCAACTGGCAATGATCCAGCATCGTCTCGAAGGCGGCCAGAAGGTCATTGGCAAGAAGATCGGCGTCACCAGCCAAGTGGTCATGGACATGCTCGGTGTCGATCAACCGGACTTCGGCCACCTGCTCTCGGACATGCTCTATGTCGATGGCGCTGCGATCTCTCTGGACGGTTTGATCGCGCCCAAGGCTGAAGGTGAAATTGCCTTCGTACTTAAAGAGGACCTGCGCGGTCCAGGCGTCACCGTAGCCGATGTACTGCGGGCCACCGCCTATGTGATGCCCTGTTTTGAAATCGTCGATTCGCGCATTCGCGACTGGAAGATTCGTATCCAGGACACCGTTGCGGATAACGCTTCCGCAGGTGCGTTCGTGCTGGGGGGGCAGGGTGCCGCACCGCGCGACGTCGATCTGGCCTGTGTCGGCATGACCTTGGAAAAGAATGGTGAAGTCGTCGCAACCGGCGCTGGCGCTGCAGCGCTGGGGCACCCGGCAAACGCTGTTGCTTGGCTAGCCAACAAATTGGGGCAGTTGGGTATCGGCCTCAACAAGGGCGAGGTGATCCTCTCCGGCTCACTCGCCGCCATGATCCCGGTTCAACCTGGCGATCAATTGCGTGTATCGCTCGGCGGCATCGGCTCCGCCTCTGTCCGTTTCGTTTGAAGGAACTCTTATGAATCTCTCTCCAAGCACCATTGCCCAACTCGCCGAACACTTGGAAAACGCTGAGCTCAAGCGCGAGGCGGTAGCGAAGATCACCGATGCTCACCCAGAAATGGACTGGGAAGATGCCTACGCGATCCAGGATGCGATCCGTCACCGCAAGGAGGCACGCGGCGTGCGCATTCCAGGCCTGAAGATGGGCCTGACTTCCTTTGCGAAAATGAAACAAATGGGCGTAACTGACCCTATTCACGGCTTCCTCACCGACTACGGTTCATGCCTTGATGGCGCGGCCATCGATGTCGATAGTCTGATCCACCCCAAAGTGGAAGCCGAGATCGCCTTTGTGCTCAAGCATCCGCTGAAAGGCCCGGGTGTACACGTTGGCGATGTACTGGCTGCCACCGATTTCATTCTGCCGGCAGTCGAGGTCATCGACTCGCGCTATGAAAACTTCCGCTTCGATCTCAAGAGCGTCATTGCTGATAACACATCCTCTGCGCGATTCATCACAGGCGGCCAGATGAGCGGCGTACAAGGCATCGACCTGAAATGCCTGGGTGTCGTCCTGGAGAAGAACGGCGAAGTCGTCGCGACTGGCGCTGGCGCCGCCGTACTGGGCCACCCTGCGCAGAGCGTAGCGATGCTGGCCAACATGCTGGGCGCCAAGGGGCGTGGGCTGCCGGCCGGCAGCTTCATCATGACCGGAGGTATTACCCAGGCGATCGCTGTTGCAGCAGGGGACAACATCACCGTCCGCTATCAGCACTTGGGTAGCGTCTCCATGCGTTTCACCTCTTCCAGCCAACGTTGATTCGGAGTCGACCATGCCTATCGCCATGATCCACCTCGCCGAAGGGCGCAGTGAAGAGAAAAAGCACGCATTGCTGGTCAGCGTCACTCAGGCCATCGCACACAGCCTCGAAGTGCCGGTCGACAGCGTACGCGTGTTGTTGCAGGAAATCCCAGATACGCAGTGGGCCGCAGGTGGCAAGACCCTGGCCGAGCGCCGGCGCGGTAATGCCTGACCCAAGACTGTGTCACTAGAGGAAAAAACAACAATGAGTAATCCAATCAGCGTCGCAATCATTGGTTCTGGCAATATCGGCACCGACCTGATGATCAAGATCCTGCGCAATGGCAAACACTTGAAAATGGCCGCCATGGTCGGCATCGACCCGGCCTCCGACGGCCTGGCCCGTGCTGATCGACTGGGGGTAGCTACCACGGCTAGCGGTATCGACGGCTTGCTGGCACTGCCTAACTTCAAAGATATTCGGATCGTCTTTGATGCCACCAGCGCAGGTGCGCATGCACACCATAACGAAGTCTTGCAGCAACATGGTGTGAAGGTGATCGACCTGACGCCTGCGGCAATCGGCCCCTATACCATCCCCGCGATCAACCTGGACGCCGAGCTGGATGCGCCGAACATCAATATGGTGACCTGTGGTGGGCAAGCCACTATCCCGATGGTGGCAGCGGTGTCGCGTGTGGCCAAGGTGCACTACGCAGAGATCATTGCCTCGATCAGCAGCAAATCTGCCGGTCCAGGCACTCGAGCCAACATTGACGAGTTCACCGAAACCACGTCGCAGGCGATTGAAAAACTCGGTGGTGCACAGCGCGGTAAAGCCATCATTGTGCTCAACCCCGCCGAACCACCCCTGATCATGCGCGACACCGTGTTCGTGTTATCCGAGCCTGGAAGTCAGGATGAGATTGAACGTTCGATCGAAGATATGGTTGCCAGCGTACAGAGCTATGTACCGGGCTATCGGCTCAAGCAAAAGGTTCAATTCGAGGTCATTCCCGAAGATGCTCCGGTCAATGTTCCGGGCCTGGGCAAGCTCAGCGGCCTGAAAACCTCGGTATTCCTTGAGGTAGAGGGCGCCGCCCACTACCTGCCAGCTTACGCAGGCAACCTCGACATCATGACCTCGGCTGCCATGGCATGCGCCGAGCGCATTGCAAGTACTCGCATGAACGCAGAGGGCTGAACCATGACAACGCAGAAAAAAATCTACATATCGGACGTGACTCTGCGCGACGGTAGCCACGCCATTCGCCATCAGTACAGCCTTGAGCACGCACGGAAAATCGCCCAAGCCCTGGATGATGCTCGGGTAGATTCCATCGAAGTAGCCCATGGCGACGGTTTGCAGGGTTCTAGTTTTAACTACGGGTTTGCTGCCCACAGCGACCTGGAGCTGATCGAAACAGTGGCGAGTGTGACCCGCCACGCGATGATCACCACGCTGCTGTTGCCCGGGATCGGGACCATTCACGATCTCAAGGACGCCTATTCAGCGGGTGCCCGCGGGGCGCGTATTGCGACCCATTGCACTGAAGCCGATGTTTCTCGTCAACACATCGAATACGGTAGAAAGCTGGGCATGGATGTTGTCGGTTTCTTGATGATGAGCCACATGCAGACACCGCAAGGGTTGGCGCAGCAAGGCAAGTTGATGGAGAGCTACGGAGCAAACTGCATTTATGTGGTCGACTCAGGCGGCGCACTGAACATGACTGATGTGCGCGATCGCTTCAAAGCGCTGAAAGATGTGCTTGATCCGCACACGCAAACCGGGATCCATGCCCACCACAATCTAAGCCTCGGCGTGGCCAACTCCATTGTCGCGATGGAGGAGGGATGTGATCGCGTTGATGCAAGTTTGTCGGGAATGGGCGCTGGGGCCGGCAACGCACCTTTGGAGGTTTTCATCGCCGCCGCCGAGCGGTTGGGCTGGAATCACGGCACCGATCTCTACACCCTCATGGACGCTGCCGATGACATCGTCCGCCCCCTTCAAGATCGACCGGTGCGAGTTGACCGCGAGACCTTGGCGCTTGGCTATGCGGGTGTTTACTCAAGCTTCCTTCGCCATGCAGAAGCAGCGGCCAAACGGTATGGCCTGAGTACTGTGGACATCTTGGTCGAGTTGGGCCGCCGGAAAATGGTTGGAGGCCAAGAAGACATGATTGTCGATGTTGCCTTGGATCTGACGCGACGTTGATTGGTGGATAATTGCAACAGTCTTTGGTGTTTTTACGGGATTGTCCATCTTGGTCACTCAAAATAGAGTGAAAAAAAACAACGAGGATGTGTTCCATCATGGCTGATCTAAAAGACCGAAACATCATGCTAACTGGGGCGTCAGGTGGTATTGGCCGTGCCTCTGCACTGGCCTTTGCCGAAGCCGGCGCAAGGGTTGTATTGCTAGATCGCGATGTTTCGGGTCTGGAAGAGGTCTACAGCGCTATTACTTCGACGGGCGGCAAAGCTTACTCAATCGTATGTGATATCACGAATGAAGAGGCTGTTGCCGCTGCGGTTGAGGAGGTCGTTGTTCGGTTCGGCAAGCTCCATGGTGCGTTCAACAATGCCGGCGTCGAGCAAAGTAACTTGCCGCTTCATGAGATCTCGTCTGCCGCGTGGGAACGCATTGTTCGCATTGACCTGACGGGTGTTTTCTACTGCATGAAGTATCAGGTTCGCGCCATGCTGAACAGTGGGGGTGGCTCAATCGTGAACACCGCGTCTGCATTAGGCGCGGTAGCAATTGCGGCCGCTGCTGATTATGTAGCAGCCAAGCACGGCGTGATTGGTTTAACCAAGGCGGCTGCGGTTGACTATGGCACGCAAGGCATCCGCGTTAACGCGATCATGCCGGGTGTCATCGAAACGCCGATGATCGTACGGGCCTCACAAGACCCAAACTTCGCCAAGCAGTTTTCGGCATTGCGGGAGCGCCACCCGATTGGCCGTCTAGGCCAACCAGAAGAAATTGCCAAGGCGGCACTATGGTTGCTGTCGGACGACGCTAGTTTCGTAACCGGTACATCGCTGGCCGTCGACGGCGGTTACCTCACCACTTGATGGAACTGCTCGCGGTCTTCGTGTTTTTTTAATGTCATCGACCGGAAACGGTCGCCCAAGGTTGCCTTGCTAATTTACCAACGGCAGCAGATCTAATTCAGAAGTAAATGGAGTCTTTCATGATTAATGTAGGTCGTCGTATCCAAGTAAACGCTGAACCGGATGCGGACGGCGTGCGCCTAAATCGTAGCCAGGTGTGGGAAGGCCTGGTCAGTAAAGCGCGAAACGCCGTTCCTTTTGTATCGGCCATCACCGAATGCAACATCGTCGAAGACAAGGGCGATCGCTTCATTCGTGAGGTGCTGTTGCACGGCGAACGCCTGCAAGAGCTGGTCATCCTCACCGAAGAGCAGCAAGTCGAGTTTGTGCGCCTGTCTGGCAACGCACGCGGGATCATCAAGAACGTCATCGAAGAAGAAAACGGCGAACTGTACCTGCGGTTCACCTTCGATTTTTCCTTGTTGGGCGCGAAGCCTGGCAGCGAGCAGGAAACTGCATTTGCAGAAGGGATGCAGAAGTCTTATCTGGGCGCTGTGAAGAGTACCTTGGATACCATTCGTAACAAGGTCAAAAAGGCCGCCTGAGTAGCGGCAACCTGATGCACGCTCAAAAACAACAACAAAAAATGAGGATTGCCTTGCGATGAAGCATGAACTGACTGGTATGTTTGAAGATGTAGACCGGATGTCTGTCGATGGTTTTTTGAGCTATCTGACGGATGATGTTGTATTTCGTTTCGGGAATGCCCCAGAGCTCCGCGGGAAGCAGGCTGTCAGGGAGGCAATCGAGCTGTTTTTCAGTGGTATTGCCGGCCTCAAACACGATCCCCAAGGTGTTTGGAGTGAAGGAGATACCACTGTTTTACGTTTTGATACGCACTATACCAAGCTCGACGGTGTCATCCTGTCCGTGCCGTGTTGCGTCGTTGTACAGTTTGATGCATCACGTTTGATCCACGACTATCGAATCCACATCGATATTTCATCACTGTTCAGTAAATCCTCTGTCGACGCGGTATTATTGCAGGCGACTGCGTAATTAACCGAGTGGTTGCACCGCGCTTGTCGGCTAAAGTCCACGAATGCTTTGCCGGCTCGCGCGGTGTTTTGGTTTTGGCGCACCAGAAGGCGTTGTGATGAAAGACTTGAACCTCCTCTATACCTTCGAAGCGTTATGGCGGGACCATTCGGCTTCCATAGCGGCCCAGAATCTAGGCGTCACCCAGGCGGCGGTGAGCGGTTCGCTCAAACGCCTGCGCAGCGAGTATGGCGATAGGCTCTTTACGCTGGTAGGTCGGCGTATGGAGCCGACGCCGTTCTGCATTCACATAGCACCCAGATTACTGACCTCACTGGCCATGGTAAGAGAAGCTGCCTGCCAGATGCCCATGTTTGATCCGCAAAGCTGCGAAAAAGCGTTCACGGTACGCATGCGTGATGTAGGTGAGGTGGTCTGCTTGCCTGCCATTGTCAGCGAACTCGCGCGTGTAGCGCCTAAGGCGCGCATCCACACTGTGGCGGCGGGGATGGACGAAACCCTGAACGGCCTATCCACCGGAAGGATTGATCTGGCGCTGGGGTTCATGCCAACGCTTCAAACCGATATTCATCGAACGGCCGTCTTCTCGCAGCATTATGTTTGCGCCATGCGCCAGGATCATCCACTGGCGCAGGGGGGCTTAACGCCGGAGGCTTTTGCTAGAAGTGAGCATTTGCTGGTCGAGTCTGGAGGCAGTGGTCATCTGGCGCTTGAGCGCGCCATGATCGATGCCGGAGGGAGGGACTGCATCAAAATGAGAATTCCCCAGTATCTGTCAGGTCCTCACCTGCTGCTGGACTCTGACATGATATGGACACTACCTAACGCACTGGGTAAAACCTTGGCGCAATTCTATCCGCTCGTAATATGGCCTCTGCCCCTGCAGGTGCCATCATTCGAGATCGATCTGTATTGGCATGATCGGTTTCACCGCGACCCACAGAGCCGATGGTTCAGAGAAATGGTGGGCGGCGTCCTGCGCAGCCAGCAATCGGTCTGGCAATGACAGGTTTTTCCAGGGCAGATTGACAATGCCCTCCAACTTACGAGGACTTGACCTCGTCGCTGTGCAGGCTCGAAGGAGAGTCCTCGGCCGTGAAGATGTGCGGCAGATGCAGGCTCAGGTAGTCGATCAGGCTACGGACAGAGGGCAGCATGCCTTTGGGCTTGGGATAGAGCAAATGGATGATGTGTGTTGCACCGGTCCAGGACGGGATGACCTCCAGATCCTTTGAGTTGACAGATGCCACAGCAATGGGTTCAGGTAGCAAAGCTACTCCGATGCCATTGACCGCAGCTTCCAGTTGCATGCGTAGGTCGTCAGTGATCAACCGCGGTTGATGACTGATCAGCACGTCTTCACCCTCGTCATCTTGCAATAGCCATCGTCCCACGCCATCGTGTATGTCACCCGGGCGAGAGAGCGTCTCCAAGCCAGACAGGGCGTGTGCAGTTGCAGGCCGTCCCACACGATCAAGGTAGCGAGGGCTTGCGACCAAAATCTTCCGCGAGGTTCCCAGACTTTTGGCAACAAGGCCTGCGGTTTCCTCAATTTTTGCACGCGATCGTAGCGCCAGATCGAAGCGCTCTTCGAACAAGTCGACCTCCCGATCCACCGCGCTCATCTCCAAGCGGACCTTGGGATACCTTTCCATATAACTTGGGAGCAGAGGGGCCAGGTAGGTCTGCGCCATTACTTGCGGGCAGCTCAGCCTCACAAGCCCGACGGGTTCACGCCGCAGGTGCTCGACACTTTCATAGGCAGTGTGTGCCCCCTCAACGACAGGTTGGCTGAGGGCATAAAAATGGTGACCTGCCTCGGTCAGCGAGACCTGACGGGTCGTCCGGTGCAGCAGCCGTGCGCCCATTCGTAACTCCAGGTGGGCCACATGCCGACTGAGAAGCGTTTTTTCGATCCCGGTTGCGCGAGACGCAGCAGAAAAACCGCCGTGCTTGACCACCAACACGAAGTAATACAGGTCGTTCAGATCTTTCATGCGTCACCTTTTCCTGCAATCGGACGCCCCGTTAGAGGGTGAGGCCGATCGCTGGAGTGAGAGGAGTCGTGGCGCCTGTGACGGCTACGCGGACTGATGCAGTAATGATCAGTCACGCAACGAAGGGGATAAAGGCGTCTGGGTTGAAATGACTGTTCCATCAGTGGAGCAGTCATGGCCCTGATGGCTTACTGAGCTTCGGAATGTGCCGTCACTGTTGAATGCGCTGGATCGCGTTTTCGCGTATCTAACCAGTAGAGGGTGCAGAGCGTGATTGCAGCCGCCGCCACTGGAGCAGCCAGGCAATGGAAGAAGGCCTGGGCATTGCCGGCTGCGGCGATGACCCACGCGCCCATCATGGAACCCACAATCGAACCGGAACGGCCTACCGCCATTGCCCAACTGACGCCAGTGACGCGAGCGGTGGTGGGATACAACGTTGCTGCCACGAGATTCAGGCCATTCTGTGCACCGGCGATACCAAAGCCAATGACAAACACCATCGCGGCCAACTGATAGGCATCCCCCATCATGTAGCCAGTAATCGCAACGACGACTGCTGTCACCGAATACGCAACTGCTAGCACTGGGTAAGGCCCTGTACGGTCCATCAGCATGGCCATGAGGAGGGCACCCGCTGTTCCGCCCAGGGGCACCATGGCACCGATGCGTGATGCATGAGCAATATCGTAACCTGCATCTTTGAGCAGCGTTGGCAGCCAACTGCTGAGCAGGTAGAAGACAAACAGTGAGCAGAAAAACGAGAGCCACAGCAGCAGCGTGCGAATGGCACGGCCCTCGATAAAGAGATATTTGACCGGCGATCTTGCCTGGTCATGATCCTGGTCACCGCTGATCGTGATGTCGCGCCAGCTAGTGCGAGTGATCCGCTCGAGCACTTTACGCAGGCGTTCTGCATGCTTGGCTGATGAGGCCATGAACTGCACGGATTCTGGCATCAGCCACGCCAGCAGCGGTAATAGCAGCAAGGGTAAAATACCGCCCAGGATTAACACTGAACGCCAGCTGTATGCAGGTATCAGGTAGGCGGCCAGCACCCCGCCCAAAGCGAGTCCAGCGGTGAAACCACTCCAACTCAATGTCACAAGGATCATTCGGCGTCGCTTTGGCGAATATTCGGCACTCAATGCTATGCAGGCGGGCATCGCCCCGCCCAAGCCGACGCCTGTGACGAAGCGCAAAATCGTCAACGATTCGATGGTTTGGGTGTATGCGCTGGCGAGCGTGGCCAGTCCGAACACCAGTATGGAAACCAGCAACACACGCTTACGCCCGACAGCATCGGCTATTGGGCCCAACATCAGGCTGCCGACCATAAGCCCGAACAGTCCGGCGCCGAAGACGGGTGACAGCTGGCGGGGCTCTAACCCCCATTCTTCCCGCAGAGAAGGCGCGATGTAACCAATGGCCGCGGTATCAAAACCATCGATCAGAACAATGATGAAGCACATGGACAGGATTGCGATCTGGTAGGGCGAAATCTTGGCACGATCGATGATTTCGCCAATTCGGATGGGCGTAGCATTCATGGGTACGATCCATTTTTTTATTTTTTGAGTAGACGGGATCGTCGCTAACCGTTTTAAATAAAGGAAGCTAATTCTATTTATGTAAACTATCCGTTTTGGTTATACCCATGCGAACCGATCTTAATCTGCTGCGGGTTTTGCTTGCCGTATACGAAACCGGCAACGTAACAACAGCCGCCAAGCGGCTTGGCATGAGTCAGCCAGCGGCAAGCGCTGCGCTGGCCCGTTTGCGTCATTCCTTGGGTGACCCATTGTTCATTCGCTCCGGCAATGCGATGGAGGCCACCCCCCGTGCACAAGGCATCATTGAACACACACGTGAAGTCATCGAGATTATTGATCGTGACATCCTCAGCGGACCCAGCTTCGACCCCGCTACCAGCGAACAGGAATTCGTTTTCTGCCTGAGTGAGGTAGGGGAGGTAGTGTTCCTGCCGGCGTTATTCCAGAGCCTGCGACGGCTTGCACCCAGTGCCCGGATACGCACCATCAGCCTCGCACCTGATGAGCTTGTGGAAAGTCTTCATGAAGGGCGGGTCGACGCCTTGTTGGGTTATTTCCCCGATTTGATTACGCCAAACATTTACCAGCAACGGCTGTTTTCACACGATTTGGTCTGCCTGGTACGACTCGACCACCCCTTGGTGGGCGAACACCTGACGCTTGACACCTTCAGCAAGTTGGAGCATTTGCAGGTTCGAGATGGCAGTCGTCGCCAGGAAATGTACGAAGCCCACCTGGGCAAGAGCGGCGTTCATCGCAACATCGTGCTGCAGACATCTCATTACATGAGCGTTCCCTCGATCATCGAGCAATCGGACCTGATCGTCGTTCTACCACGCACAGTTGCCAACATGTACAGTCATCACCCGAATGTACGAACGGTAGAGCCGCCACTGGCGATTCCGCGCTACGACCTCAAGCAGTACTGGCACGCCCGCTATCATGAGGCACCACGCAGTGTGTGGTTGCGGCGATTGATCTCGACGGTGTTCGGCGAGTAATGAGTCACTCTCGGCCGTCTACAGCGACCGGTGCATAGTTGCAACAGCCTTTGGTATTTTCGCCCCTAGTCATCCACGCGCATCACTTCTACCGTCATTCGATTAAATGGATCGGATGAATTCGAATGTTGCAAACGGAACACTTGAAGAAACTGTCGGGATTTGGATCCGTACACGATGCCCCCGGTTTGTCTGAGGGTTTTACCGAGGTGTTTGAAAGTTATCAGGTGCCTGCCAACGGTGTGGACTTGCACGCCGTCATAGGCGGCGAAGGCAAGCCATTGCTGCTGCTGGGTGGTTGGCCGCAGAGCTGGTTTGCCTGGCGCTATCTCATGCTGCCCTTGGCTCGCCACTACACGGTGATCGCTGTCGATCCCCGCGGTGTCGGGCTTTCAGAAAAAACTTCAGTGGGCTATGACTCCATAACCCTTGCCCAAGACATGTTTGGACTCATGGATGCGTTGGGTTACGCCTCTTTCGCCATGGCAGGCCACGATATCGGCATGTGGACAGGCTATGCCATGGCCCACGACCAACCCGGGCGTATCGAGCGCATTGCTTTGGGTGAGGCGCTAATCCCTGGGGTTTCACCTTCACCACCTTTACTGCCCGACCAACGATGGCTGAGCGACTTCCTTTGGCACTTTAATTTCAATCGGGCTCACGGCGTCAACGAGCTGCTGGTCAGAGGGCGTGAGGAAATCTATTTCGGGCATCAGTTCGCTACCAAGGCCGGTTCGCCTGACGCCGTGCCCCGTTACGCCGTCGACCATTACATAGCGTTGCTCAAGCGTGATCCAGAAGCGCTGCGAGCAAGCTTTGACTATTACCGCGCCATTGATCAGTCGATCCCGCAAAACCGGGAGCGCATGGCAACGCGTTTGACTCTGCCGGTGCTTGCGTTTTCAGGCGCACTTGCATGCGGCGACAGTGTTGAGGCAGAGCTGCGCACAGTGGCGGCCAATGTCGAGTCCGTCGTCATCCCGGCGTGTGGTCATTACCCTGCAGAGGAGCAACCGGATGCGCTGCTTGGCGCTTTGCAGCGCTTTTTCGCACCTTATGCAGATGCTCATGCCTGAGACCCGATCCAGAGGTTGCACACATGTCTAAAGTCATTGTCCCAGTTCATCACGCCAAGGTGGGTGATCACTTCCATGGTTACGGGCTGCGAACAGATCAGCATCTGATCTCACCCTTCATCGGGGTTGATCATTACTGGATGACCGCCCCCACTTTTGCTCCGCACCACCACGCCGGTATTTCGGCCCTCTCGTACCTGCTTGGCGATTCCGAAACGGGAATGGCAAACCGGGATTCAATCGGTACTCAAAACATTATCAGCCCCGGCGGGCTGCATTGGACTACTGCCGGGCGCGGTGTGACCCATGAGGAAGTACCGGCGCAATCCGGGAAAACCGTTCATGGTTTACAAATTTTCGTAGCTCTTGCGCCGTCGAAGCAAGGTATTGCTCCTTTTCCGCTAATACTCGAATCACAGGCTGTACCAGTGGTGAACAAGCCAGGGGTGATTATCAGGGTACCGCTAGGGGAATACGATGGCGTGCGCTCTCCCATGGATCCTCCTACCGAAGTAACGATGCTCGACATCAACCTCGACGCAGGTGCGGAGTTACGTGTGCCCGTGACTGAGGGGCATTGCATGTTCGTTTTGCCGATAGCCGGTAGGGCGGAAATCGATGGACAGCTTTTCGACCGTGAAGACCTCCAGGTCCCGGTTTTCACGGCACAAGACAAACCCCAGACAATAATCTTCAAGGCGCCGCATGGTAGTGCCCAGGCCGTGCTTTTCAGCGGCCCTCCGCTACCCTTTGTGTGACTCCACCCAACGAGGATCTGAGCTATGGCTGTCGTACGATTTACCGCAGACAACGCCGCATTGCTGCTCATCGACCACCAGGTCGGTACGATGCAATTGATCAAGAACATCGACAGTGATCTTGCCGCCAAACAGTCGGTTGCATTGGCAAAAATGGCAAAAATTCTCAATATGCCAGTAGTCATTACTTCGAGTCAGGAAGATCAAGCTCAGGGCCCGATACTGCCGGAAATCGCTCAGGTGCTTCCAGATGCGTACGCTGCGAGGGTCAAACGGCCAGGCGTGGTCAATGCCTGGGAATATCCAGACTTCCACAAAGCGGTACTGGCCACTGGCCGCAAGAACCTGATCATGGCGGGGGTAACTACTGATGTCTGCCTTATCTTCCCTGCGATCGACGCTGCTCAGGAAGGCTTTGCAGTGCAAGCGGTGATGGATGCGTCAGGATCGCCCAGCTTGCTATCTGAGGAATTCGCCCGGCAGAGAATGCATGATGCTGGCGTGGTACTCACCGCCACCAATACGTTGATGGCAGAAATCGGCAAAGACTGGTCAACACCAAACGGACAGCAGTTGATTGGCCTGTTGTTCAGTGATGTGTTCCCTGCATTAGGGGCTGGCATCAAATAACGTTTGGCATCCATCCATCGGAACTCGGGGGAGGCTAACTGCTCCCCCCCTAGGCACGCATCGAGCTGCAGTCAAACCACATCACGAAATCGCCACCCTCTGCTGGTCTGAAAACAGGTCAAACATCGTTTGGCGCAACCATCGATTCGCCGGATCCTTGTTGAAACGTTCATGCCAGAACAGGTTGATCTCGATATTTGGCAATTCAACCGGGGGTGGCAACATACAGAGGCCGAACGGTTCCTGACAACTCATCGCAAAGCGTTCCGGAACTGTTGCGAGGAGGTCCGTTCGCTGAAGTATGTGTCCCACCGCCACAAAATGCGGGACTTCAAGGCGGACATTGCGCGCAACGCCAGCACGCGCGTAGAAGGTGTCCACCTCACCATGCCCTGTGTTGGCAGCTACGACCTTTACGTGACCGTAACTGGAGAACGCTTCAAGTGTCAGTGGCTGTAGCGTGGCAGGGTGACCAGCACGGCAGAGGCATACGTAGCGGTGATGGAACAGCCTGCGCTGAAAAAAACCTGCTTGCAGATGAGGAAGCAAACCAACTGCCAGGTCGACAGTACCATTTTGCAGCCCCTCGGCGACGGAGTCAGAAGTGTTTCTCAGTGTGCTGATGGTGCACCCTGGGGCTAGCTCAGCCAAGGCATCCATCAAAGCAGGCATGAAATAGATTTCGCCGATGTCCGTCATGGCCATGGTGAAGCGCCGGTTGCAGGTCAAAGGATCGAATGTATTTTGTCGGACAAGCGCGTCGCGCAGCGTTTGTATGGCATTAGTTACCGGCCCGGCCAGATGCAACGCATATGGGGTCGGCGCCATGCCTTTGGAGGTCCGTACGAACAGTTCATCATTTAGCGCTGTGCGCAGGCGCTTGAGCGCGTTGCTCATTGCGGGCTGGGTCAGTGCTAGATTTTCTGCGGCGGTCGAAACCTTGCGATCTATGAGCAATTGGTTAAAAACCAGCAGCAGGTTCAGGTCTAGGTCGCGTAGTTCCATGATGCCGTTCCTTTCCTAACCGTCGATGGTTGAAGGCAATTCCGGGTAATCGGGCTGCCAGGTACATTCACAAGCGTGATGGGCATTATATAGGTCACTGCATTTATAAATAACATCACAGCAGCAATCATCTGGGAGCTCCAATAACAATCATTCCCAGGGGTATTTAGCTATGCGTGACTCATCTTCTGCCTTGCGTGTCTCGATTATCGGAGGCGGTATTGCCGGCATCGCCCTCGCTCTCAATCTTTGCCGACATACTCACCTAAACGTTCAATTATTTGAAGCCGCCCCCGCATTTGGCGAAGTGGGCGCTGGCGTTTCGTTTGGCGCTAACGCGGTTAGAGCAATCGCGGGTTTAGGTATTGCAGGGCATTACCGAAAGATCGCTGATTGCACACCCGCTCCATGGCAAGACATCTGGTTTGAGTGGCGCCTTGGCAGCAATGCCCAATATTTGGGTAACAGCGTTGCGGAGGGGGTCGGCCAGTCTTCGGTCCATCGCGCTGATTTTCTAGATGCGCTGGCCAGGCAGTTGCCATCGGGTATTGCTCAGTTTGGGAAGCGTGCGCAACAGGTGATTCAGAATGAGGAGGGGGTTCGCGTAACGTTTTCTGATGGTAGTGAGCATCACTGTGATTTGTTGATCGGCGCCGACGGCATCAAGTCATCGATTCGTGACCATGTGCTGCAGGGCTTGCAGCAACCCTTGGTTTCACCCCGGTTCAGTGGTACTTGCGCCTACCGTGGCCTTACTGACAGCCAGCAGTTACGCACCGCCTACCGGGCGCGCGGGGTCGATGAACACTTACTGAATGTGCCGCAGATGTATCTCGGCCTGGATGGTCATATCCTTACATTCCCTGTCAAACAGGGGAGGCTGATCAATGTGGTGGCATTCACCTCCAATCGGACCCACTCCAATCCAACCTGGCCGAATGATGAGCCTTGGGTCAGGGCTGCCAGTCAGGCAGAAATGCTGCAGGCGTTTGCGGGCTGGGGTGACGCCGCACGCATCCTGTTGGAGGGTATTGCGAACCCATCGTTGTGGGCACTGCACGACCTCCCAGAGCTGCCAAGTTACACGCATGGGCGCGTGGCCGTCATCGGCGACGCCGCACATGCAATGCTGCCGCATCAAGGTGCGGGCGCTGGTCAAGGCCTAGAAGATGCCTGGCTCCTTGCGCGCCTACTTGCCTACCCACAAGTGGTCAAAAAGCAGCCCGAAGCCGTGCTGGAAGCATATGACGCCGTACGCCGTCCACGCGCCTGCCGTGCCCAACGAACGTCGTGGGAGGCGGGCGAACTTTATGAGTTTCGTAACCCTGATGTACGTGATAACCAGCAAATGTTGGGCAAAGAGCTGAGCGAACGATTCGACTGGCTATGGCAGCACGATATGCACGTAGATCTGCTTGAGGCTATGAAAATCTTGGGGTTGCATGTCCAGGCAGCGTGATATCTGAAGGGAGCGGACCGATGTATAAGTCCGCTCAATACCTTCTCAGCCCTGATGATTATTGGTGCTCACACGCAACAGTCTTTAGTGGTTTGCTCGACTAGTCATCCAAGCGGACAAGTCCCTAAAGTTTACTCAATTATCGACTCCATAGTCTTATTTTAGATGTTGCGCGTACACATTATTCATATAACAACAAGGAACACTTCATGAGCGATCGTTTGAAAGGCAAGGTCTGCATTATTACTGGTACCGGTGGCTCAATGGGCCGAGCCGCTGCGCTTATGTTTGCTCGGCAGGGCGCCAAGGTTGTTGGCTGCGATGTGTATCCGGAATCTGCCGAAGAGACAGTGGAGATGGTCAGAGGGGAGGGCGGCGATATGGTCTCCCTCAGTCGTTGCGACCTGACCGACCCAGCCAGTTGTGCCAAGCTGGTTGATCTCGCTGTATCAACCTATGGCCGTGTGGACGTGCTGTTCAACAACGCTGCAATGGCCTATTTCGGATGGATTGATCAGATCTCCGATGACGACTGGCACCGCACCATCGATCAGGAAGTGAACCTGGTCTTTCACATGGTGCGCGCCGCATGGCCTGAACTGATCAAGTCGCCGGGTGCGTCGATCATCAATACGGCGTCTGTGTCAGCGTGGTCCACATACAAACTGCTGCCCGGGATTGCCCACTCGGCGGCGAAAGGCGCCGTGCTGTCCATGACTCGCCAGTTGGCGCTGGAGGGGCGAGTCCATGGACTGCGGGCCAACAGCATTTCCCCCGGCCTGATCGAGTCCAAGCAAACCATTCCGCTGCTCCAAGATCCCGTATGGGCCGAGACCATGGTAGGCAAGGTCATGCTGGGGCGCATGGGAAAACCGGAAGAAGTCGCTGCCACGGCGCTATTCCTGGCCTCGGATGAAAGCTCATTCATCACCGGTACGGATATCCGCGTGGACGGCGGTACTACTGCCTGGTAGCGATCAAGCATGATGGCTGCGGCATTCTCATTAAGCCGAGAGTGCCGCGGCCAACTGAAGTATTTCCCCCGAATCCGAGCAAGTTACCTGGCACCAGGAGGAACACTGCTGCCTGAAATCAAGCATCCACTACATGAATCTTCGTAATTAAAACAACAATCCATACGAGATCATCTTTATGCTGCGTGTCCCTGCGTTGCTGACCGGCAACCGTTTCCCTGTTTTTTGTGCAGCCGCCACCCTGCTGTTGAATGCCCCCGCACACGCGACTGAATATAACGGTACTGCCTACCCTTTAGGCCTAGACACGGTACTGGCTGGCCGAATGCCACCGCCAGGGCTGACGACATTTCTCTACAGTTCTGCGTATAAGGCAACAGAGCTGAAAGACGCAAATGGTCATGAACAGTCGGGTATTGAGGACTTCAGCATAAGCTACGAGGCTCTTGCCGTCTGCCTTGATTACGTTTACAGCGACTACACCCTATTCGGTGCAACACTCGCCAGCCGAGCTGCGCAGCCTTACATCAGCGGCCAAGTGAGTTGGTACACGAACACGCCTCAGGGCCGCGTGCGCTATAGCGGCAAAAGCGCGGGACTTGCCAATCTGGCATTTACCCCATTGTTCATGGGATGGAGCTCGCCACGCGTTCACCAGATGCTGGGTGTGGATGTCTACGCCCCAACAGGTTCGTATGACAAAGACCGACTGTTCAACGCCGGGACGAATGTGTGGTCGTATTCGCCTTGGTATTCGATCACAGCCAACCCAATCGATGAACTCGAGATCAGTGCAAAGATGCTGTACATGATCAATGAGAACAACCGTGAGACCGATTATCGATCGGGACGGGAGGTCAACGTCGACTACCACTTGGGCTACAGCGTAAATGAGCACTGGCAAGTGGGCTTGAGCGGCTATCTGTACAAACAGGTCAGCGATGACGAGCACCAGGGTGAGTCGGTTGGAGAGAACGGCAACCGTGGGCAGGTCGCTGCATTTGGCCCGGTGGTGAAATACCAAACGCCAGAATTTGGAGTCGTCCTGAAGTGGCAACATGAAGCGCTGGTGGAAAACAGGGCACAGGGGGAGCGCATCTGGTTGCAGGCCGTTTTATTGTTCTAAGGCGCCACACGCCTGGGTCAATCAAGGGGGAGCACCCAGTCCCCATTCGTTTATTTCCACAACAATCTCAGAGAGTGAACTGATATGACCAAGGCCGCCGATGTCGTTGTGCAATGCCTGGAAAACGAAGGTGTCGAGTATGTGTTCGGCATTCCTGGTGAAGAAAACCTGGACCTGTTGGAATCCCTGCGCAAGTCGAAGATCAAGCTGGTACTGACTCGCCACGAGCAGTCCGCCGGCTTCATGGCTGCCACTTATGGCCGCCTGACCGGCAGAACCGGCGTTAGTCTGTCGACCCTTGGCCCTGGCGCGACCAACTTGGTGACCGCCAGTGCCTACGCGTACTTGGGTGGCATGCCGATGATGATGATCACCGGCCAGAAGCCGATCAAGAAGTCCAAGCAAGGCCGTTTCCAGATCATCGACGTGTGCGGGATGATGGACCCTATCACCAAGTACACCCACCAATTCGCTTCGGCCGACAACATCCCGGCCCGCATGCGTGAAGCGTTCCGCCTGGCTGAAGAAGAAAAACCGGGCGCCGTGCACCTGGAGTTGCCTGAGGACATCGCGGCGGAACAGACCGACAGTTTGCCGATTCCCCCGAGCCTCCACCGTCGCCCCCTGGCGGAACACAAGGCCGTCGAAGCAGCAGTTGAGAAACTGCAGAATGCACGCAGCCCAATCCTGGTGATCGGCGCCGGCGCGAACCGCAAAATGACCGCGAAGGTACTCAAGCAACTGATCGATAACACCGGCATCCCGTTCATCACGACCCAGATGGGTAAGGGTGTGGTCGACGAGCGCCACCCACGCTTCCTGGGCAACGCTGCGCTGTCCTCTGGTGATTTCGTGCATCGCGCGATTGAAGCTGCGGACCTGATCGTCAACATCGGCCACGATGTGATCGAGAAGCCACCGTTCTTCATGGTGCGTGGTGGCACCGAGGTCATCCACATTAACTTCCGTTCTGCTGAAGTCGATGCAGTCTACTTCCCGCAGATCGAGGTGATCGGCGACATCGCCAATGCCGTGTGGCAGATTGGTGAAGCGCTGAGTGACACTGGCCACTGGGACTTCACTCGCCTCATGGCCATCCGTGAAGCGAACGAAGCGCAGATCGCCGAAGGTGCCGATGATGACCGCTTCCCGGTCTACCCACAGCGCCTGGTGGCCGACATCCGTCGTGTGCTGCCGTCCGAAGGCATCGTGGCACTGGACAATGGCATCTACAAAATCTGGTTCGCCCGTAACTACAAGGCTCACAAGCCCAACACCGTGCTGCTGGACAACGCACTGGCGACCATGGGCGCGGGCCTGCCGTCGGCCATGGCGGCGCACCTGGTACATCCGGATCGTCCAGTGATTTCGGTGTGCGGCGATGGCGGCTTCATGATGAACAGTCAGGAACTGGAAACCGCGGTCCGTCTGGGCATGCACATCACTGTGGTGATCCTGAGGGACGACGGCTACGGAATGATCCGCTGGAAGCAGGCCAACATGGGCTTCACCGATTTCGGCCTGGACTATGGCAACCCGGACTTCGTTAAGTATGCCGAAGCTTACGGTGCCACTGGATATCGAGTGGACAGTGCTGATGCTTTGCTGCCGCTGCTGGACCACTGCATTGCCAACCCCGGCGTGCACGTGATCGACTGCCCGGTCGACTACAGTGAGAACGACCGCATCCTTAATGGGGAATTGCGCGAACGATCACTGGCTGTATAAGGTCTTCGGTGGCTAGATCGGGGGGCGCGGGGGATGCTTCCCGTTATTCCGTCACTCCCGGTCGCATGGCGGGCGTTCAACTGCCACTTACGCCGAGCAGTGCCTCAGCCCTAAAGAGGCACCCTCGGGAAGCGTCTTAATGGCGTTTTTTACTCTATGATTTGCACTGCACATGGGTGGATGGCAGGTTTCCAATCACCCATGTGCGAGCAGCCTCACACAGTTGAGCTAGCCGTTGTCAATACTCGTAACCAGCATCTCGTAGAGCGGTACGCCATCGCGCAGTCGCGCCAGTAAATAGGGATCAGTGAGGTCGGCGCTGAGTGGTGCCGCGAGCGAAGACCTGCAGCTGGCAAGCACGCAGCTCGTTGATGTCGGTAACTACGCCGTCAACGATGATGCCGGCTGCACCTGCGCAGCGAGCAGCAAACTGCGTGACCGCACCAATGCAAGCGTGGGCATGGTCACCCGCCATGTCGATCACCAGAGCGTCGCCCGGCTGCAGGGAGATCAGGGCGCGATTGACTGCGATGGCATCCGGCTCTGCAAGACGCAACGTCAGTCTGACCTGATCTTTGAAGTTATCGGGTTGTTCCTCGAGGCTGCCCAGCGATGGGATCTGGCCGGCGGTGAATACCAGGTGGCCGCTGATTACGGCTTGGGAGTAGGGGCCTACTGGGCTGATGGTGCCAGTGGCGCTGTGGATGCGTTTCATTGAGAGCTCCTTGAAGCGAAGGCGTGCCGCCGGCTCGCCGGCAGCACTTG
>Ga0213828_1000722_pt1 | contig 30612 bp, 30 predicted proteins | sample MC6MC0897MG_FD_180664 | JGI IMG/M metagenome (GOLD analysis project Ga0213828, IMG submission 180664) | Enriched soil aggregate microbial communities from Iowa State University, Ames, United States - MC6-MC0897-MG | ecosystem: Environmental > Terrestrial > Soil > Unclassified | place: USA: Iowa... | reverse complement strand
AATTTAATTAATGGAACTGCCGAAAGGCAAAATTTGGAGGTCATTTTTCATGTCGAACAACGTTACAACTGTAAGTTCTCCATGGTCAGCTTTCTCTGGTCCTAACCTAGGATATGTGATGGAGCAATACGACTTATTCTTACAGTCTCCTGAAGAAGTAGAACCGGAGTTAGTATTATTATTCCAACAATTTGGTGCACCAGTAGTAGTAGAAGGTGAAGTAGCGGTAGCTAATAGCACAGCGGCTCCTGCTGGCGATTACAAAAAAGTATTAGCAGCTGTGAGATTAGCAGATGCAATCCGTACGCAAGGTCATTTGGCGGCAGATATTTATCCTTTGAAAAACCGTGAACTACAAACAGCTCAAATTGAAGAAAGCGCGTTCAATCTAAGCGCTGCAGATTTAGCTGAAATTCCTGCAGCTATCTTCTTCAAAGATGTGCCAGCAAACGTGAAAAATGGTAAGGATGCAATTGATTACTTAAAATCTGTTTATACAGATAAAGTGGCATTTGAATATAATCACATCGCAGCAACAGAAGAGCGTGATTGGATTCAAGCACAAATTGAAACAGGTTCATTTAAACAAGCATTATCTTCTGATGAGAAAAAAGCATTATTAGATCGCTTAACACGTGTTGAAAATTTTGAGAAGTTTATTCATAAAACTTTCGTTGGTCAAAAGCGTTTCTCAGGTGAAGGTTTAGATACACAAATCGTTTTATTTGATGAAATTTTAAAAACAGCAGAAGCAAATAATGTAGAAAAAGTGCGTATTGGTATGGCACACCGTGGCCGTTTAAATGTATTAACACATATTTTAAATAAACCATATGACATGATGTTCTCTGATTTTGCACATGTTTCCAATGAATTATTTTTACCAGAAGATGGTCGACTTGAAATCACTAAAGGTTGGACAGGTGATGTAAAATACCACATGGGTGCTTCTTACAATCGCGAATCTGGTATGAACGTTAAACTTGCTTACAACCCTTCACACTTAGAAGTAGGAAACCCAGTTGTTTTAGGTTCTACTCGTGCAGCTCAAGATGATACGTCTAAGCCAGGTCAAGCAATTTTTAACCGTACAAAAGGATTAGGTATTCTTGTACATGGTGACGCTGCATTCCCAGGTCAAGGGATTGTAACAGAAGTTCTTAACTTTGCGAAAACGGAAGGGTTCACAACTGGTGGTACAATTCACATCATTGCTAACAATATGATTGGATTTACAACTGAACAACAAGATTCTCGTTCATCTGTTTATTCTTCTGACCCAGCAAAAGGTTATGAAGTACCAGTTATCCATGTGAATGCAGATAGTCCTGAGGCTGTATCATTAGTTGGTCGTTTTGCAGCTAGCTACCGTCAAAAATTCGGTAAAGATATTATCGTTGACTTAATTGGTTACCGTCGTCACGGTCACAATGAAACAGATGATCCAACTGTAACAAACCCAGAAACATATAAATTAGTGGCTAAACATGAAACTGTTCGTGCTTTATATGGCGCACAATTAGTAGCAGAGGGTGTTGTTTCGGCAGATGATGTAGCGACATTAGATACAGCAATTTACGCAGAAATGCAAGCTTCTTATGATCATGTTAAAGAAATGGCTGCTAAAGATGAGCATAAACATTTAGAAATGCCTGAAGAATTAAAGGTAGAGTTCCCACAAATTGATACAGCAGTTGGTGCGGAGCGTCTAGAAAAAATAAATGAAGAGCTTTTAGTGTTTGAAGAAAAGTTCGAGCCACAGAAAAAACTTGGTAAGATTTTAGAGAAACGTCGTGAAGCATTTGCTTCTGCAAAAATTGATTGGGGTCATGCTGAAACTTTAGCCTATGCTACGATTATTCAAGATGGCACACCAGTTCGCTTTACAGGACAGGATGCACAGCGTGGTACGTTCTCGCAACGTCACTTAGTGTTACATGATAAAAACAATGGTAATGTATTTACACCACTTCACCATATTTCAGGTGCAAATGCTTCATTTACAGTACACAACTCTCCACTGACAGAAGCTGGGGTAGTAGGCTTTGAATATGGGTATAATTTAGAAAATGGCCATGTACTATCAGTTTGGGAAGCTCAATTTGGTGACTTTGCTAATATGGCACAAGTTATGTTCGATAACTTTATTTCAGGTGCACGTGCTAAATGGGGTCAAAAATCCGGTTTAGTCATTCTTTTACCTCATGGTTATGAAGGCCAAGGTCCAGAGCACTCTTCAAGCCGTATGGAACGTTATTTACAAATGTCAGCAGAAAATAACTGGTTCGTAGCAAATTGCTCAAATGCAGGTAACTACTACCACTTATTACGTCGTCAAGCAGCGTTACTAGGAACTGAAGGCGTTCGTCCACTTGTGGTTGTATCACCTAAATACTTACTTCGTCACCCATTAGCTGCAGCGAATGCTGAGCAATTAGCAAATGGTTCATTCCAAGAAGTAATTGAACAACCAGGTCTAGGTTCAAAACCAGAAGCTGTAGAACGTATTGTACTTGGTACTGGTAAAGTAATGATCGACATTGCAGACCGTATTAAAGACGGTGAAGGTTTCGACCACTTACACATTATTCGTGTAGAACAACTTTACCCATTCCCAAAAGAGCAAGTTGCTGGTATTATTGCTAAGTATCCGAATGTTAAAGAAGTAGTATGGGTACAGGAAGAACCGAAAAACCAAGGTACTTGGAATTATGCATTAGAAACACTTTATGAACTTTCAGAAGGTAAAAAGCTTCGTTATGTAGGTCGCCCTGCAATGAGCTCTACTTCAGAAGGTGATGCTGATTCTCATAAAGCTGCTCAAGCCGCAGTTGTAGAAGAAGCGGTTGCTGAGCCTGTAAAGGTTAAATAATCATATATTAATTTTTGAAGCCGGGCTGCTTGCTTAGGCGAGTGGCCCTTCTATGTGCATTATGCACGTTAATTAAAGGAGGAAATGAAAGTGGCTGAAATTAAAGTCCCTGAATTAGCAGAATCGATTACAGAAGGAAGTATCGCACAATGGGTAAAAAAAGTGGGCGATCGCGTTGAGAAAGGTGAATTCATCGTTGAACTTGAAACAGATAAAGTAAACGCTGAAATTATTTCCGAAGAAGCAGGTGTCTTAACACAAATTTTAGCTGAGGAAGGCGATACTGTACTTGTTGGTCAAGTGATCGCAGTTGTAGAAGCAGGCGAAGGTGCAGCACCAGCTCCAGCTGCTCCAGCAGAAGCAACACCAGCACAAGTAGTACCACAAGCAGCACCTGCCCCAGTTGCAGCAGCTCCGGTTGTGGAAGAAACTTCTGGTGAGCGTGTAATCGCATCTCCAGCAGCACGTAAACTTGCTCGCGAAAAAGGTATTGATCTTGCTGCTGTATCTCCAGTAGACCCACAAGGTCGTGTACGTGTCCAAGACGTGGTAGCTCATGGGACAGCTCCAGTAGCAGCACCACAAGCTCCAGCAGCGCCAAAAGCGGTAGCAGCTGTAGATGAATCACGTGTAACAGTAGAAAAAATGAGTCGTCGTCGCCAAACAATTGCGAAACGTTTACTTGAAGTAAAACAATCTACTGCAATGTTAACTACATTTAACGAAGTTGATATGACAAATGTTATGGCTTTACGTTCTCGTAAAAAAGACCAATTCTTCGAGTCAACAGGCTCTAAACTTGGTTTCATGTCATTCTTCACAAAAGCAGTAGTAGCAGCACTTAAAAAATACCCATATGTGAACGCACAAATCGTTGGTGACGAAATTCACTTAAACAACTTCTTTGATATTGGTGTAGCTGTATCGACAGAAGAAGGTTTAGTGGTACCAGTTGTACGTGATGCTGACCGTAAAAACTTTGCTGAAATTGAAGATGCAATTGCAGACCTAGCGAAAAAAGCTCGCGACAAAAAATTAGGTTTAGCAGATCTTCAAGGTGGCTCATTCACAATTACAAATGGTGGTGTATTTGGTTCATTAATGTCTACACCTATCATGAATGGTACACAAGCTGGTATCTTAGGTATGCACTCCATCAAAAAACGTCCGGTTGAAGTGAATGGTGAAGTAGAAATTCGCCCAATGATGTACCTAGCGCTTTCTTATGACCACCGTATTATCGATGGTAAAGATTCTGTAGGCTTCCTTAAAACAGTAAAAGAATTACTTGAAAACCCAGAAGATTTATTATTAAATTCTTAATGTCCAAAGCCCTGCGATTTGCAGGGCTTTTTCTTTTATATGCAGGATAGAATTAGCTGATAGAAATGTTAAAATGATGGGATAGAATCCCCAAAGTAGTGAATAGAACCTTCAACATATTGGATAAAAACATTGTACGGTAACACCATTGTTCTTAAAGGTTCTTTTGGAATACTAGTATTACTATTAATGATAATAATTTGCGATTTTTTTCATTAAAACTTCAATATATTTGCTTACATTGCAAAAGTAAATAATGGATTTATGATAGATAAAACCCTAATATTGTCATTAATCAGAAAAATGATAAAATTATCTTGACGAATAAGTTCGTTTTATAGTAGTATCTAGATATCAATTAAATAAACAAACCTCACATTAATTTTGTTGTGAGGTAGAGGCGCGGTATTTATTAGTCCATTGTTGAGTACAAGCAAGCGAAGACGCAATGGAGAAGGAAATATCGCCGAAGTATAAAAGGAGCTCGTACTTTTATACTGGGTCTGCAGTGAATAAGTGCAGGACTGTCCTAGTAAGTTGCTTTCCACATTTACTAGGTTGTGCTATCTCGGAAACATGGAAATTATAGTGAGGATTTGGGCAACTGTCAATTAAAGGTAAGACCTAAGTTCAAAGCTTAGGTCTTTTTTAGTACAGTTGTCTTATTTTTTTACAGAAAAGGGGAGTTTTTCATGAAAAGAAAATGGTTGTTAGTAATGATCTCTATTATGACGGCAATTGTGCTAGCTGCTTGTGGTGCTGGGGACAAAAAGGATTCGGATAAATCTGGAGATGCTGGTGCTGATACAGGTGGATCAGAAGATGGTGGGCAATTCCGTATTGGGATGGAAGCAGGTTATCCTCCATTCAACTGGACACAGCAAAATGATGCAAATGGCGCAGTAAAAATTGCAGATAATGCTGAGTATGCAGGTGGCTATGATGTTCAAATGGCCAAAAAAATCGCTGAAGGTTTAGGAAAAGAATTAGTGATTGTCAAAATGGAATGGGATGGATTAGTGCCAGCACTTCAATCTAATAAAATTGATGCTATTATTGCTGGGATGTCTCCTACTGAGGAACGTAAGCAAACGATTGATTTCACTGAAAACTACTATACTTCTGATTTTGTAATGGTTATTAAAAAAGGGAGTAAATATGAAAAAGCAAAATCAATTCAGGATTTCTCTGGTGCTAAAATTACTTCACAATTAAACACTTCAAACTACAATGTGATTGACCAAATCAAAGATGTGCAAAAGCAAACTGCTATGGATAACTTTCCAGCAATGCGTGTAGCTCTAGAGGCTGGTAAAATTGATGGCTATGTAGCAGAACGTCCAGAAGGTATTTCAGCTGCAGCAGCTAATGATAAATTCGCATATGTAGCGTTTGAAAAGGGCTTTGATACAGATCCTTCTAACACATCCATCGCAGTTGGTTTACGTAAAGGCGAGGCAAATCTTGACAAAATCAATGAAATTTTAAAAGGAGTTTCAGAAGATGATCGCCAAACAATGATGGAAGAAGCAATTCAGCAACAACCGGCAGCACAATAACATGGATGCACGGACTCTTTGCTAGTCCGTGCAATGTCATTTCATCATTATTCAATGAGAACCTCTCTAAATAATGATAATGTCTTAGCTAAACATTTCATAAAATGGTAGAACAATCGTGTTTATCATGGTAGTTAGCTAGGATTATAAAGAAGAAACAAGCAACACTATGTTGTTAGGAGGAACATCATGAGTCTTGAATGGATTATCTCTATTGTAGAGAACAACTGGCATATGTTTTTACGAGGTGCGTATTATACCTTATTGATTTCGAGTATTAGTACAATTATTGGTGCATTTATCGGATTTTTCATCGGGATTATGCATACCATTCCGGTTCGTAAAAAAGGTGTAAAGTTCTACAGTTTAAAGCTGATTAATTTTATACTAACATGCTATGTTGAATTCTTCCGTGGTACACCAATGATTGTACAAGCGATGGTTGTCTTCTACGGATTGGATATAGCATTTGGTATCGACATGCATTTTATTACAGCAGGTATTTTAGTAGTTTCTTTGAATACCGGTGCTTATATGGCTGAAATAGTTCGTGGTGGTATTGTTTCAATTGATAAAGGTCAATATGAGGCAGCTTCAGCTATCGGTATGAATCATTTCCAAATCATGCTGCATGTTGTACTGCCACAGGTTGCGCGAAATGTATTACCTGCAACAGGGAACCAATTAATTATGAATATTAAGGATACTGCTGTTTTAAACGTTATCGGGGTAACGGAATTATTCTTCCAAACAAAATCAATTGCAGGGAATAACTTCCGCTATTTTGAATCATTCTTTGTAGCTTGTGTCCTTTACTTTATTATGACATTTACAGCATCACGAATTTTACTATATGTTGAAAAACGACTTGATGGACCAGATGCCTATCAAAAAGAACAGAAAGAAGCGATATAGGGGGACGCACAAATGACAGTTATTAAAATCAAGCATTTAAGTAAATCATTTGGTCGTAACCAAGTGTTAAAGGATGTCAATTTTCAAGTAGAGAAGGGGGAGGTAGTGTGCTTAATCGGCTCCTCTGGATCTGGTAAATCAACATTACTTCGTTGCATCAATTTATTGGAAACGCCAAGTGGTGGACAGATTATCTACAAAGGTGAAAATATTCTGGATGACAAGCATAACATTCAAAAATATCGTACACATTTAGGGATGGTTTTCCAGCAGTTTAATTTATTTAACAACCATAATGTATTGAACAATTGTACAGTCGGTCAAATAAAAGTATTAAAGCGTTCAAAATCAGAAGCTGAAAAAACAGCTTTAGAATATTTAAAAATTGTTGGTATGGATCAATATGTTAATGCCAAGCCAAGACAGCTATCTGGTGGGCAAAAACAGCGTGTGGCTATCGCACGTGCACTTTCGATGAGTCCAGATGTGATGCTGTTTGATGAGCCGACATCTGCTCTTGATCCAGAAATGGTAGGGGAAGTATTAAAGGTTATGCGTCAACTCGCAGATGCAGGAAATACGATGTTAATCGTGACACATGAAATGGAATTTGCAAAAGAAGTAGCAGATCGTGTCGTATTTATGGACAAAGGGGTAATTGTAGAGGAGGGACCACCTTCTCAGGTTTTAGTCACGCCTCAGCATGAGCGAACGAAGGAATTTTTAAAGCGTACATTAAAATAAATTCCAGATAGGTATAAAAAAAGTGAGTCCAATAAATGGGCTCACTTTATTTTCTAGAATTCCATTCTGCATAGAGAATAAAGCAAATTGCAAATGCTACGGCAATGATAAAAAACCATTGCGGTACACCACCAAAGCTCATAATAACACCTCAAAGTAAAAATTTATAATAATAATGGTTGTTTATCAAGAAAATAGGGTCTTCTATGGTTTTTTTCTCCACAAAAGATCTAAAATATTATAAAATAAGCAGTAGACATTAGCTTCAAGCTAGTAAAGAGAGGTAGAGAGATTATGTTACATTTAAAATGGAAAGATGCGCCAACACTTCGCACAGTCACGTGCAAGCATACAAATGCATCTAAATACTTAGTGTCCAATGTATTAACGGTTGGAAAAGATTATGAAGTTAAAAATGAAACAGAAGAGTTCATCTTTATTATCGATAATACAGGTAAAATCGGTGGCTATTATAAAGACTATTTTGAATAAGCTTCACAAAAGTAGGGTGGTTCAGACGATTTCTGAGCCACCCTTCGTTCATGAGAAAAATAGCATTAGTCCTTCTTAAAGCCCTTTAATTCAGCGACATCTTGTAAATGCTGTTTTTCCTGTTCTGTTGCAGTATGGAGAGCAAATACATCCTGAATAGCCGTCTTGAGCTCCTGCTGAGTTTCTCTGAATTTTGATACTTGCTGTTCAAAAGAGGGGCTCGTAAAGCGATCGTGTGTGCGAGACAAACGTTCCTCAAGCTGTGCATAGTGTTGATCCATATTCATGGATAGCATCATGGCCAGCTGATTTTTCCAAAGCGGTATAAGGGTAACGATTGAAAATTCGATTTTTTCTGCAAGTGTTTGGTTTGCTTGCTGAATCATACGTATTTGAGGTGCAGTCTGTAGGGCAACTTGCTGTGAAACTTGTAAGTCATAAATGCGTTGATCTAGACGTTCAATTTGAGCAGCTAAGTCATTAAGCTGTTGGACTGCAAGAGGTTGCTTTGCTGCCTGTACACTTTGCACCTTTGTCGGTAGTTCTGTATCAATGGCTTGCTGCTTTTTCATTTGTCCTGCAGCAATCGCAGTGGCAAGCTCCTCAAAAAACCCTCTATTATGTGAGTAAAGCTCTTCAAGCATCTCTACATCCTTTATGAGCTGAATCTGTGCACGTTCTAGCTGTACACCAATTCGCTCGACTTGGATACTGATTCGTTCAAACTCCGTTAATGTTTGCTTAATTGGGCGTTCCGTTTTACCAAACATTTTTTTGAAGAAAGATTGCTTTTTTGGCTCTAAAGCATTAGGATCTACACGATCTAATGTTTGCATTAATGAATCTAACATTTGTCCAATTTTGGTAACATCCTTCTGTTTCACCTGTGCAAGCATGCGATCAGCGAAGTGAGAAAGTGATCGTTGTGAGTCTTGCCCTAAAGATAGTACGGATTCAAAATTTTCCAAATCAATTTGACTAGCATATAGAAGTGCACGACTTTGCGCAAGAGGCGATAGCGTTTCATAGGTCGCCATCGCCTCGTTATTAGTTGTTTCTAAATAAGTTTGTACAAGGGGGGAGAGCCCTTGTATTGTATTAAGTTGATATGCATGATCATTTGCTGTCACTTATCATCGCCTCGCCACTCCAATTGTTCTCTTCTTCTATTATTGGAACGATTCGCGAATTCGATTTCCATTTGAAGGTGATCGATATCATTGGAAAGCGCATCCTTTAAATCAATCTGAATCGTATCATTTAAATCTGTCAGTGTTTCCCTTGTTTTAGATAAAGTTATTTGAATTTCTGAATCCTTTACAGGCTGCTTCGATAGCATTGTATATTTATCCGTTAATTCTACAGCAGAAGGTAGATGTGCATAAAAAAATTGCTCTACATTATAAAATTTACGGGGATCTGTCTTGACAATTTTTACAATATTTTTTGAAATACGCGTCATTTCAAGCAATTGCTTAAATGCTGCAACAGAGCGAACACGTAAGTAGTTTTGGCTCAATGTTTGGATATGTTTATTGGCAGTTATAATTTGGGTTTCAATATGTTTATATTCTTCTTTTGTTATACCAGTTAATTGCATAACTTTCTTCTTTTGTCTATGTTTCAGCAACGCTGTACTCGTCGCGTAAGTTCCAGCAAAAAATAAACCACCAAGGAAGTATCCTGGATTTGCCACAATTGCTGCAAAGGAAACAGTTGTTAGAGAAATAAAGAAGCTAGCGGTATGTCTAGTGAAAAACTGTTTGACACTAAGCATTGTTTCTTCCTCCTTGCTTTTCAATATGTCTATCTTCTTATACGAAATAATCGACATAAAGTTTCATTGAAAAATTAAACCTTACATAAATTTTACTGCTAATTGTTAAGTTTCTCAATGATAATACTTTAAATACTGGCAATCTTTGGAGCCTTATTAATAACTATCATAGATTAACATTTCCAATCGGTTTGTGCTTATGCTTATTTTGATGAATATGTATTTAATTTAGATTAGCCTTTTCTATGTTCCTATAACATCTTTTAAATCGTTATAGGTAGGGAGGAGGTCTCGTTTTTCTGGAAACCTCCTGAAGATGACAAAATGCCATAAGTAATGATGGCACTGTTATTAATGATACCTGTAAATGTTATAGTCTAAAAAGTTTAATCATTTAATCCCTTACCATTAAGAATTTGCTGGGTATATTTTTCAATCCTTGACACTCTTGTTTTAGATTGTTTAGGTTGAGAAAAATAAAGAATGTATGCTCTTTGCCGTCCAGGCGTTAGTGCCTCAAATGCAGTTTTCAAGGCTGGCTCTTCTTCAAATTTTTGTTGAAGTTCGTCAGGGATAGTCTCCGTATCCTTTTTTAACGCTACTTCCAAGCCTGCTTTCTCAATTGCAATTGCTTGTGAGACATAGTCCTTTATGATTGCTTCTTTTTCAACTATTTCTTGAACATTGGTAAAGCGAATTTGGCGTGCTGCCTGAACATTTTCGGTTTGCTGAATGAGAATCCCGTGCGTATCCTGTAATAGTGCTCCCTTGTGAAATAGAAGCGCACAATATTCTTTAAACCCATGAATTAAAACTATATTTTTATTATTAAGCGTGTAACAAGGATGCATCCACTTAAATTCTTCAGTCAGCTCACAATCATGAACAATTTTTCTTAACGCTCTATATTCTTCCTGCCATTTTTTTGCCTTACTTATAAATTCATCAACCTTAGGATTCATACTATTCATTACGGAACACCTCTCATCAATTTGTTAATCTGAAATCAAGAAAGACAAAAATCAATTTCATCAATTGATTTATAAAAAAACATGAGAAGGTGTCATGTCTAGCATAGCCAAATGTACTAGGGAGAAGCACAATATCGGAACCTAAAAAAGATTGAAGCAATAAACCTCAATCAAAATTAGCCTAAGCAGCATTTCCTTTTGAGAATATCATCAACCTTATTATTAACTAGCTTTTGTCCTAATTAAACAATATCTGACTCCATTCGCACATATCCTTTCAAATCATCATGAAGCTCTAAAGTAAAGGAATTAGAATCTGCTTGTGGACTTACACCTTTTTGAACAAATAACAGGAATTCTTCTATTGCCTTTTTAGATCCCTCAACTTCAACTTCAATTTGTTCTTGGTCATTAAGCTTACAATATCCCTTTAATCCTAGTTCAATCGCTTTTTGTTTAATGAAAAAACGGTAGCCTGTACCATATACATCACCAAAAAATTTAATCAGCGCTCGCTTGTTCACGCTAAAACCTCCTACTAGTTAAGGAGGGGAAGAGTCCCCTCTACTTAGTGCATTACACGTTCTTTTTCTAAATGAGCAATTAAGTTATTAATAAAATAGAGAACTTTCTCAGATGCCTGGTCTACTTCTTTTAAATGAATTTCGGCTTGTTGTATATGACCAGCCTTATGAGCCTCTGCTGCTAATTTTGCTGACTCATGGACACGTATATGATAGGCGTCTAGATCACGATAATCTTGTAAGTGTCCAAAACGTTCTACTGAGCGTGGAGAAGTATACCATTTACCTAGACGACAATCTTTATGAGAAGATACATCACTCGGTTGTACGTTTTCAAGTCCGAGGAACATATTATAAATCCGCCATTTCCATAAAATATGATCTGCCTTTGATAATTGTAAAAGTGCTATGGATGATAGCTGAACATTATTATTGGCAACAATATCATTACGGAAACGGTTAATTTCTTTTCCTAATAAGTGTATATCACTAGATGTATTATGACTATAGTCTCGAATATCATCCTGTAAATTAGATATTTCAATCATTCTTGTAGATACCTCGTCTATTGCTGCTGCCTGTTCCTGTGAGATAGCAGCCGTATTTGTGACATCCAGGTTAATTCCTTCAATGGCACTAACAATAGCGTTTAATAATGGCAACGATTCTTTTGCCTCAACGGTTGCATCCTTAATGATGTCTGTTGTTTCCGTTATGGAGTTAGCTACATCATTCGAATAGCTTTTTAAATGATGCACGTTTGTAGAAACTTCACTTAGTGCTGAGACAGTGCCCTCAGCAAGCTTTCGAACTTCCTGTGCCACTACTGCAAAGCCTTTACCGTGTTCACCTGCGCGTGCCGCCTCAATAGAAGCGTTTAGCGCAAGTAAGTTTGTTTGATCAGCAATTTGGTTAATCAAGGTTACTACATGCTCAATATCATTTACTCTTTTTTGTAATTCCGAAAAAGATTCAACGATTGCTGTAAATGTTTCTTCCGTTTTGAAGATTTCAGATAATGCGTGCTCAATAGCATCTTTCCCTTTAATGGCATGATCTACAGATTCCGTTGTTTTTTCAGAAATATGGGAAGACATACGGGCAACCTCATTAATGGAAGCGGCAATTTCTTCTGTTGCGGCAGTAGAGGATTGGATTTCTTCATTTTGTTTATCTAAACTGAATACTAAATCTTTCATGTACATAATTTTAGCATTAACATCCATTAAAGAAGATATTTCTGCGACTACATTTTCAATAATTCGTTCTGTTAGTACTTCAACAAGTAGCTCTTGATCGACATTGACAGCAGATTGGAATGATTTCATGTATTCAAAGGCCTTATACGGTTTTATACCGAAATTATGTAAAATATATGTTGTTATATAAAAGGCAAATTGATTGAAAACAACAATTAACTTACCAGGCTCATACTGATTTTTTCGAAACAAATTGAAAAATTTAACTGTTTCATCTACATACTCATCATCACGCGTAGCTAAGAAAAATTGTGTCAAATATCGATTAATATTTTCTTCACTAATTGTTTGCTGAGAGGTAGGGGAGATTTCACTTAAATAATTGTTAAAAATAGCATTCATAGATGGTGTGATATCTTTTAATTTGTTGTAAAGAGCCTTTAAATTTTCCTCATCATGAGAATTGAAGTGGTTAAATGCTAAAGTTTGATGGAAACGGCCAGTTGCATTCAAATTGGTACCACGCTTTAATAATTCTTCGAGTTCTGCCTTCGGTCGAATACTTGAAAACATAAAAAAAATACCTCCCAAAAAGTATGAATAATAAGGTAATAATAGCATATTTCAGGGTGTTTTAATAGACATTTCATGTGTGTTTGCTAAAATGAGAATATCTTATGACAGCAGGGAATGGGCAAATATGTATACAATACTTTACATGAAAGCTGATTATGAGCCTTGGTGGAAATTTGAAGGCTGGGAAGCTTTTATTCAAACGAATGAAACATTTGCAACGGAAGAGCAATTTAAATTGGCATTAGCGCAAAAATTAGAGCACTTTCGATTAACATACGACAATGAGGCAACAAAAGAAGGGAAATATTGGGCTTTTTGGTCGGAGGATGAAAGCTTTTATTGTGAGGCTTGTGATGATGATACACAAGTTTATCATGGTATTATAGCTATAAAATCAGAAGAATTGAAATAAAATTTTGAAATTAAATAAAAAAACAATTTTCTTTATTTGACAAAATTATGAATGGTGGTTATACTTAAGTTAACAATTTAATTGCTTCACCGGAAACATGAATTCACATATTACAAAAAGTGATCGCGTTAGTTCGGTACTCTTTGTAATATGTGAATTTTTTTCATTCGCTGAAGAAATTACATATTGTTCACTTTTATTTTTTGGAGGTTTTCTTAAATGAAACAAGGTACAGTAAAATGGTTTAACTCAGAAAAAGGTTTTGGATTCATCGAAGTTGAAGGTGAAAACGACGTATTCGTACACTTCTCAGCTATCCAAGGCGAAGGTTTCAAAACTCTTGACGAAGGTCAAAAAGTAGAGTTCGAAGTTGTAGATGGCAACCGCGGACCACAAGCTGCTAACGTAACTAAACTTTAATTCTTTAATTAAAATTACTTTCGTTAAACTTAAGGCATCCTATTTCCATAGGATGCCTTTTTTTGTATACTTTCAGGATTAAAGGTATATTTTTACTTTAATAATAAATTTATTATGTAAACTAATTAAACCGGCTTATCTCGCAAAAAGAGAGAATAAGCAGGAGCAGTATGCTTTAATTATTGAGAATACGATGTAATTCTTGAACAGGTACAAATAAACCTACTTGACCATATGGCTCTTTTTTCATCGTGGCAAAGACAATTCCGATTACCTCACCATCATTATTTAACACAGGACTTCCACTGTTACCTCGATACACAGGTGCTTTCATCATCATAACAGGCTCTTGCCAATCCTCAAGATATGTTGATTCAAGTAGTGTACCTTCATTAGCAATGCCGGTAAAGGCTAATGGATTGCCAATAAAATAGACATGTTCATTTTGACTATAGCTGGGATCTTCAGCAAGTGGTAGGGATGGTAGTTCATCACCAGTTACTTGCAATATTGCTAAATCAACATCAGGATAGCTTTGCACTAACTTTGCTTGCATAATGCCCTCCTCAGGAAAAATAACCGAAAGAGTATGGGTGTCTTCTATAACGTGTGCATTGGTGACGATAAGTCCATCTGCTGAAATGGAGAAACCTGTACCTTTACTACTGCCAGTAGATACTTCTACCACCGATTTTTTATAGGTTTTGATATCGTCCTGTGCGGATAGCCTTGTTGATACCTTCAAAAATTCAATAGCTGGGATGGAGTAAATTTGAAAGATTATAGCAAATGTGTTAATAAATAATACAAGCGCCATACTCCAGACAACCCATTTGATTATCGGTTTTTGTTTTTTAGGTTTTTTACCTTGCTGGCGTTCCTCTCGTTCTTGAGCTAACGCCTTTTGCTGTTCAGCAAGGACAAGCTCAATCAATTCTTCTTCTGTTAGTTCTTCCTCAGTTGACCTATGTATATCATGCATTCACATTACCCCCTTACCCAAAATAAAAGGCGCTGTAGTAAGTATATCTTACTCGGTTTTCTGTAAGATTGACGTAATAATAAACTGTCCCTCGTTATTCGTCACCATCATGTCCTCTATACGGATTCGTCCAATGTTTTTGGCAAAATATTTTGTAGTCGTTAGCGTATTAGCATTACCTTCTCCTTGAAAGTAAACTGTCGAACCATCAGGTGAGGACTAGGATCCAAGCACGGCTCGTTTTAGCAGTTTGCTGTTCATCTAGCTGTTTGACAGGTATTTTTTCACCGAGTCAGTATTGCATATGTCGCTACAGCCAATGATAAATAGTACAAGAGAAATATAAGTCCTTGTTGTCTCATAGGCAAACTCATTCAACTACTTTCCTTCATTATACGTGAAGTTTAACAAGCACACACGAATGTTAAGAATACCAGCTTTCTAAAAAGCTAATTTGTTTTTTTGATGCATCGACACGTATACGTAAACCAATTGGCATGGCATGAAGAGGGTGGGTGTGGCAGCAATCGACTTCCGCAATAATAGGAATATTGTTACCATCAAGTATCTCTAGCAAGACTTCAAAAGGCTTTCTCCCAGTTCCTAAATCGTCATATTGTTCATGTTTGCCTAAAATGATTGCAGCAGCTTTGTCAAAAACGCCATGTAATTTAAGCATAGTAAAGTTTTTCTCGACAACTGCAATGGTTTTGGATGTATCCTCAAGCAATAAAATATCTCCTTCTTTTATTTGTGGAAAAAAGGGGGTTCCAATAAAACCGTACATTGTATTGATATTTCCACCTATTAGACGTCCTTCAGCAACACCAGACTGGACCGTAATCCAAGAATTCGGATGTTGTGTTTTTTCAGAAGTTTTTTCTAACCAATTTAGTCGGTCATCTGTCCAAATGGGTGGAACAGGCATATCGTAGGGAATGGATAGAGAATACATAAACAAATTTTTAAAATACTGTTCCGTATATTGCACAAATGGCGGAAATTCACCAAATGTTGAAGCAACAGAAGGACCGTAAAAAACAGGAATTTCTGTCTTTGCATACATTCCAAGTAATATAGCGGTCACATCAGATAAACCTACAAGCATTTTTGGATTTTGACGAAATGCTTGATAATCTAAATAAGGCAACATACTATTAGCATTTGTACCGCCCATTGTCGGTAAAATCATTTTTATTTGAGGATCACGTAGAAGGGCATTGAATTCTTGAGCTCGTTCCTTCGGGGTACCAGAGCGATAAAAATCATCTTTACCTGTTAAAGAACCCTCACGAATGATTAAGCCTAGTGCTTCCAGACGCTTCTTTCCACGTTCATAGCGAGCTTTTGCTGTTACAGTAGCTGGTTTGGAAGGCGAGTATATGCCGATCATATCGCCTTTTTTTAAAGGGGAAAACATAAAATACCTCTTTCTATTTTTTATTAGACAAGGCTATTATACATGATTTTACAATTTATTGGGCTAGAATGATTCAAATAATAATATTATTATGTAAACTAAATATTAGAAAATTGTAAGAGAGTTTGGAATTTACTATGATAGAAATGAAATTACCAAAAATGGGGGGCATTATAATGTATCGACTATTAGATGATTTTTTAAATGATTGGACAGCAGCATCTCAAGGGACAATTCAAGTATTAAAGGCGGTAACGGATGACAAGCTAGGACAAAGCATCGTGGAAGGCCATAGTACACTTGGTTGGTTAGGCTGGCATTTAGTTGGCGCGGCAGGTTACTTTAGTTATTTAGCAGGTTTAAAGGTGCCGATGATTCGACAAGAAGATCCTATTCCAGCTACGGCTGCTGAGATTGTAGCGGTTTACGAAAAAATAGCAAATAGTATTAAAGTGGAAGCAGCAAAGCTATCAGACGAAGATTTGGTCGAGGAAGTAAAGGGCTTTGCAGGTCCAACTCAAAGAGGCGCATTATTACGTACTCTAATCGATCATCAAACACATCATCGTGGACAGATGACAGTGCTGCTACGACAAGCAGGTCTCCCAGTGCCAGGTGTGATGGGACCGACAAAGGAAATGCAATAAAATATAAGGCAGCAGACAAACATATTTTGGTCTGCTGTTTTTTTGTTTGACACTTACCTACTAGTAAGTTAGTATATAGTCATGACAAATCGTAAATTACAAATTATCGAATTAGCCTTGAAAAAAATTCAAGAAAAAGGATTTTCAGCTTTTAGTTATGATGATTTAGCTAAAGAATTAGGCGTCACAAAAGCAAGTATTCATTACCATTTTGAAAAGAAAGGAGACTTGGGGATTGCTGTTTGCGAAAGGATTCAAAATGGACTTGAGGGGGCATATACAACTATTAAAGAAGCAGCTATAAATGCTGAAGAAAAGCCTTTCGCCTTGATTTTACAACGAGTCAAATTTCTAGAACAGGACGGTGTTTGCCCGATTTCTGCATTACAGGCAGATTATAATGATTTACCATTGCAAATGCAGGAAAAAATTCAACAGCTCAGTCAAATGGAAATCGATTACTTTGTGGATTTACTGAAAGATGCAAAGCAAGAGGACTCATTACAAACGACTGAGGATTTGGAGGCGCTTGCCATTATGCTAATAGCAAGTACGAAGGGAGCACTACAATATAAGCGCGTATTAGGGGAAAGCTTCTTTACTAAAATGCTTGACCAATTAAAGGGACTTTTACAATAATTCATGGAAAAAGTAAAGGAGAGTCATTCATGGTACGAAGAGTAGTAATAACAGGATATGGTGTAGTCTCACCATTAGGTAATTCAGTGCAAGCTTTATGGACAAATATTATAGAAGGAAAGTCTGGAATAAAAAAACTACAATCAGAGGAATTTTCTGCTATTTCTACCCAAATTGCAGGGTATATCACTAATTTTGATGCCGCTCAGTTTATGGATAAAAAAGAAATTAGTAAATATGATGTTTTTATTCAATATGCACTTGCTGCTGCACAGCAAGCTTTGGAGCAAGCAAACTTAGATATGGAGAGTATTGATAAAACTCGTTTAGGCGTTTATATAGGCTCAGGTATTGGAGGCATTGATACTATTTTAGCAAATCATCAAAACATGCTGGATAATGGTCCACGTAAGGTTTCTCCCTTTATGGTACCCATGATGATTAGCAATATGGCCGCAGGTATTATAGCGATAAAAACGGGCTTTAAAGGCCCAAGCTTTTCACCAGTTTCAGCCTGTGCAACGGGGAATCAAGCAATTGGAGAGGCTTTCTTAAATATTAGACATGGTTATGCAGATGGGATTTTGGCAGGAGGAACAGAGGCACCAATTAATCCCCTTAGCTTTGCTGGTTTCTCTCGTATGAAAGCCATGTCTACAAGGAATGATGAGCCAACAAAGGCAAGTCGTCCATTTGACAGCCATCGGAATGGATTTGTGATGTCAGAAGGATCAGGTGTAGTATTTCTTGAGGAATATGAACATGCGAAAAAAAGAGGTGCAACAATACTTGGTGAAATAGTAGGGTATGGCGTAACAACAGATGCTTATCATATTACATCTCCTGATTTTACAGGAGCGGCAAATGCGATGAATCTAGCCTTAAAAATGGCCGATATTGATTTGTCAGCTGTTGATTATATTAATGCACACGGTACTAGTACACCAGATGGAGATAAATCTGAAACAAGGGCAATAAAAAGCGTTTTTGGTGAACATGCCTATCACTTAAAGGTAAGTTCTACAAAATCTATGACAGGTCACCTCTTTGGGGCAGCTGGAGGGATAGAAGCTGTCATTACCTTAAAAAGTATATTGGACAGTATTATACCTCCAACAATCAATTATGAAACACCAGATCCAGAATGTGATTTAAATTATGTGCCAAACGAGGCGATACATCAGCCAGTCAATCTAGCCTTGTCGAATGGCTTCGGCTTTGGCGGCCATAATGCAGTATTGGCTTTTAAGAAGTTTGAGGAATAGGTAGTCAAAAAAATAGATGATTCATTAAAGGATGGTATGAAATTGGATGTTCATGCCATCTTTTTATGTGTCATTCGTCAATAAGTTTTTTTTATGGTATTGTAGTGAAAATTTATATTTATGCTTATATTCATGATGTATTAAATTTAAGTATAGAAGGGGAGATGGCAGATGAGAATTTTTGATGCACATTTTCATATTATTGATTTTGATTTTCCGATAAAAGAAAATCAGGGATACACACCTCCAAACTTTATTGTCGAAGATTATCTAAATGAAACTACTGAATTCAACGTCTTGGGTGGGGCGATTGTATCAGGATCGTTTCAAGGATTTGACCAGGAATACTTGTTGAAAGCATTGACTCAAATGGGGCCAGCTTTTTGCGGCGTTACTCAATTGCCTTTTACAGTGACTGATAATGAAATTATTCATTTACATAACAACGGGGTACGAGCATTACGGTTTAATATTAAACGAGGAGGTTCAGAAGATCTTTCAAAGCTAGATACCTTTGCCAGAAGAGTTTATGATTTAGTGGGCTGGCATAGTGAACTTTATATGGATGCAAAAGAGCTACCAGGGATTGCATTGACGATTGGAAAATTACCAGCCATTTCTATTGATCATTTAGAATTATCGGAAGAAGGTCTACCCCATTTATTAAGACTGGTTGAAAAAGGCGTACATGTAAAAGCGACTGGCTTTGGTCGTGTGGAACTGGATGTTAAAAATACCTTAAAATCGATTTATGAAGTAAATCCAGATGCGCTTATGTTTGGAACAGATTTACCGTCTACTAGAGCAAAACGACCTTTTGAATATGCAGATATTGAATTGATTCAACAGCTTTTTGATGAACAGGCTGCTGATAAGATCCTTTATAAGAATGCTCTTCAATGGTATTTTAAATAAACAAGAAAATCCTCTACCAAGGCTTACGGTAGAGGATTTTATACGTGGAATTAGCTTAAGCCTTGGCTATCTTTCCACTCTAAGAATTCATCATATGTTAATTGTTTATCTAAAATCGAGCCGTCTTCACGGATTTCAATGACACGGTTCGCAATTGTTTGGATAAATTGATGGTCATGTGATGTGAAGAGCATTGCCCCTTTGAAGCGCATAAGTCCTTCATTTAGTGCCTGAATCGATTCAAGGTCAAGATGGTTCGTTGGTTCATCTAGTAAAATAACGTTTGCTGTTGCAAGCATCATTTTAGATAGCATACAACGTACTTTTTCTCCTCCTGATAGTACAGAAGGGGATTTTTTCACTTCTTCGCCAGAGAACAGCATACGACCTAAGAAGCCACGTAGGAAGCTTTCTGTTTCATCATCTGGAGAATATTGACGAAGCCAATCCACTAATGTTTTTTCTGAGCCTTCAAAATATTTATCGTGATCATTTTCAAAGTAGCTTTGAGAAGTTGTCACACCCCATTTAAATGTACCTGCGTCCGCTTCCTTTTCTTCCATTAAGATGTCAAGAAGCGCTGTTTTTGCCATTGGGCTACCAAGTAAAACAATCTTATCTTCTTTATTCATAGAGAAGCGAATATCTTTAAATAATGTTTCGCCTTCTTGACTTGCTGTTAGTCCATCAACTGTTAATACATCATTCCCAATTTCACGGCCGATTTGGAAGTTGATGAATGGGTATTTACGGCTTGATGGTTTAATATCATCTAGCTCAATTTTATCCAGCATTTTTTTACGAGATGTTGCCTGTTTTGATTTAGAAGCGTTTGCAGAGAAACGAGCGATAAACGCTTGTAATTCTTTAATTTTCTCTTCTTTCTTGGCATTTTGGTCTTGCGCCATTTTTTGCGCTAATTGAGAAGATTCATACCAGAAGTCATAGTTCCCAACATACAATTGGATTTTAGAGAAGTCTAAATCCGCAATATGTGTACACACTTTATTTAAGAAGTGACGGTCATGGGATACAACAATAACAGTATTTTCAAAGTTAATTAAAAACTCTTCTAACCATTGGATAGCTTTTAAGTCCAGGTGGTTGGTAGGCTCATCGAGTAATAGAACATCTGGCTGACCAAATAGTGCTTGTGCAAGTAATACTTTGACTTTATCAGAGCCTTCAAGATCGCCCATTAGCATATAGTGAAGATCATCTGAGATACCTAAACCGTTTAATAATGTTGCTGCCTCTGAGTCAGCTTCCCAACCGTTTAGCTCTGCAAATTCACCTTCTAGCTCAGCTGCACGCATGCCATCCTCATCACTAAAATCTTCCTTTGCATAAATTGCATCTTTTTCAGTTTTCACATCATATAGGCGTTTGTTACCCATAATGACCGTATCAAGAACTGTATGCTCATCGTATTCAAAATGATTTTGTTTAAGGACAGATAAACGTTCGTCCTTACCCATTGATACATGACCTTCCTGTGCTTCAATTTCACCAGAAAGAATTTTTAAGAATGTTGATTTACCGGCACCATTTGCCCCGATTAAACCGTAGCAATTCCCCGGTGTGAATTTTATATTTACGTCTTCAAATAGTTTACGATCGCCATAGCGAAGACCTACATTACTTACTTGAATCATGCAAGTTCCTCCTTTTTTCACAATGGCTCTAGTATAGCATGAAATATGTTCCATAGTCTATAAACATTATTAAATCAAGGTTTAGCATCATTTAATTATCAAGAGCACAAAAAAGAAATTTAGAAACTTTGAATAACGACATAGAAGACCAGAAAAGGATTTCTGGGGTACTCTTCAAGATTTATAAGGAAATCCTGTTCCTAAACCAGGTGGTGGATACTGGAATCATTTAAAAGAAATGAAGGATTTTTATAAAGGTTTTAAATAAAATTGTAAAAGGAATAAAATGTTCGTTAACAAAGGTACATGGAATTTTATAAAAAACAGGTAAAAGAGTTATCAACTTTAGATGTTCTTAGAATGTTAGAACGGAACTTTTTGGAAGAGTTAGCAATTAAGAAGGATGTTGAAATTTTACTTGAAGATCCGTTAACATTCACCATGTTATATAGAAATATCTGTAATAGATGGTAGATGTCGTGAGTTACGAAACAATAGTGCCAGTACGTTTTTTATTCAAATGTAAACCAGATATTTAGCGATTATAGGTTTATCTAGCTTATTTTACTCATGAAGAACATTAGAAATTATTAGCTTAAATTACCCTAAATCTATTGCGAGAACAAGGTTACAACGTAATCAGGATGATTCATAATGACGAAAATATAATAATGTTAATTTTGGAGATCAATTTTAGAAGTTTACCACGTATAAACAATTGTTCAGGACTCACTTCAAAAATGAGTGCCTGGTCTATTTTTGTTGTGGTGAATATTAAATTTTATGAAATTGCTATGGACCACAAATCGAGAAACAAGTGTGCTCTTCGAAATTTTTTTGTACCCAATCATCTATTTTGTTAAAAAAACGGATGAAATCGATGTCCATTGAATTATTTAAAGTACATGCAATGAAAGCGATTTGATTCCATTGTTTAAGGTTAACTGAATTTGGACCAAAATAATTAAAATTCGGTAAAACTTTATATATATGTAGATGTAAAAAAGCAAATTCTTCTTCTGTTAAAAAAATTGAAGATTCATGCCAATGTTCATTTTTAAAATCACCGCTCATGAATTCAAAAACATCACGTTGTTGTAAGTTTTTTAATGTATGTATTTTAATCATTTAATCCTCCTTATCTAAAAAGCCACTCATTTTGAATGACTTATATCCCTAACAATTGCTTTTTCTTTGCTTCAAATTCGTCTTGTGTTAAAATTCCTGCATCTAGTAGTTCTTTCATTTTAATAATTTCATCTGCAGCACTTACCGCTGTAGATTGAGCAGTAGTCGAATCAGCATGACGTTTTGATTCAATCAAATCTACCATTTCTCGTGCTTGCTTTAATTCTTTTTTTACAAACGTGATTGAATTCTCGTCTTTTACAGCTGCCATTGTTCCACCTTTTGTTTCACTAGATCCGGAATAAGCAAACTGAATATATCCAGTAGTGAGTCCGGGCTCTTTGAATTGGATGGCAGTAATCGATTTAATAGGAATTGATTTTTCTCCTTTTGAACCACCTTTGTTAATGAAGTTTGAAAAACCTTTGGGTTGAATTTTTACGTTGTAGTCATCCACAATTACAGTGAATTTTCCATTAGATTTAAACTCATATACTTTCGACATTGCTAGATTTCCTCCTTTAAAGTTTTTTTCTATGGAATAAACTATACCAAATAGCCCAAATTGTGTCAGTATTAAATATGAAAATAAAAACAGACAACTGTAATTAATTATCTGTCTCACAATTTTGTATTGGACTGTTTACCTTGTTCAATTACTTCTTCAAAGGCTACTTTAATTTCCTCAATCGTATAACCATTCACTTGGTTCCCAAACATTGTGGGTAATTGTTTTATTTTGTAGAATGAATTTGAGGGAGGCGAGCTAACTTGGAAATCACAACAGAAAGTTTAATAATTAGACCTTTTAAGAGTACGGATTTACAGGATGTATTTGCTATTTATAATAATGATGATACATGTAAGTTCCTATTACATAATAAGTGGACACATGAGGATATGCAGGAAAGATTTAATAAGAAGCTAACAAACGGTGTACTCACTAAAGAATCAATGTTAAGCTTGGCAGTTATATACAAGACTAAAGTAGTTGGTGATTTATCCGTATGGTATACAGATATGAAAGACACTGTTGAGATTGGCTATAGTTTTTCAAATGAAGTAGCAGGGAGAGGTTTGGCAACAGAAGCAGTAAGTAGTTTGGTCTATAAACTATTTGATGAATTTAATGTACATCGTATACAAGCTAATCTTGATGCACGGAATACAGCTTCACAAAAATTGTGTGAACGAATAGGCATGAGAAAGGAAGCCCATTTCATACAAGATTTTTGGAATAAAAATGAATGGACAGATAGTTTTGTATATGGATTGTTACCCTCTGATTTGCAGTAATCGATTTAGTTATTTTCTTGTGCTTTAGGGGTGCTTTAGTTAAATAATCCGTAAAAGATCACCCGTGATGGATGTAGTGAATTTGCTATTATTTTCTCACCACAATGACCTACCAGAAATACTGCGGACCATGAACAGAATATAAGCTGTCTCACTAAGTAATCTTTGAACCAAACGTTGACTTTCATTTATAGCTACTGTAAAATATTTTGAAATTACAGTTAAATTCAATGAAAAAGAGAGTAGTTTATGGATAACTGGAAAGCGAATTAGGGATAGTGGAAGCCTAATGCAGAAGCCGTAAATGAAACGCACTTTGGAGAAGGTTCTCGAATTAGTAGTAGAGAATATCGGGGAGTCACCTCGTTAACAATGGAAAGTGGTCATTTGGAATGACAACTAGAGTGGTACCACGGGATAACTATGCTCTCGTCTCTATTATTAGAGACGGGAGCTTTTTTAATTTTTTTAGAGGAGGAAGATGAAATGAACACGAAGGAACAAATAGCCAAAAGCATTGCTGTTGCATTAAAGGATCAGCTTACAGAGAAAGAAATTCAACATTTATTAGAAAAACCAAAAAAATTGGAGCTAGGAGATGTAGCTTTTCCGTGCTTTACTCTTGCTAAAACATGTAGAAAATCACCTCACAGTATAGCTGAAGAGATAAAAAACAATTTGACATGTGAAATCATAAAGGATGTTCAAGTAATAGGAGGATACGTCAATATATTTTTTAATCAGTCAATCGTTACAAAACAGGTGCTTACTAAAATATTAGTAGAACAACATTTATATGGAAGTCAGCAGGAATCCAAAGGGAATATTGTCATTGATTTTTCTTCTCCTAACATCGCGAAGCCATTTTCTATGGGGCATTTACGTTCTACTGTAATTGGCAACGCTTTAGCTAATATTGCCGAAAAAAATGGCTATCAAGCAATTCGTATCAACCATTTAGGAGACTGGGGAACACAATTTGGTAAGTTAATTGTTGCCTATAGACGATGGGGCAATCAACAAGCGATTGCAAATGCGCCGATTGAAGAATTATTAAAAATTTATGTGAAATTCCATGAAGAAGCTGAGCAGGATGAAACCCTTAATGAGGAGGCACGTGCTGCATTTAAAGCATTGGAGGATGGGAATGAAGAGGCATTAGCTCTATGGCAATGGTTTAGAGATGCATCATTAGAGGAATTCAATACTATCTATCAACTTCTTGGAATCCACTTTGATTCATACAATGGTGAAGCCTTCTACAACGACAAAATGGCAACAGTTGTCAAGGAACTAGAAGAAAAAGAGCTACTTATAAAATCTGATGGGGCATTTGTTGTGGAAGTAGAACCTATGCCACCTTGTTTAATTACTAAAACAGATGGTGCGACACTTTACGCAACTCGTGATTTAGCAGCTGCTTTCTATCGTAAACAGCACTATGACCCTAAAAAAGTATTTTATGTGGTTGGCAATGAACAGTCGCTACATTTTAATCAATTATTTAGGGTTATAGAGAAAATGAGATATGGATGGGCAAAAGATTTACAGCATGTACCTTTTGGGATGATTCTGAAAGACGGTAAAAAAATGTCAACTCGTAAAGGCAAAATTGTTTTATTAGGTGAGGTGCTGGAAGAAGCGATTACTACAGCAAAACGCAATATTGAGGAAAAAAATCCAAAGCTAGAGCAGAAAGATAGTGTTGCCTATCAAGTTGGTGTTGGAGCGGTTATATTTAATGATTTGAAAAATGATCGTTTACATGATATAGAGTTTTCTCTTGAGCAAATGATGAATTTCGAAGGGGAAACAGGTCCATATGTTCAATACACTTATGCACGTATATCATCCCTTTTGGAAAAAATTAATGAACAAAGCAATGAAGTATCTTTTGAAAAGTTGGGTGACCAAGCATGGCCAGTTATTTTACTACTAGAACAGTTTCCGAAAGTAATTTCCAATGCCTTTGAGCAGGCGGATCCATCACAAATTGCTAAATATGCCTTACACTTAGCTCGTTTATTTAATAAATACTATGCCCAAAATAAAATAGTAGCTGAAGATCATATTAGAGGCTCACGATTAGCTTTCTGTCAATGTGTCGCTAACATTTTAAAAGAATCATTAGCATTATTGGGTATTGCAGCACCAAAGAAAATGTAAACGAAGCACATCTACTACACTGTGGTAGATGTTATTTAAATTGACCAGTACTGGAAAAAATGATAAAAGGGAATAGAAAGAAATCGGAGGTCTGACAATAATGGTGAAATTTATAGATTAGAGAGAAGGTTAAACAAATATGATAAATAAGCAATGGAAGGCTTCCTCGGTGCTAATGGTTGTATGTATTTTTTTCATTGCCCTCAATATGCGTCCAGCAGTAACTGCAATTGGACCACTCTATAATGTTTTATTAGAGTCATTACATATATCGAATACGAAAATGAGTTTTTTAACATCTATACCAGTATTCTGTATGGGGCTCTTTGCACCCATTGCTGTACCATTACAAAAAAAATTGGGCACGAAAACAGCTATTACACTCTTAATTGTCCTTCTTGCCTTAGCAAATGGATTGCGTTTTTTAAAAGAAAATTATGGTTTACTTGTATTTACAAGCTTTCTTGCAGGATTTGCGATTGCACTTATTGGTCCAATGCTAAATGCCTACATTAAGAAGAAATTTCCGAATCGTTTCACTACAGTTGTCGGAATTTATTCATTTGGAATAGGAACAGGCGCAACACTAAGTGCAGCACTAACCGTAACTTTTTATCGTCATTTTTATGGTAGCTGGACGATAGCTCTAGGTAGCTGGTCAATTCTAGCACTCAGCGCCCTGATAATGTGGTATCTGTTAGTACAAAAAGAGGAGCAGGAGCTATCAAGGAAAGATGAAAAGTCTGAACATTTAATACGAAATCCATGGAAAAGCTTCAGAGCTTGGACCATTCTAATTTATTTCGGCTTACAAACATCACTATTTTTTTCAGTGATGTCCTGGTTGGTACCAATTTTGCAGGATAAGGGCTATTCACTCGGTGAAGCAAGCTCCATTTTAACATTTATGTCTTTTATACAAATGATTGGCAACATAGTAGTTCCGATACTAATGGAAAAATGGACAAGTCGTATAGCTTGGCTTTTTGCTTTAGGTGTTTTAGGTATATTAGGATTTGCATTATTATGGGTAGGCTCAGGTACGTTGCTATTAATGGCGGTGTTTATTATCGGTATCGTATTAAGTGGTTTATTTCCAATTGGACTTTTATTGCCATTGGATGAGGCAGAAACCAATGAGGAGGCGAATAGTTGGTCGTCTATGGTGTTGTCTGGCGGATTTATAATAAGCGCCATCATTCCAATTGTAATAGGCTATTGCTATGATATTACAGGTAATCATACAGTGACTTTTGCTATTTTCATGATCATTATGCTTGCCATTATGGTAACAACTTATCGTTTAAAGAAAAGTTCTCTCTAAGGCATGCGAAATTGTTTAAGCATGTCTTTTTTTAAAAATTATTTTTGCTACGATTTATAAGTCAATTTTCATAACAAAGTTTTAAAAGAAACAATTTTTATAGGTACAAGGAATTGATTAAAAGAAGCAGTCAATATGTTTATAATATAACTTACATAATAATATTATTATGTAAACTTGAAACGTAAATAAACCTTGTTTATGATAGATAAAGAAAGAAGCTGAAAGAAAGTATTGGTGAAGCTATGCGGAAGAAGATGCTCGTTTTGGGTGCGACAGCTATTTTATTAACAGGCTGTAGTAATCAAACAGTGGCAGAACTGTTTGAGGCAAAAAAAGCAGAGACAAAATCAGAAAAAGCGGTAACAAAACAGGAAGAGAAAATAGTGCCAGAGGTAAAAGTTGTTGGTGAAAACGGTATTGGTGCAGGACTTATTATTAGGCAGGATCAAGATAAGCTTTATATAGTTACAAATGGGGCACTCGTAGCCTCTAAGCCAATTGCCCTCGTTGAATTTGCGAATAATAAGCTTAAGGAAGCGACTGTGCATTATATGTCTACAGCACATAATATCGCCATCTTACAAGTATCCTATAAAACTTCTGTAAAGGTACCAACAGTATATAAGGGAGATTTAAATAAGCTTTCGGTTTATGTCGATGGATTGCCACACATTGTCCATAAATATAGTGATAAAGTCGCTGCTTATTATATAGATGTAGAACAACCATTACCTCTAGGGAGTCCTGTACTGGAGGCAGAGAATGGTGAATTTGTAGGTATCTACTTTAATCGTCAGCAAAACGAAGTTTCACAGCCATACATATTGCCATTTAAAGACATAGCTCAACTAGTAGATGAGTGGATTGAAGAAGGAATGAGGGTTAGTGATCGACTATCCCAATCCAAAAATTTGTACCCCTATATAGAACAGGGGGATCAAGCTGCTGTAACGCAGGTGATTGAAAAGTATGGAAAAAATATTTTTGCTTATAATGAAGATGAAATTAAGCAATTTTTAGATGTATTTCATAAGCATTTAAAGGCAGCTGTCGATATTCAAGACGCTAGTGTAATGGAATCTATTGTTGGAGCAGACGATTTACAGGATACTTTGAAAAATATGGTCTCTTATTATGCCTCTAAACAGGCGAAAATTAATTTTTCCAAGACTACTATAAAAAACATTAAAGTGATAAATCAGCGTTTGGTTGTGCGTGCAAAAACAGAATATTTACTGACGAATTCTGCAGGTCAGGAGGCACTTGCTAATTCGAAGATGCTTTATGAAATGATAAAAAATGAACAGGGCGAGTATAAGCTTATTCGTCTAACTACTGAGGAGTGAAAAGTTGGATGGAGCAAGCAAGACAAATGCTACAACATCATTTTGGCTATGATTCATTCCGTAATGGACAGGCACAAATTATTCAGCAAACATTACAAGGACAATCCAGTCTTTGTGTAATGCCAACAGGAGGTGGCAAATCAATTTGCTATCAAATTCCAGCTCTTATGCTGGAGGGCTTAACGCTTGTGATATCCCCTCTTATCTCTCTGATGCAAGATCAGGTGGAAGCATTACGTGCGGCAAATATTCCAGCAGCTTATATTAACAGTACCCTATCTGTACAAGAAGTGAATGAAACAATGCAGCTTGCAAGTGCAGGTTATTTAAAGCTGCTTTATATTGCACCAGAGAGATTGGAAAGTGCTGCATTTTTACAGGCACTCTCTTATTTGTCAGTACCGCTATTAGCTGTAGACGAAGCCCACTGTATTTCTCAATGGGGACATGATTTTAGACCAAGTTATCGAGCGATCCAAAAATTATTTACATTGTGGCCACAAAAGCCAACAGTCTTAGCCCTTACAGCAACAGCAACGCCAGCTGTATGTGAGGATATTAGACAGTTATTAGAGATTGACGAGCAATCAGCGGTAATTACAGGGTTTGCACGAGATAACCTAGCCTTTTCAGTTTTGATCGGTGAAAACAAAGAACGTTATATTAAAAATTACCTCACAAAGAACAAGCAGGAAGCAGGCATTATTTATGCTGCCACACGAAAGGCTGTGGATGCAATTTATGATGTCTTAAGTCGTTCTGGAGAATCTGTTGCAAAGTACCATGCTGGCCTAGCAGAGGAGATGCGCATGTTAGAGCAGGAACGTTTTTTAAAAGATGAGGCGCGTATTATGGTGGCGACTAACGCTTTTGGCATGGGGATAGACAAGAGTAATGTACGTTTCGTTATTCACTATCAAATGCCACGCAATATGGAAAGCTATTATCAGGAAGCAGGGCGTGCAGGACGCGATGGTTTACCAAGTGCCTGCATTTTACTGTATGCATCAGGGGATGTTCAAACTCAGCGTTTCTTAATTGAACAGACACAGGATGCATCCCGAATTACCCAGGAACTAGTAAAGCTACAAACGATGGTGGATTACTGTCATACAGAAGGGTGTTTACAAAATGCAATTCTCCTCTATTTTGGTGAAAAGGCAGGAGAGCCATGTGGTCGTTGCGGTAATTGTAATGATGGGCGAGAGGTTAAGGATGTAACGGTGGATGCGCAAAAGGTGCTAGCCTGTGTCGTACGGATGGGGCAAAAATTTGGCAAGACAATGGTGGCTCAGGTGCTAATAGGCTCCAAAAATCAAAAGATGACGGAATTTGGCTTTGCACGGTTGTCTACTTATGGCATTTTAAAAGGGCAATACTCTTCAAAAGATGTCTCTAGTTTTATTGAATTTTTAATTGCGGAAGGATTACTAGCCGTTAAGCACGGTACGTATCCAACTATCTATGTATCAGAGGAAGGCAAGGCGGTTTTACTTGGCAATCGCAAGGTTATGCGAAAAGAAGCTGTTATTGTACGTAAGTTGGCAGACAATGATCCGCTATTTGAGCATTTAAGAGCATTGCGAAAACAGATTGCAGATGAGGAACAAGTACCACCATTTGTGGTATTCTCTGATAAAACATTACGAGAATTATGCGAGCAAAAGCCAATGGAGCTTGAAGGCTTACGACGTGTGAGTGGAATTGGTGAAGTAAAGTTTGAAAAATACGGCAAACGATTCTTCGAGGCACTCCAATCGTTCTTGACGGAAGCATCCAATATTTAGTTTGAATCGCGTGGCTAGGGCTTGTTGCTTCAAAACAAAAAAGCGTGAGAAATCCAGAACGTTGATTTCTCACGCTTTTCTGATATTAAATTTTGTAATAGTCTCTTTTTGACTCCATACCCGGCAAAGATACTAGTCTACATTTATTTTTTCCAATGCTCTGAAATAAATTGATCTCTACCCGAAATTGCTCGGTCCTTTTGATAATGCTCAGGCTCTTTTTCATAATAATCCTGATGATAATCTTCTGCAGGA
>Ga0213828_1000720_pt1 | contig 30625 bp, 27 predicted proteins | sample MC6MC0897MG_FD_180664 | JGI IMG/M metagenome (GOLD analysis project Ga0213828, IMG submission 180664) | Enriched soil aggregate microbial communities from Iowa State University, Ames, United States - MC6-MC0897-MG | ecosystem: Environmental > Terrestrial > Soil > Unclassified | place: USA: Iowa... | reverse complement strand
CGACAGCCTGGCCGTGAAACGTCGTGGTGACGTGCGTAAAGCCAAGCTGTACTACCTGCGCGACCTGTCCGGCAAAGCCGCTCGCATCAAGGAAAAACTGTCCTGAGTACAGTTTGCCCGGTGGCCATGGCCGCCTAGCGAGAAAAAAAGCAGCCTTCGGGCTGCTTTTTTGCGTTTTGAAACTTAAGAAAGCGATGTGACCAGACATGACTACCCGAGACCAGGAAATCCAGCGCCGCACCGAGCTTTCGGTAACCCGCGTGACCAAGGCGGTATTCCCCAACACTACCAACCATCACAACACCCTGTTTGGCGGCACCGCGCTGGCCTGGATGGACGAAGTGTCGTTCATCGCCGCCACACGCTTCTGCCGCTTGCCATTGGTGACGGTTTCGACCGACCGCATCGACTTCAAGCACCCAATCCCGGCGGGTTCGATCGTCGAGCTGGTGGGCACGGTGATCAAGGTGGGCAACACCAGCTTGCAGGTGCAAGTGGATGTGTTCGTCGAGAACATGTACCTGGATGGCCGCGAACGGGCGATCCATGGTGTGTTCAGCTTTGTCGCCATCGACGAAGACAAGCGGCCGGTGCCGGTGCTGCCCCAGGCCTGACGCTCAACCTGGCGTGGTTGCAGCGTCGGCGACCGGCAGCGGTTCGACCAGGGCGACCAAGGTCCAGCCCGACTGCGGCGTGAGTGGGTTGTCCGGGCTCGCTACATGCACCCAGCCATTGGCGTCACGGGCGAACAGCAGGTGCGCGCGGTCGCCATGCAGTGCCTGATAATTTTCCCAGTCGAAGCCTTCGGTCAGGTGGGTGCTGTACAGCTCGGCGCCGCGGTGCAAGTGATTCGCCAGTTGCTGGTAGGTCATCGCGCTTGAACCGAGCAGGTGGCCGCGATGCTCCTCGCTGGCCCGGTGCTTGTCACTGCGCTGTTTCTCCAGGCCGCTGGCGAGTACGAACAGGCGGCTGTGGCCGAAGTCATGGCGAAAGCGGGCGCAGGCCAGGGCGTTGATCTCGCCGGCCGGCGACAGCCCCAACAGGTGGCCGAGGCCGACCAGGTCCAAGTGTGCATCGGCATGCTGCGAGGCGGGGTTGCCAAAGTAGGTCGGCAAGCCGTCCATGCGCGCGGCGCGGATGTTTTCCCAGCTCGAATCGGTCAGCAGTACACGGCAACCCAATTGCTGCAGGGATTTGCCGAGGGTGCGCGCAGGCCCGTTGGCGCCGACGATGAGAAAGCCGCTGGGGGCAGGCTCGGCGACCTTGAGCAGGCGCGCCAGCGGCCTTGCCGTGGCGCTCTGCAGCACCACGGTGCCGATGATCACGGCGAAGGTCAGTGGCACCAGCAACAGCGCATCCTGATGGCCGGCCTCGTGCAGGCGGATCGCGAAGATCGCCGATACCGCGGCGGCGACGATGCCGCGCGGGGCGATCCAGGCCAGCAAGGCCCGCTCGCGCCAGTTCAGCGAGGAGCCCAGCGTCGACACGAAGACGTTCAGCGGCCGTGCCAGCAACTGGATCACCAGCAGCAGCGCCAGCACCGCCGGGCCCAGCCCGAGCAAGGCGTGCAGGTCGAGGCGCGCGGCCAGCAAGATGAACAGGCCGGAGATCAGCAGCACGCTGAGGTTCTCCTTGAAGTGCAGGATCTGCCGCACATCCACCCCGCGCATGTTGGCCAGCCACATGCCCATCAGCGTCACCGCCAGCAGCCCTGATTCGTGCACGATCTGGTTGGCGGCGATGAAGATGCCCAGCACCGCTGCCAGCGACGCCAGGTTGTGCAGGTACTCCGGCAGCCACTGTTCGCGCATGACCTGGCCCAGCAACCAGCCGCCGGCAGCGCCCAGTGCAGTGCCGCAGAAGATCACCCCGGCAAAGGTACCCAGGCTCTGGATCAGGCCATTGCCATCGGCACTGGCAATGATGAAGCTGTACACCACCACGGCCAGCAGCGCGCCAATCGGGTCGATGACGATGCCTTCCCAGCGCAGGATATTGGCGATTGTCGCCTTTGGCCGCACTACCCGCAGCATGGGCACGATCACTGTCGGCCCGGTGACCAGAGTCAAGGTGCCGAACAGAATCGCCAACGGCCAGTCGAACCCCAGCAGCCAGTGGGTCGCCAGCGCGATCACCAGCCAGGTCGACAGCGCGCCAACGGTGACCAGGCGGTGCACCACGCTGCCGATATCGCGCCACTGCGACACGTGCAGGGTGAGGCTGCCCTCGAACAGGATCAGCGCCACGGCCAGGGACACCAGCGGCATCAGCAACGGGCCGAACAACGCCTGCGGGTCGAGCCAGCCGAGCAGCGGGCCGACAGTGATGCCGGTCAGCAGCAGAAAGAGGATGGCCGGCAGTTTCAGGCGCCAGGCGAGCCACTGGCAGGCCAGGGCGGCGGCACCGATGCCACCGATGCTGAGAAGGATCTGCTGTTCGTTCATGCGGGCTCCCTATGCTGGCGCTGTTATGAAAGACTAAGCGTCATTTCGTCGTTTGCCACCGAGTTTTCATGCCCGCCCTAGACCACCCCCTGATTGACCAGTTTCTTGATGCCCTGTGGCTGGAAAAAGGCCTGTCGGACAACACCCGGGTCTCCTATCGCAGCGACCTGGCGCTGTTCAACGGCTGGCTCCAGGACCACACCGTGGCCTTGCCCGACGCCGGTCGCGAGCTGATCCTCGATCACCTGGCCTGGCGCCTCGACCAAGGCTACAAACCGCGTTCCACCGCACGCTTTCTCTCTGGCCTGCGTGGCTTCTTTCGCTACCTGCTGCGCGAAAAGCTGGTGGCGATCGACCCCACCTTGCAGGTGGAGATGCCGCAGTTGGGCCGGCCTTTGCCGAAATCCTTGTCCGAAGCCGACGTAGAAGCACTGCTGCAAGCGCCGGACCTCGGCGAAGCCATCGGCCAGCGCGACCGCGCCATGCTCGAAGTCCTGTATGCCTGCGGCCTGCGGGTTACCGAACTGGTCAGCCTGACCCTCGACCAGGTCAACCTGCGCCAAGGCGTATTGCGGGTAATGGGCAAGGGCAGCAAGGAGCGGCTGGTACCAATGGGTGAAGAGGCAGTGGTGTGGCTGGAGCGCTACCTGCGCGATGGCCGCAGCGAGCTGTTGAACGGCCGCCCCAGTGATGTGCTGTTCCCCAGCCTGCGCGGCGAGCAGATGACCCGCCAGACCTTCTGGCACCGAATCAAGCACCACGCACGGGTTGCCGGTATCGACAAGGCGTTGTCACCCCACACCTTGCGCCATGCCTTCGCGACGCATCTGCTCAACCACGGTGCCGACCTGCGCGTGGTGCAGATGCTGCTGGGCCATAGCGACCTGTCGACCACGCAGATCTACACCCACGTGGCCAAGGCCCGTTTGCAGCAGCTGCACGCCCAGCATCACCCGCGTGGATGAATGATTTTCATGTTCCGCCGGCCGGTATCCGCAGACCCCTTCAACGGTGGTGTGATGTGGTAGGCTTGAGCGGTTTGCACCAAGGGCCGCACGGTCACCGCGTTTTTTTGCAGGTGACGCCCTCCGGCCCCTGTCCGCCTTCAGGAGTTCCCATGCGTTTGACCCAGATTTTCGCCGCCGCCGCGTTGGCGCTGGCCAGTACCTTTGCCGTTGCCGCGGCAACCGACAGCAATGCCGGTGCCGAGCAGGCCATCCGCAAGTCATTGCAGAACCTCGAACTGGAAGTGCCCGTAGAAAGCGTTGCCAGCAGCCCGCTCAACGGCCTGTATGAAGTCAAGCTGCAGGGCGGCCGTGTGCTGTACGCCAGCGCTGACGGCCAGTTCGTCATGCAGGGCTACCTGTACCAGATCCAGGACGGCAAGCCGGTCAACCTGACCGAGAAGACCGAGCGTCAAGGTGTCGCCAAGCTCATCAATGGCATTCCAGCCGCCGAGATGGTGGTTTATCCTGCCAAAGGCGAGACCAAGTCGCACATCACCGTGTTCACCGATACCACCTGCCCGTATTGCCACAAGCTGCACGCCGAAGTGCCGGAGCTGAACCGTCGCGGTATCGAAGTGCGCTATGTCGCCTTCCCGCGTCAGGGCCTCGGTTCGCCGGGTGACGAGCAGTTGCAGGCAGTCTGGTGTTCCAGCGACCGCCGCGCGGCGCTGGACAAGATGGTCGATGGCAAGGAAATCAAGGCGGCCAAGTGCGCCAACCCGGTCAGCAAGCAGTTCCAGCTGGGCCAGTCGATCGGCGTCAACGGCACGCCGGCGATCGTCCTTGAAAGCGGCCAGGTGATCCCGGGCTACCAGCCGGCGCCGCAAGTGGCCAAGTTGGCCCTGGCCGGCCAGCAGCAAGCAGCCAAGTAATTTATTCAGTACGCCGTCGTCATGGGGTGACGGCATGTTTCACGGTCGGCGCAGGTGCCGGCCGTTCAATGGGGAGTTCACAGTGAAACCGGTCAAAGTAGGCATCTGTGGGTTGGGGACCGTCGGTGGCGGAACCTTCAATGTACTTCAGCGCAACGCCGAGGAGATTGCCCGCCGTGCCGGGCGCGGTATTGAAGTGGCCCAGATCGCCATGCGCTCGCCGAACCCGAACTGCCAGATTACCGGTACCCCCATTACCGCTGATGTGTTCGACGTTGCGAGCAACCCGGAGATCGACATTGTCATCGAGCTGATCGGTGGCTATACCATCGCCCGTGACCTGGTACTCAAGGCCATCGAAAACGGCAAGCACGTGGTCACCGCCAACAAGGCGCTGATCGCCGTGCACGGCAACGAAATCTTCGCCAAGGCCCGCGAGAAGGGCGTGATCGTCGCCTTCGAAGCGGCGGTTGCCGGCGGCATCCCGGTGATCAAGGCCATCCGTGAAGGCTTGTCGGCCAACCATATCAACTGGCTGGCCGGCATCATCAACGGCACTGGCAACTTCATCCTCACCGAAATGCGCGAGAAGGGCCGTGCCTTCCCGGACGTACTGGCTGAAGCCCAGGCCCTGGGCTATGCCGAAGCCGACCCGACCTTCGACGTCGAAGGCATCGATGCTGCGCACAAGCTGACCATCCTGGCCTCCATTGCCTTTGGTATCCCGCTGCAGTTCGACAAGGCCTACACCGAGGGCATCACCCAGCTGACCACCGCTGACGTGAACTACGCCGAGGCCCTGGGCTATCGCATCAAGCACTTGGGTGTGGCACGCCGCACGGCCGAAGGTATCGAGCTGCGCGTGCACCCGACGCTGATCCCGAGCGACCGCCTGATCGCCAATGTCAATGGCGTGATGAACGCAGTCATGGTCAACGGCGACGCCGCTGGCTCGACCCTGTACTACGGCGCCGGTGCCGGTATGGAGCCGACCGCTTCGTCGGTGGTGGCCGACCTGGTCGACGTGGTCCGCGCCATGACCTCCGACCCGGAAAACCGCGTGCCGCACCTGGCCTTCCAGCCCGATTCGTTGTCGTCGCACCCGATCCTGCCGATCGAGGCCTGCGAAAGTGCCTACTACCTGCGCATCCAGGCCAAGGATCACCCCGGTGTTTTGGCCCAGGTGGCCAGCATCCTGTCGGAGCGTGGCATCAACATCGAATCGATCATGCAGAAGGAAGCCGAAGAACAGGATGGCCTGGTGCCGATGATCCTGCTGACCCACCGCGTGGTCGAGCAAGGCATCAACGACGCCATCGTCGCTCTGGAAGCCCTGCAGGATGTGGTTGGCAAGGTCGTGCGCATCCGCGTCGAACAGCTTAATTAACGAAGAGTGCCGACGGGCCGCGCCAGCGGCCCCGGCCCCAGTCTCGAAGGTTTGCACCATGCGCTATATCAGCACCCGCGGCCAGGCACCGGCCCTGAACTTTGAAGATGTGCTGCTGGCTGGCCTTGCCAGCGACGGCGGCCTGTACGTCCCTGAAAACCTGCCACGCTTCACCCAGGAAGAGATCGCCTCCTGGGCTGGCCTGCCTTACCACGAACTGGCCTTCCGTGTGATGCGCCCGTTCGTTGCCGGCAGCATCGCTGATGCCGACTTCAAGAAGATACTCGAAGAAACCTACGGCGCGTTCGCTCACGCGGCCGTGGCGCCGCTGCGCCAGTTGAATTCGAACGAGTGGGTCATGGAGCTGTTCCACGGCCCGACCCTGGCCTTCAAGGACTTTGCCCTGCAGTTGCTCGGCCGCCTGCTCGACCACGTGCTGGTCAAGCGCGGCGAGCGCGTGGTGATCGTTGGCGCCACCAGCGGTGATACCGGTTCTGCCGCCATCGAAGGTTGCCGCCGTTGCGACAACGTCGACATCTTCATCCTGCACCCGCACCAGCGTGTGTCGGAAGTACAGCGTCGGCAGATGACCACGATCTTCGGCGACAACATCCACAACATCGCCATCGAAGGCAACTTCGACGACTGCCAGGAGATGGTAAAGGCCAGCTTCGCCGACCAGTCGTTCCTCAAGGGCACCCGCCTGGTGGCAGTCAACTCGATCAACTGGGCGCGGATCATGGCCCAGATCGTCTACTACTTCCACGCAGCCCTGCAGTTGGGCGGGCCAGCCCGCTCGGTGGCGTTCTCGGTGCCTACCGGTAACTTCGGCGACATCTTCGCCGGCTACCTGGCGCGCAACATGGGCCTGCCGATCAGCCAGCTGGTGGTGGCCACCAACCGTAACGACATCCTGCACCGCTTCATGAGCGGCAATCAGTACGTCAAGGAAACCCTGCACGCGACCTTGTCGCCGTCGATGGACATCATGGTGTCGTCCAACTTCGAGCGCCTGCTGTTCGACCTGCATGGCCGCAATGGCGCTGCCATTGCCGAGCTGATGGCGAACTTCAAGCAGGGTGGCGGCTTCAGCGTCGACGAAGACCGCTGGACCGAGGCGCGCAAGCTGTTCGACTCGCTGGCCGTCAGTGACGAGCAAACCTGCGAGACCATCGCCGAGGTGTTCGCCAGCACCGGTGAAGTGCTCGACCCGCATACCGCGATCGGCGTCAAGGCCGCCCGTGAGTGCCGCCGCAGCCTGGACACGCCAATGGTGGTGCTGGGTACTGCGCACCCGGTCAAGTTCCCGGAAGCGGTAGAGAAGGCCGGTGTGGGCAAGGCGCTGGAGTTGCCTGCGCACCTGGTCGACCTGTTCAGCCGCGAAGAGCGCTGCACGGTGCTGGCCAATGACCTGAAGGCCGTTCAGGGCTTTGTCAGCCAGCACGGTAACCGCGGCAAGCCGCTTTAACGCCAGGACCGCCACATAACCCATCGCCGGAAAGCCGGCGATGGGTTGCGCAGCAGCTTCGCTCTGTCGCTGCTTCCTTGCGCTGTTTCAGACTTTTCCTATTTAAACCGCTCGACGTCTTGCCTAGATTTGCGAGTCCTTCCTTCTTCAGGAGCGGCTCATGTCCAGGCCTTACGTGCTGATTCACCAGGCACGCCCTTCCCATCAGATTCTTCTGCATCAGGCCTTCAACGCCCAAGGCATATTCGACGTGCGCATCATCGAGGACGCGGGCGACCTGCGCGCCTGCCTGTCCGCTGGCCGCTGCCCTGACTTGCTGATCCTCGACCACGCGATGCCCACAAAGGCAGGGCATGCCGTACTGAAACGGCTCACCGGCATGCCTGCGTTGCGCGCCTTGATGTTCGTGGGTCAGGCAGCACCCGACCAGCACAATCTTGCCCTGGAGGCCAAGCAACGGGGGCTTTGGGTGGTTGCCGAACTGCCTTGGCCGCTGTCCATGACGCACCTGCAGCGTGCGCTTCAGTGCCTGGGCAGGCGTACTCAAACTGTCACGTCTGCACCGCATGCTCACTGAAACAGCGCCGGCGTCTCGAACTTTACGCTGCGCTTGTTGGTCAGTTTCTCTATAGCCCACCACGCAGCGAGTGATCCGGATGGAAAGAATCTGCAGACTGCTCAACGAAGCCCTGACCCCTTATCAAACCCACCTGGGCATCGCCGATGCCAATGGCAATCGTCAATTGACCGTGTTTGACAGCCTTGCAGGCATCACCCTGCAGCGCACGGTAAGTCTGCGCCAGTTGCAGGAGCAGCGCCTGCTGATTGACGTGGTGGATGGTCTGCACCGTGATCTGCAGATTGCCGAAGGGCGATTGCAGCCTTGTGTCATTGCTGCGTTGCAACAGCGTCAGCAACCTCAGGGAACCTTTGCCTGACCCGGCTTTCAGACACAGTAAGGGCAGCCAGCCAGCGCTTTGCTCCGGTGTTGGCAGGCTGTTCCGGGAAGTCTCCAAGGACTTTCGATTGGCCCCGGGCGTCCTCCCCAGCGTCCGGGGTTTCTTTTTTTGCGTGATTCACGCCGGCATGGGCAAAGGCCTATTCGCCTTTGAAAAACTGCTTGCTCTGCTCCAGGTAGTCTTCCTGCAACTGCGGGTCCAGCCACCGTGCATACAGCCCCGGCAACGTGTCCCGACGCAGCGTGGGCAGCAGTTGGTCGATGTGCGCAATGGCCTCGCGCCCCAGTGGCGAGTTCGAGCAACCCACATGCAGAAACTGGTAAGGGTTCACGCCTTGCACAGGGTGGAAGTGGTAATCCGCCAGTAACCCGCCTTGCTGCTGGATCAGGTAACGCACCTCTGGCCAGTACCCCATCACCATGTGCAGGCGGCCCAGTCGCTGCATCTGCAGTTGGTTGGCGGTGGCATCGTTGCCGTAGTGGCGGCTGAGCGACGCGTCTGGCAGCTGACGCAGAACCTCATCGATCTGCGTGCCATAGCTGCGCTCGGCGACGATACCGAGCTTCAACGAGGTCTGGTTCAACAGCCCGTGCAAATCGACTTCGTGGCCTGTAAGAAACGGCGCAAGCAGTGCCTCGTCTTCCTTGCGGACCACCAGCCCGCCGCTCATTACACCCAGTAACGGCATGGAAAAATGCACGTATCCGGCACGTTCCTGCGTCCACAGCAGGGTCGGGTCGCAGGTGAAGCTGCTGGCGTCCTGAAGCATCTGGATACCCCGCGCGCGGTTGACCCGGACGATGCTGTGATCGTATTCGGGCATCTGCGCGATCAACTGCGGCAGCAGGCGATCAACCACCCCCTGGCCTTTCTCCGGGCCTTCGAAAATGGTGAACGGCGGCAGGTCTCGAACCAGCCACCAGATACGCTCCTTGGCCGCGGCGGGCAATATGGCCAGTGCGGGCAGTAGCCCGCACAGCAGGAGCAGGGGGCGCAACCAGCGGGCAACTCGCATCGGCGGCGGCAGAGGTCAGACCGCGCCTGCTGCGCGCAGGCCGGCGATGGCGGCTGCGTCGTAGCCCAGGGCAGCGAGCAGTGCTTCGGTGTGTTCGCCCAGCGCCGGCCCGACCCATTCGGTGGAGCCGGGCGTTTCCGAAAGCTTGGGCACGATGCCTGGCATCTTGAAGGGTTTGCCGTCTGGCAGGCGTGCCTGCAGAAACATCTCCCGTGCCAGGTATTGCGGGTCATTGAACATGTCTTCGGCCGAATAGATGCGGCTGGCTGGCACTTCGGCGGTAGTGAGCACCTGCATGAGCTGGTCCAGCGGCTGGCTGTTGGCCCAGCGGTCGATTACCCCGTACAGCTCGTCCCGGCGCAGGTCGCGGCCATCGTTGGTGGCCAGCGTGGGGTCATCGGCCAGGTCGGCGCGGCCGATGGCCTGCATGAAGCGCTTGAAGATCGCATCGCCGTTGGCGCCGATCTGCACATGCTTGCCATCGGCACTGGTATGGATGGAGGAGGGGGTGATGCCCGGCATGATATTGCCGGTGCGCTCACGGATGAAACCAAAGACGTCGAATTCCGGGACCATGCTTTCCATCATGGCGAAGATCGCCTCGTACAGCGCCACGTCCACTACCTGGCCCTGGCCGCCGTTGACTTCCTGGTGACGCAAGGCCATCAACGCGCCGATCACTCCCCACAAGGCGGCAATCGAGTCACCGATGGAAATACCCGTGCGCACCGGCGCGCGGTCATCGAAGCCGGTGATGTAGCGCAGGCCGCCCATGGACTCGCCCACGGCGCCAAAGCCCGGCTGGTCTTTCATCGGCCCGGTCTGGCCGAAACCGGACAGGCGCACCATGACCAGGCGCGGGTTGAGCGCGTGCAGCACGTCCCAGCCCAGGCCGAGTTTTTCCAGCACGCCGGGGCGGAAGTTTTCGATCAGGATGTCGGCGTCGGCCAACAGGCGTTTGAGGATCTCGAGGCCTTCCGGGTGCTTGAGGTTGAGGGTCAGCGACTGTTTGTTGCGCGCCTGCACGAACCACCACAGCGACGTGCCTTCGTACATCTTGCGCCATTTGCGCAGCGGATCGCCGCCATCGGGGGACTCGACCTTGATCACCTCGGCGCCGAACTCGGCACAGATACGCGAGGCGAACGGGCCAGCGATCAGGGTCCCGAGTTCGATGACTTTCAGGCCGGCGAGGGGTTTGCTGGGCGTAGGCATGGGGCATCCGTGGCAACTGGGCAGAGCCGTGGTTTTATCATAGCTCCGAAGCCGCAGATACTGCCGCGGCGCAACGAAGGGCAGGATCGGTTAGACTGTGTCACTTTTCTTTGCGCAAGAAGCCCGTCGACCATGGCCCAGCCGTCCACCACCTACAAATTCGAACTGAATCTGACCGACCTCGATCGCAGCGTGTACGAAAGCGTCAAGCAGACCATTGCTCGTCACCCGTCGGAAACCGAAGAGCGTATGGCGGTGCGTCTGCTGGCTTATGCGCTCTGGTACAACGAGCAGCTGTCGTTTGGTCGCGGCCTGTCGGATGTCGATGAGCCGGCATTGTGGGAAAAGAGCCTGGACGATCGCGTTTTGCACTGGATCGAAGTCGGCCAGCCGGACGCGGACCGCCTGACCTGGTGTTCCCGCCGCACCGAGCGCACCAGCCTGCTGGCCTACGGTAGCCTGCGAGTGTGGGAGACCAAAGTGGTGCCTGCGGTCAAGAACCTGAAGAACCTGAACATTGCCGCTGTGCCGCAAGAGGTGCTGGAGACCCTGGCCACCGACATGCCGCGCAGCATCAAGTGGGACGTAATGATCAGCGAAGGCACAGTGTTCGTCACCGATGACCGTGGCCAGCACGAAGTGCAGCTGCAGTGGCTGCTTGGCGAGCGCGGCTGAGCCGAAGCCCTTATGCGTATCGAACCTCGCCCCCTGCCGTCGACCCTGCCATTTCTGGGTAACCTGCCACCCTTGCTGACCCGCCTGTATGCCGCCCGCGGCGTGCAGAGCGAGGCCGAGCTGGACAAGAGCCTGGCGCGGCTGCTGCCGTACCAGCAGCTCAAAGGCATCGAGGCGGGGGTAGAGCTGCTGGTCGAAGCGCTCGACCAGCGCCAGCGCATCCTCATCGTTGGCGACTTCGATGCCGACGGCGCCACCGCCAGTACCGTGGGTGTGCTGGGCCTGCGCTTGCTGGGCGCGGCCCACGTCGACTACCTGGTGCCCAACCGCTTCGAATTCGGCTATGGCCTGACCCCGGAGATCGTTGAGGTCGCGCTGCAGCGCCAACCGCAATTGCTGATCACTGTCGACAACGGTATCTCCAGTGTCGACGGCGTGGCGGCAGCCAAGGCAGCGGGGCTCAAGGTGCTGGTCACCGATCACCACTTGCCGGGCGAGCAGTTGCCCGACGCCGATGCGATCATCAACCCGAACCAGCCGGGCTGCGACTTCCCGAGCAAGTCGTTGGCCGGGGTCGGGGTAATCTTCTATGTGCTCATGGCCTTGCGCGCACGCCTGCGCAGCCTGGGGCGCTACCAGAACCAAGCACAGCCGAACATCGGCGAGCTGCTCGACCTGGTGGCGCTGGGCAGTGTCGCCGACGTGGTGCCGCTGGACGCCAACAACCGCATTCTGGTGCACCAGGGCCTCGAGCGCATTCGTGCCGGCCGCGCACGGCCGGGGCTCAAGGCGATTCTGGAAGTGGCCCGCCGTGACCACCGGCGCATCACTTCGACTGACCTGGGGTTCATCCTTGGCCCGCGTTTGAACGCGGCCGGGCGCCTGGACGACATGAGCCTGGGCATCGAGTGCCTGCTGTGCGAAGACGCGGCCTTGGCCCAGGACATGGCCCAGCAGCTGGACGACCTCAACCAGGACCGCAAGTCCATCGAGCAAGGCATGCAGCGTGAGGCGCTGGCCCAACTGAAGGATTTGCCGGTCGAGTCCATGCCGTATGGCCTGTGCCTGTTCGATGCCGACTGGCACCAGGGCGTGATCGGGATTCTCGCTTCGCGCCTGAAGGAGCGTTATCACCGGCCGACCATCGCCTTTGCCGATGCTGGCGACGGCATGCTCAAGGGTTCGGCGCGCTCGGTGCCCGGTTTTCATATCCGCGATGCGCTGGATGCGGTGGCGGCGCGTCATCCGCAGCTTATCAGCAAGTTTGGCGGCCATGCCATGGCAGCGGGGTTGTCGCTGCCTGAGGGCAACTTCCCGGCCTTTGCCGAGGCATTCGACGAAGAAGTACGGCGCCAGCTGTGCGAAGACGACCTCACTGGCCGATTGCTGTCCGATGGCAGCCTGGCGGTGGAGGAATTCCACCTCGACCTGGCCAAGGCCCTGCGCCATGCCGGGCCTTGGGGCCAGCACTTCCCGGAGCCGCTGTTCCATGGTGTGTTCCAGTTGGTCGAGCAGCGCGTAGTGGGTGAGCGGCACCTGAAGGTGGTGCTCAAGAGCGAGTGCGGTTCGGTGCGGCTCGATGGCATTGCCTTCGGCGTCGACCGCGAGGTGTGGCCGAACCCTACGGTGCGCTGGGTGGAGCTGGCGTACAAGCTGGATGTGAACGAGTTTCGTGGCAATGAGAGTGTGCAACTGATGATTGCCCACATGGAGCCGCGTTGACGGCAAGGTGCTTGCCCTCCAAAGCCATGCCTCAGTCACCTCACAGCAAATCCCACGGAACCTCCCCCCCACCCAATCTGGTCTAGTCTGAACATAGACCGGACCCGGGCCACGGACGTGTAATTGAGTGCCCGGGCCGGATCACCATTGGAGTCCTTGGGAGGTGCCCTCATGAGCTTGCTGCTCGAGCCTTACACCCTGCGTCAGCTGACGCTGCCCAACCGCATCGCGGTCTCGCCGATGTGCCAGTATTCCGCCGTCGATGGCCTGGCCAACGACTGGCATCTTGTCCACCTGGGCAGCCGCGCCGTCGGTGGCGCCGGCCTGATCATTGCCGAAGCTACAGCGGTTACCCCTGACGGACGTATCACCGCCGAAGACCTCGGCCTGTGGAATGACGAGCAGATTGCCCCGCTGCAGCGCATCACCCGCTTCATCACCGCCCAGGGCGCCGTGCCAGGCCTGCAACTGGCCCACGCCGGGCGCAAGGCCAGCACCCACCGGCCCTGGTTGGGCAAGCATGGCAGCGTAAAGGTCGAAGAGGGCGGCTGGCAGCCGGTCGGGCCGTCGAAGATCGCCTTCGACCCTGAACATGCTGTGCCTCACGAGCTGTCGACAGGGGAGATCGCCGGCATCGTGCAGGCGTTCGCCGACGCCGCCCGGCGCGCCCTGACAGCGGGGTTCAAGGTGGTCGAGGTGCATGCGGCGCATGGCTACCTGCTGCATCAGTTTCTCTCGCCGCTGAGCAACCAGCGGCGTGACGACTATGGCAGTTGCTTTGAAAACCGTATCCGCCTGACCCTCGAAGTCACCCAGGCGGTGAGGGACGTCTGGCCTGCCGAGCTGCCCGTGTTCGTGCGGGTATCAGCGACCGACTGGGTCGAAGACGGCTGGAACCCGGACGAAACCGTAGAGCTGGCCCGTCGTCTGCGGGCGCTGGGGGTGGACCTGATCGATGTCTCCTCCGGCGGCACGTCGGTCAACGCCGAGATCCCCACGGGGCCTGGCTACCAGACCCGCTTTGCCGAGCGTGTGCGCAAGGAGTCGGAGATTGCCACTGGCACGGTGGGCATGATCACCGAACCGGCGCAGGCCGAGCACATCCTGCGCACCGGGCAGGCCGATGTCATCTTCCTGGCGCGCGAATTGTTGCGTGACCCCTATTGGCCGCTGCATGCCGATGATGACCTGGGGGGCAACAAGGCCACCTGGCCGGCGCAGTATCAACGGGCTACCAGCCGGGCCAACCCGATCCATGAGTCGGATTTACGGGACTGATAATGACCCCCGTGGGAGCGGGCTTGCCCCGCGAACACGGGCGAAGCCCGTGCCATCCTTCGCGGTGCTTGCTTCGCGGAGCAAGCCCTCTCCCACAGGCTCCTGCTAACGCCGCAGTGGTCTCAATGCTTGATCATCACATGCCGCACGCAGGTGTAGTCCTCCAGCCCATACACCGACATATCCTTCCCATAACCCGAATGCTTCTGCCCGCCATGGGGCATTTCGCTGACCAGCATGAAATGGGTATTCACCCACGTGCAGCCATACTGCAGCCGCGCCGCCAGGCGATGAGCGCGGCCGGTGTCGCCGGTCCACACCGATGATGCCAGGCCATAGTTGGAGTCATTGGCCCATTCCAGCGCTTGGGCCTCGTCGGTAAAGCGGGTCACCGACACCACTGGGCCGAACACTTCGTTGCGCACGATCTCGTCATCCTGCAGGGCATCGGCCAGTACGGTCGGCTCGAAAAAGAAGCCGTCGCCGTCAATCGCCTTGCCGCCGGTCACCAGGCGGATATGTGGCTGGGCAATGGCACGCTGCACCAGCCCGGCAACCTTGTCGCGGTGTTGCACGCTGATCAGTGGCCCCAGCTCGGTGTCCTCGGCATCCTGCAAACCGTGCTTGAGGCTTGCGACGGCGTCGCCCAGGCGCTGCACGAACTGCTCGTAGATACCGTCCTGCACATACAGGCGGCATGCTGCAGTGCAGTCCTGGCCGGCGTTGTAGAAGCCGAACGTGCGGATACCGTCGATGGCGGCGTCGATGTCGGCATCGTCGAACACCAGCACCGGCGCTTTGCCGCCCAGCTCCATGTGCATGCGCTTCACGCTGTCGGCCGTGGCGCTGATGATGTGCGCGCCGGTAGGGATCGAGCCGGTCAGTGACACCATGCGCACTTTCGGGTGGGTAACCAGTGGCGTGCCGACTGTCTGGCCGCGGCCGAAGAGAATGTTGAGCACGCCGGGCGGCAGCAGGCCCTGGGCCAGTTCGCCCAGGCGCAGCGCGGTCAGCGGCGTCAGTTCGGACGGTTTGATCACCACCGTGTTACCGGCGGCCAGTGCCGGTGCGACCTTCCAGGCCAGCATCATCAGCGGGTAGTTCCACGGCGCGATCGAGGCGACCACGCCCAGCGGGTCGCGGCGGATCATCGATGTGTGCCCCGGCAGGTATTCACCGGCCGCCGAGCCGCCCAGGCAGCGCGCTGCGCCGGCAAAAAAACGGAAGACATCGGCGATCGCCGGTATTTCGTCATTCAGTGCCGCGCTGAAAGGCTTGCCGCAATTCTGCGATTCGAGCCGGGCCAGTTCTTCGCCATGCTGCTCGATGGTGTCAGCCAGCGCCAGCAGGGCCAGGGAACGGTCTTTGGGGCTGGCCTGGGACCAGCTGTCGAAGGCCAGGTCGGCGGCACGCACGGCGCTGTCGACCTGGGCCTCGGTGGCCTCGTTGATCTGCGCCAGGGCGCTGCCCAGGGCGGGGTTGAGCACGGTCCAGGCCGGCCCGTCGCCAGCTACCAGGCGACCGTTGATCAGCATGTGCGTTTGCATGAGGGACTTCTCCAGGGTCATTTGCCGCTGCCCGCCACGCTTTCGCCGCCGCGGGTCAGGTAATAGGCGCCAAGTATCGGCAGCATGGTCACCAGCATCACCAGCATGGCGACCACGTTGGTCACCGGCACGTCGCGTGGGCGGCTGAGCTGGTTGAGCAACCAGATCGGCAGCGTGCGTTCGTGCCCGGCGGTGAAGGTGGTAACGATGATCTCGTCGAACGACAACGCGAAGGCCAGCATGCCGCCTGCCAGCAGCGCCGAGCCGAGGTTGGGCAGGATGATGTAGCGGAAGGTTTGCCAGCCGTCTGCGCCAAGGTCCATCGAGGCCTCGATCAAGCTTTGCGAGGTCCGCCGCAGGCGGGCGATGACGTTGTTGTAGACGATCACTACACAGAAGGTGGCGTGGCCGACCACGATGGTGAACAGGCCAGGCTCGATGCTCAGACGCTTGAACGCCGAGAGCAGGGCGATACCGGTGATGATGCCAGGCAGGGCAATCGGCAGGATCAGCATCAGCGAAATACCTTCCTTGCCAAAAAAACTGCGCCGGTACAGCGCTGCCGAGGCCAGGGTGCCGAGCACCAGGGCGATCAACGTGGCCAGGCAGGCGACCTGCAGCGACAGCTTGATGGCTTCGAGCACGTCGGGGCGGGCGAAGGCCACGGTGAACCACTTCAGGGTGAACCCCTTGGGTGGGAAGCTGAACGCTGCGTCTTCGGTGTTGAAGGCGTAGAGGACGATGATCAGGATCGGGAAGTGCAGGAACAGCAACCCGCCCCAGGCCGCCAGGCGCAGAGCCATTGATGCATGTTCAGAGTGCATCGAATGCCCCCAGGCGCTTGACGATGGAGAGGTACAGCGCAATCAGCACGATGGGCACCAGGGTGAACGCGGCGGCCATCGGCATGTTGCCGATCGCCCCTTGCTGGGCGTAGACCATGCTGCCGATGAAGTAGCCGGGCGGGCCGACCAGCTGCGGCACGATGAAGTCGCCCAGGGTCAGCGAGAAGGTGAAGATCGAGCCTGCGGCAATACCGGGGATCGACAGCGGCAGGGTCACCTGCCAGAAGGTTTGCCCGGGCCTTGCCCCCAGGTCTGCCGAGGCCTGCAGCAACGACGGCGGCAGGCGCTCCAGCGAGGCCTGGATCGGCAGGATCATGAACGGCAGCCAGATGTACACGAACACCATGAAACGCCCCAGGTGTGATGTCGACAGGGTGCTGCCGCCAATGCCCGGCACCGTCAACAGCGCCTGCAGCAGGCCATCCAGGTGCAGCAACTGGACGAACCACTGGGCCACGCCGCCCTTGGCCAGCAGCAGGGTCCAGGCATAGGTCTTGACGATGTAGCTGGCCCACATCGGCATCATCACAGCGATGTAGAAGAATGCCTTGGTTTTGCCGCTGGTGTAGCGCGCCATGTAATAGGCAATGGGGAAGGCCAGTACCGCGCTGGCCAGCGACACCGCCACGGCCATGCCCAGGGTGCGCAGGATGATGTCGAAGTTCGACGGGTTGAACAGCGCAGCGAAGTTGCCCAGGGTCAGGTCCGGGGTCACCGCCATGGTGAAGTCGTCGAAGGTATAGAAGCCTTGCCACAGCAGGTTCAGCAACGAGCCCAGGTAGATCGCCCCGAACCACGTCAACGGCGGGATCAGCAGCAGCGTCAGGTAGAGGTTGGGCCGCCGGTACAGCAGGTTGGCAAAGCGGCGCAACGGGCCTGGGTTGGCAAGGCGCGCGTTCATCTCAGCGGCCCTCGTCGAGCACGGTTTCCAGCAGTGCCGTCATCGCTTCACGGGGCCAGCGCGCCTGCACCCGCTGGCCGGCCTGCCAGGTTTGCGCGTGGGCCTGCCAGCGGTCGTTGGCCTGGCTCACCGTCAACAGCTGGCCGCTGTCCAACTGCAGTTCGAAGCGGGTGGCGCTGCCCTGGTACTGCACATCGTGCAGCAGGCCGCTGACCTGCACCTCATGGCTGTCGGCGGCCTGTTCACCCAGGCGGATATGCTCGGGGCGGATGGAAAACGGCGCAGGGCTGCCGTTGAGCTGCTCGGCCAGCTCGCCACGCACCACATTCGAGGTGCCGACGAATTCGGCGACGAAGGTAGTAGCCGGCTGCATGTACAGGTTGCGCGGGGTGTCGACCTGTTCGATGCGGCCGCGGTTGAACACCGCCACGCGGTCGGACATCGACAGGGCTTCGGTCTGGTCGTGGGTGACGAAGATGAAGGTGATGCCCAGCTGGCGCTGCAGCTTTTTCAGTTCGCCCTGCATCTGTTCGCGCAGCTTCAAGTCCAGCGCCCCCAGCGGTTCGTCGAGCAGCAGCACCCGTGGGCGGTTGACCAGGGCGCGGGCGAGGGCGACGCGCTGGCGCTGGCCGCCGGACAGCTGCGCCGGTTTGCGCGCACCGTAACCGGCCAGCGCCACCATCGCCAGGGCCTCGTCGGCGCGGGCATGCCGTTCGGCCTTGGCCACGCCTTTGACCTTGAGGCCATAGGCGATGTTGTCGCGCACGTTCATGTGCGGGAACAGCGCATAGTCCTGGAACACAGTATTGACGTCGCGTTGGTAGGGCGGCACCCCGGCGGCTTCCACGCCATGGATGCGAATCGAACCGTTGTCGGGTTGCTCGAAGCCTGCGATCAGGCGCAGGCAGGTGGTCTTGCCCGACCCGGAGGGGCCGAGCATGGAGAAGAACTCGCCATCCATGATGTCGATGCTGACCTGATCGACGGCCTTGACCTCGCCGAAGGTGCGGGAAACTTGGGTGAACTGGACTGCTAGGGGCATGGCCGGTACTCAGTTGTTGCTGTGTTGCCTGTACCGGATCTTTCGCGGGGCTGCAGCGCGAATAGGCCGGTACAGGCTCAATCGACCTCAGCGCCCGCCCATGATCGCGATGTAGTCCTGCGTCCAGCGGCTATAAGGCACGAACTTGCCGCCCTGCGCCTGCGGCGTCTTCCAGAAGGCGATCTTGTCGAAGTTGTCGAAACCATTGGTCTTGCAGCCTTCGGCGCCCAGCAGTTCGCTGCCGGTGCAGGCCGCCGGCACCGCTGGCAATGAGCCGAACCAGGCGGCCACATCACCCTGCACCTTCGGTTGCAATGACCAGTCCATCCACTTGTAGGCGCAGTTGGGGTGTTTGGCCTCGCTGTGCAACATGGTGGTGTCGGCCCAGCCCGTGGCGCCCTCCTTGGGTATGGTAGAGGCCACCGGCTGGTTCTCTGCTTTCAGGCCGTTGACCATGTAGCCCCAGGAGCTGGAGGCGGCCACGCCTTCGTTCTTCACATCGCTCATCTGCACCGTGGCGTCATGCCAGTAGCGGTGGATCAGCGGCTGTTGCTGGCGCAACAGTTCGAGCACGGCCTTGTACTGGGTCTCGTTCAGTTCGTAGGGGTCCTGGATACCCAGTTCCGGCTTGGCCGACTTCAGGTACAGCGCCGCATCGGCGATGTAGATCGGCCCGTCGTAGGCTTGCACACGGCCTTTGTTCGGTTTGCCATCGGGCAGGTCCTGTGGCTCGAAAACCACCCCCCAGCTGGTTGGCGCCTGCTTGAACACCTGCGTGCTGTACAGCAGCACATTCGGCCCCCACTGGTATGGGGTGCCGTAGGCTTGCTTGTCGACCACGTACCAGCCACCGTTTTGCAGGCGCGGGTCGATGTTCTTCCAGTTGGGGATCAGCGCAGTGTTGATCGGTTGCACCCGCTTGCCGGCGATCAGCCGCAGCGACGCATCGCCCGAGGCCGTGACCAGGTCGTAGCCGCCCTTGGTCATCAGGCTGACCATTTCATCAGAGGTGGCGGCCGTCTTGACGCTGACCTTGCAGCCGGTTTCCTTTTCAAAGCCGGTGACCCAATCGTAGGCCTTGTCGCTTTCACCGCGCTCGATGTAACCGGGCCAGGCGACGATATCCAGGCGCCCCTCGCCGGCCCCCAGCGCCTTGAGCGGTTCGGCGGCCTGCAGGCTGGCGCTGGCCAGCAACGCGCCGGTCAGGGCGCTGAGCAATGCGGTGTTGTGCGCTGACATGGTGTTCCCTCTTATTGGAGATCTTGGTCGGGGCAGTCATCAAGCAAGCCGTGAAACGCTTGTTATAAGCGTAGTGCGATTGTGCGAGGTATTGGCGATATCGAGTCTAGTTGGCTTTTTGCTGGCCAATGCAACATCCGGAAGCAAATCCCCCCGTGGCGATCGCTCGGGCAAGGCTTAATCTGGCTGTCCTTTTGCAACGTCTGGAGGCACTTCAATGAACACCCGCGGACTGCTCGATCAACTGCTCAAGTCTGGCCAGCAACTGCTCGACGGCCAGGCCGGCAAAGCGGGCTCAGGCAAGCCAGGCGCGGGCGCCGGCGGCCTCGGCAGCCTGTTGTCCGGTGTCGGCGGCGGCGCTTTGGGGGCAGGGGCGCTGGGCCTGTTGCTGGGTAACAAGAAGGCCCGCAAATACGGCGGCAAGGCCCTGACGTACGGTGGCCTCGCTGCACTCGGGGTGTTGGCCTACAAGGCCTATGGCAACTGGCAGGCGCGCCAGCAGGGGGCAGGTCAAGCGCCCGAGCCGCAGACCCTCGACCGCCTGCCGCCGGCTCAGGCCGAGCAGCACAGCCAGGCGGTGCTGCGGGCGCTGGTGGCAGCGGCCAAGTCCGATGGCCATATCGACGAGCGCGAGCGGGCCTTGATCGAAGGCGAATTCACCCGCCTGGACACGGACGGTGAACTGCAGCAATGGCTGCACGCCGAGCTGAACAAACCGCTGGACCCGGCCGAGGTGGCGCGTGCCGCGCAAACGCCGGAAATGGCCGCCGAGATGTACCTGGCCAGCGTCATGATGGTCGACCAGGAGCATTTCATGGAACGTGCCTACCTGGACGAACTGGCCCGCCAGTTGCGCCTGGACCCAGCCTTGCGCCAGGAACTGGAGAACCAGGTACGGCTTGGCGCAGGCCAATAGCACACGGCTTGGCTTGTCCATCAGGCAAGGATGCCTGAATACCCCGCATTTCAGCCGCAAAAGCGTAGGATGCCTGGGCTATACTTCGGCGATTTTCCCCGCTCGTTGTGAATTCCTGAGGGCTGAATGTGAAGAACTGGACGTTGCGCCAACGGATCCTGGCAAGTTTCGCCGTGATCATCGCCATCATGCTGCTGATGATCGTCGCCGCCTACTCGCGGTTGGTGGCGATCGAAAGTGCCGAGCAGGCAGTGGGCACCGACAGCATCCCCGGGGTCTACTACAGCTCGATGATTCGCAGTGCCTGGGTCGACAGCTACGTCACCAGCCAGCAGCTGGTGGGCTTGTCCAACCATCGCGAAATCACGTCGGCGGACCTGGAGCTGTTCAAGAGCTTCGAGGATCGCCTCAAGCAACATATGGCCAGCTACCAGGAGACCATTCAGGACCGCGACGACCAGATGCGTTTCGATAGCTTCGTGCAGCTGGAAGAAAACTACATCAAGATCGTCGGCCAGGTGCTGGACACCTACCGCCAGCGCAATTATGTCGAAGCCGAACGGCTGATCAACGAGGTGCTCACCCCGACCTGGGTCGATGGCCGCCAGCACCTGAACGATGTGATCGAGAACAACCGGGCCTCGGCCGAAGCCGCTACCCACGACATCGTCAGCGCCGTAAGCACGGCCAAGGGCAGCATGATGATTTCGCTGCTGCTGGCAATCGTTGCCGCCGGCATCTGCGGGCTGCTGCTGATGCGCGCCATAAGTGCGCCCATGCAGCGCATCGTCCACGCCCTCGACCGGTTGCGCTCGGGTGACCTGAGCATGCGCCTGAGCCTGGACCGCAAGGACGAGTTCGGCGCGATCGAAAGCGGTTTCAACGAAATGGCCGAGGCGCTGGCCAACCTGGTGTCCCAGGCCCAGCGTTCATCGGTGCAGGTGACCACCTCGGTGACCGAGATCGCCGCCACCTCCAAGCAGCAGCAGGCCACCGCGACCGAGACCGCCGCGACCACTACTGAAATCGGCGCCACCTCGCGGGAAATCGCCGCCACCTCGCGTGACCTGGTACGCACCATGACCGAGGTCACCTCTGCCGCCGATCAGGCTTCGAGCCTGGCCGGCTCCGGCCAGCAAGGCTTGGCCCGCATGGAAGAGACCATGCACCAGGTGATGGGCGCCGCCGACCTGGTCAATGCCAAGCTCGGCATCCTCAATGAGAAGGCCAGCAATATCACCCAGATGGTGGTGACCATCGTCAAGGTGGCCGACCAGACCAACCTGTTGTCGCTCAATGCCGCCATCGAGGCTGAAAAAGCCGGCGAGTACGGTCGTGGCTTCGCCGTGGTGGCCACTGAAGTGCGCCGCCTGGCCGACCAGACTGCCGTGGCCACCTACGACATCGAGCAGATGGTGCGCGAGATCCAGTCGGCTGTCTCGGCCGGGGTGATGGGCATGGACAAGTTTTCCGAAGAAGTGCGCCGCGGCATGTTCGAGGTCCAGCAGGTGGGCGAGCAGCTCAGCCAGATCATCCATCAGGTGCAGGCCCTGGCGCCGCGTGTGTTGATGGTCAACGAAGGCATGCAGGCCCAGGCCACCGGCGCCGAGCAGATCAACCAGGCACTGGCCCAGCTCAGCGATGCCAGTACCCAGACGGTCGAGTCGCTGCGCCAGGCCAGTTTTGCCATTGACGAGCTCAGCCAGGTGGCCGCAGGCCTGCGCGGCGGCGTGTCGCGCTTCAAAGTCTGACGGCGATGAACGACTTGCAACCCCACGCTGCTCGGGCGAGCGACGCCAAGGGCACGTTGTACCTGCTGTTTCGTATCGCTGATCAGCGCTTTGCCCTGGACGTGCACGAGGTGGTCGAGGTGCTGCCGCGTCGGCCGCTGAAGGCGATCGCCCAGGCGCCGGCGTGGGTCGCAGGTATTCTCGCGCACCGCGGCGCGCTGGTGCCGGTGGTCGACCTGTCGGCGCTGAGCTTTGGCCAGGCAGCAGCGCAACGTACCAGCACGCGTCTGGTGCTGGTGCGTTACCGGGGCAACCTGCAACTCGGGCTGATCCTTGAGCAGGCGACCGAAACCTTGCGCTGCCGCCGCGAAGAATTCCAGCCGTATGGCCTGGACAATGCCGACGCCCCCTACCTGGGCCCGGTGCGCCAGGACCACCTGGGCCTGTTGCAACTCATCGAAGTCGATGACCTGCTGACGGACGCCGTGCGCGAGCTGGTGTTTGCCGATCACAGCGGTGCACCAGGGCAAGGAGTGCCGACATGACTGAACAGCGTTTCTTCCGCTACCTGCGCGAGCGTATCGGCCTGGATGTGGAGTCGGTGGGGGCGTCCATGGTCGAGCGCGCCTTGCGCCAGCGCTGCGTTGCCGTGAACGCGGCAGACCTGGACGATTACTGGCTGCGCCTGCAGCAATCGGCGGACGAGCAACAGGCATTGATCGAGGCGGTCATCGTCCCCGAGACCTGGTTCTTCCGATACCCAGAATCGTTCACGGCCCTGGTCGGGCTTGCCCATAGACGCCTGGCCCAGCTGGCCGGCGCACGCCCGGTGCGGCTGCTCAGTCTGCCGTGCTCGACCGGCGAAGAACCCTATTCACTGGCCATGGCGCTGCTGGATGGCGGCATGAGCCCTGGCTCGTTCATGATCGACGGCATCGATATCAGCCCCATTTCGGTGGCCAAGGGCGAACAGGCGGTTTACGGGCGCAATGCCTTTCGCGGCAGCGACCTGGGTTTTCGCGAGCGCTTTTTCGATGCGCTCGATGACGGCCACCGCTTGCAAGGCCGGGTGCGCCAGCAGGTCAGCCTGCAGGTAGGCAATGTGCTGGATCCGGCACTGGCCAGCCGCGATGGCCTGTACGATTTCGTGTTCTGCCGCAACCTGTTGATCTATTTCGACGTGCCCACGCAGCAGCGCGTGTTCGAGGTGCTCAAGCGCCTGACTCACGCGCAGGGCGTGCTGTTCATCGGGCCTGCCGAAGGCAGCTTGCTGGCGCGGCTGGGGATGCGCCCGTTGGGCATTGCGCAGTCGTTCGCCTACGTGCGCCAGGAGGGCGACAGTGCGCCGGTCGCCACGGCGAGCGCGCCACCCGCCAGGCGCACGCTGCCGCCTTTGGCCATGCCCGTGTACCCGCCGCCGACCCCGTCACTGACGCGGCCGTTGCGGCCCCTTGTGGCCGCTGCCAAGGCGCCACTGCCGCACGACAGCAAGGGCGAGAGCGAGGCCGAACTGCTGGCCAGCATTGCCCGGCATGCCAACGCCGGTGCCAGTGCGCAGGCGCGCGCCGCTTGCCAGCGTTACTTGAGCCAGTTCGCGCCGACCGCGCAGGTTTACTACTGGCTGGGGTTGCTCAGCGATACCGAAGGCGATGCCGGCCAAGCGCTTACCCATTATCGCAAGGCCCTGTACCTCGAACCGCAGCACCCCGAGGCCCTGGTACACCTGGCGGCGTTGCTCGCGGCCCAAGGCGACCTGGCCGGCGCGCAGCGTTTGCAGGCGCGTGCCGCACGGGTCGGTCGGGAGTCTGAACGATGAGGGGGGAATCCGCGATGCAACTGCTTGCCCAGGCCGACGAGCGCATCGACGACTGCTGGAACCGCATCGGCGTGCACGGTGACAAACAGTGCCCGCTGCTGGAGCAGCACATCCATTGCCGCAACTGCGACGTCTATGCCGCTGCCGCCACGCGCCTGCTCGACCGTTACGCCCTGCTGCAGGATGACCAGGCCGTTGCGGCGCAAGCCGCCGAGCAATCTGTCGGCCACTCCCTGCTGTTGTTCAGGCTCGGCGAAGAATGGCTGGCCCTGGCGACCGCCTGCCTGGCAGAGATCGCGCCCTTGCAGGCGGTGCACTCGCTACCGCACCAGCGTTCGCGGGTATTGCAAGGCGTCGCCAACGTGCGGGGCGCGTTGGTGCCGTGCCTTTCGCTGGCTGACCTGCTGGGGGTGCAAGCGACTGCCGGGCAACAGCGCAGCGGCCGCGAGATGCCGCGCATGCTGATCCTGGCCGCCGAAGGTGGGCCGGTGGTGATGGCAGTCGAAGAGATCGACGGCATTCATCGGCTTGACCCGGCGTTGCTGGACAGCGGCCAGGACACCACGCGCTTCACCGCAGCGGTGCTGCAGTGGCGTGGCCGCAGCGTGCGCGTGCTGGACGAACAACAATTACTGTCTGCCGTGCAGCGGAGCCTGTCATGACCCCAGAGCAAATGCGCGACGCATCGTTGCTCGAGCTGTTCAGCCTGGAGGCCGAGGCGCAGACCCAGGTACTCAGCGCCGGCCTGATGGCCCTGGAGCGCAACCCCACCCAGGCCGACCAGCTGGAAGCCTGCATGCGCGCGGCCCACTCCCTGAAGGGGGCCGCGCGCATTGTCGGGGTAGACGCTGGCGTCAGCGTTGCCCATGTAATGGAAGATTGCCTGGTGGCTGCCCAGGAAGGCCGCTTGCGGCTGGGTGCCGAGCATATCGATGCGCTGCTGCAGGGTACCGACCTGTTGATGCGCATCGCCACGCCAGGCGACACCGCCGCGCAAGCGACGCTGCCGGTGTTTCTCGCACAGATGGCCAGCTTGCTGGACCCAGGCGCCGCGCCAGCGCATATGCCAGCGGCCCTGCCGGCAGTGTCTGTACGAGCAACGCCCATCGAGCCCTTGGCGGAGCCCATGGAGGCGGAATTCGAGCTTGAACCCGTGCCACGGCGCAAGGCTGGCAAACGCGCTGGCGAAGGCGCAGAGCGGGTGCTGCGGGTCACCGCCGACCGCCTCAACAGCTTGCTCGACCTGTCCAGCAAGTCGCTGGTGGAAACCCAGCGGCTCAAGCCTTACCTGGCCACCTTGCAGCGCCTCAAGCGCATGCATGGCCAAGGCATGCAGGCCCTCGATGGCTTGCGCATGCAACTGGAAGACAGTGGCCAGAGCAGCGAAGTGCTCGAAGCCCTGGCCCAGACCCAGCGCCTGTTGGCCGAAACCCAGCAGATTTTGCAGCAGCAGGCCGCCGACCTTGACGAATTCGGCTGGCAGGCCAGCCAGCGCGCACAATTGCTCTATGACACCGCCCTGGCCTGCCGGATGCGGCCTTTCGCTGACGTACTGGCCGGGCAGAGCCGCATGGTCCGTGACCTTGGGCGCTCCCTGGGCAAGCCGGTGCGCCTGGTCATCGAAGGCGAAAAGACCCAGGTCGACCGCGATGTGCTGGAAAAACTCGAAGCACCGCTGACCCACCTGCTGCGCAATGCGGTCGACCACGGCATCGAACTGCCCGAGCGGCGCCTGCTGGCAGGCAAGGCGCAGGAGGGCGTGATTCGCCTGCGCGCCTCGCACCAGGCCGGCATGCTCAGCCTAGAGCTGATCGACGATGGCGCCGGTATCGACCTTGAGCGCCTGCGCAGCGCTATCGTCGAGCGTGCCATGTCGCCGGCCGACACGGTGGCCCGGATGAGCGAGGCGGAGCTGATGACGTTCCTGTTCCTGCCCGGTTTCAGCCTGCGCGACACCGTGACCGAGGTGTCGGGGCGCGGGGTTGGCCTGGATGCCGTGCAGCACATGATCCGCGAGCTGCGCGGCTCGATCGAGTTGACGCAATTGGCGGGGCAGGGCTGCCGCTTCCACCTGCAGGTGCCGCTGACCCTGTCGGTGGTGCGCAGCCTGGTGGTGGAGGTGGGCGGCGAAGCGTATGCCTTCCCGCTGGCGCATATCGAACGCACCTTGGAGGTGACCGCCGAACAGATCGTGCAGATCGAAGGGCGCCAGCATTTCTGGCACGAAGGGCGACACATCGGCCTGGTGGCGGCAAGCCAGTTGCTCAACCGCCCGGCAGGGCAGGACGATGAGCGCAGCCTGCGGGTGGTGGTGATCCGCGAGCGCGAGCAACTCTACGGGGTTGCCGTAGAACGCTTGATCGGCGAGCGGGTGCTGGTGGTGATGCCCCTCGACCCGCGCCTGGGCAAGGTCCAGGACATCTCCTCCGGTGCCTTGCTCGACGACGGCTCGGTGGTGTTGATCATCGACGTCGAAGACTTGCTGCGCTCGGTGGAAAAACTGCTCAGTACCGGCAGCCTGGAGCGCATCGAGCGGGGCAGCAGTGGCGCCCGTGGCGCAGCGCGCAAGCGCATTCTGGTGGTCGACGACTCGCTCACCGTGCGCGAGCTGCAGCGCAAGCTGCTGGGCAACCGCGGTTACGACGTGGCGGTGGCGGTAGATGGCATGGACGGCTGGAACGCGTTGCGCGGCGACGACTTCGACTTGTTGATCACCGATATCGACATGCCGCGCATGGATGGCATCGAGCTGGTCACCCTGGTGCGCCGGGACCAGCGCTTGCAATCGCTGCCGGTGATGGTGGTGTCGTACAAGGACCGTGAGGAAGACCGACGGCGTGGCCTGGATGCTGGCGCCGACTACTATTTGGCAAAGGCCAGTTTCCACGACGATGCATTGCTGGATGCTGTGGTGGAGTTGATCGGAGGTGCTCAGGGGTGAAGATCGCCATCGTCAATGACATGCCCATGGCGGTCGAGGTGTTACGCCGGGCGCTGGCCTTCGAGCCTGCGCACCAGGTGATCTGGGTGGCGGGCAACGGCGCCGAGGCGGTGCAGCGCTGCGCCGAGCAGTTGCCTGACCTGATCCTCATGGACCTGATCATGCCGGTGATGGATGGGGTGGAGGCGACGCGGCGGATCATGGGCGAAACCCCCTGTGCCATCGTGATCGTCACGGTCGACCGCAAACAGAACATGCACCGGGTATTCGAGGCCATGGGCCATGGCGCCCTGGATGTGGTCGATACCCCGGCCCTGGGGGCGGGCGATGCCCGAGAGGCGGCGGCGCCGTTGCTGCGCAAGATCCTCAACATCAGTTGGCTGATCGGCCAGCAGCGCAGCCCGGCCGCGCGCCCGGTTGCCACGCCCTTGCGCGAAGCATCACAGCGCCGGGGGCTGGTAGCCATTGGCTCGTCGGCGGGCGGCCCGGCTGCCCTGGAGGTGCTGCTCAAGGGCTTGCCCCCTGCATTTCCGGCGGCCATCGTGCTGGTCCAGCATGTCGACCAGGTGTTTGCCGCCGGCATGGCCGAATGGCTCAGCAGCGCAGCAGGCCTGCCGGTGCGCCTGGCCTGCGAGGGCGAGCCGCCGCAACCGGGGCAGGTGTTGCTGGCGGGCACCAACCACCATATCCGCCTGCTGAAAAACGGCCAGCTGGCCTACACTGCCGAACCGGTCAACGAAATCTACCGGCCCTCGATCGATGTGTTCTTCGAAAGTGTGGCGCGCTACTGGAGCGGCGATGCCGTAGGTGTGCTACTCACGGGCATGGGCCGCGATGGTGCCCAGGGCCTGAAGCTGATGCGCCAGCAAGGTTTCCTGACCATCGCCCAGGACCAGGCCAGCAGTGCCGTGTACGGCATGCCCAAGGCCGCCGCAGCGATCGACGCGGCGGTGGAAATCCGCCCGCTGGAGCGAATAGCCGGGCGCTTGATGGAATTCTTTGCAAAATGACGATATGTATTGAATCACGCCGCCTGGCCGGCAGTGATCAGGTGAATAGGGATGAATGATCTACCGATCGAAGGTTTCGCGACCGCCAACGAAAATTCGGCGATGGTCCTGTTGGTCGACGATCAGGCGATGATCGGCGAAGCGGTGCGTCGTGGCCTGGCCCACGAAGACAACATCGACTTCCACTTCTGCGCCGACCCGCACCAGGCCGTGGCACAGGCCATGCGCATCAAGCCGACGGTCATCCTGCAGGACCTGATCATGCCGGGCCTGGATGGGCTGACCCTGGTGCGCGAGTACCGCAACAACCCGGTTACCCAGGATATCCCGATCATCGTGCTGTCGACCAAGGAAGACCCGCTGGTCAAGAGCGCGGCGTTTGCTGCGGGGGCCAACGACTACCTGGTCAAGTTGCCAGACAACATCGAGCTGGTGGCGCGTATTCGCTACCACTCACGCTCCTACCTGACTTTGCTCCAGCGTGACGAAGCCTACCGCGCCCTGCGTGTGAGCCAGCAACAGTTGCTCGATTCCAACCTGATGCTGCAGCGGCTGATGAATTCCGATGGCCTGACCGGGCTTTCCAACCGGCGCCATTTCGACGAGTACCTGGAGCTGGAATGGCGCCGGGCCATGCGCGAGCAGCAGCAGCTGTCGTTGCTGATGATCGACGTCGACTACTTCAAGGCCTACAACGATAACTTCGGCCACCTGGCCGGTGACGAGGCGTTGCGCCAGGTGGCCGAAGCGATTCGCGGCTCGTGTTCGCGGCCGACCGATCTGCCGGCGCGCTATGGGGGCGAGGAGTTTGCCCTGGTGCTGCCCAATACATCCCCGGGTGGCGCGCGGCTGATTGCCGAGAAATTGCGCCAGACCGTGGTGGGGTTGGGTATTGCCCATACGGCGCCAGCGGCTGATGCGCGGTTGACCGTGAGCATTGGCCTGGCGACGCAGACGCCGGCGGTTGGCGGGCATTGCCGGCAGCTGATTTCGGCGGCGGACAAGGGCTTGTACCAGGCCAAGAACAGCGGGCGTAATCAGGTGGGGATTGCCTGATGGCGAGATCGAGCGCCGCCCGCGCGGCGCTCGATCTCCCAGGCGCCGAAAGCCTATAGCCCAACACATCGTAAATCCCCCAAACCTACCGCCCGGCGGGTCTGCCGCCCCGCGTCTGACTCAGTTATACTCGCAGGCTTTTCACCGAATTCGCACGAGAGCCTCCCCCCATGGAAATCCAACCGATCCTGAACACCATCAAGGACCTCACCGAGCGTTCCCAGTCCATTCGGGGGTATCTTTGACTACGATCACAAGCATGACCGCCTGATCGAAGTCAACCGCGAGCTGGAAGACCCCAGCGTCTGGAACAAGCCCGAGTACGCCCAGGAACTGGGCCGTGAGCTTGCGTCGCTGAAAACCATCGTCGGTACACTGGATGAACTCGCCGGTGGCCTGAGCGATTGCCGCGACCTGCTGGACATGGCCGTCGAAGAGAACGACGAAGGCGCCGTCGACGACGTGGTCGCCGAGCTGCAGCGCCTGGAAGAATCCCTCGCTCAGCTGGAATTCCGCCGCATGTTCAGCGGCGAGATGGACATGAACAACGCTTACCTGGACATCCAGGCCGGTTCCGGCGGCACCGAAGCCCAGGACTGGGCCAACATCCTGCTGCGCATGTACCTGCGCTGGGCGGACAAGCGCGGCTTCGATGCCACCATCATGGAACTGTCCGAAGGTGAAGTCGCCGGCATCAAGGGCGCTACCGTGCACATCAAGGGCGAATACGCCTTCGGCTGGCTGCGTACCGAAATCGGCGTACACCGCCTGGTGCGCAAGAGCCCGTTCGACTCCGGCGCTCGTCGCCACACCTCGTTCTCGGCCGTGTTCGTATCGCCTGAAATCGACGACAAGGTCGAGATCGAGATCAACCCGTCCGACCTGCGCATCGACACCTACCGCTCCTCCGGTGCCGGTGGTCAGCACGTCAACACCACCGACTCGGCGGTGCGTATCACCCACGTGCCGACCAACACCGTGGTCAGCTGCCAGAACGAACGCTCCCAGCACGCCAACAAAGACACCGCCATGAAAATGCTGCGGGCCAAGTTGTACGAGCTGGAAATGCAGAAGCGCAGCGCCGCTTCCCAAGCCCTGGAAGACAGCAAGTCGGACATCGGTTGGGGCCACCAGATCCGCTCGTACGTGCTCGACGCGTCGCGGATCAAGGACCTGCGCACCAACGTTGAGCGCAGCGACTGCAACAAGGTGCTCGACGGCGACATCGACGAATACCTCGAAGCCAGCCTGAAACAGGGCCTGTAAGCTTCACTCCTGCTGAGAAGACCCTCGCCTGCGGGCGAGGGCAATGAATTCCCTGATGGAAGATGTGACCACATGAGCGACCTCAATAGCGCACCGCAAGACCTGCAACAGGAAGAAAACGCCCTGATCGCCCTGCGCAAGGAAAAACTTGCCGCAGAGCGCGCCAAGGGCAATGCCTTCCCCAATGACTTCCGTCGCGACAGCTACTGCAACGACCTGCAGAAGCAGTACGCCGACAAGACCAAGGAAGAACTGGAAGCTGCAGCGATTCCGG
>Ga0213828_1000719_pt1 | contig 30636 bp, 33 predicted proteins | sample MC6MC0897MG_FD_180664 | JGI IMG/M metagenome (GOLD analysis project Ga0213828, IMG submission 180664) | Enriched soil aggregate microbial communities from Iowa State University, Ames, United States - MC6-MC0897-MG | ecosystem: Environmental > Terrestrial > Soil > Unclassified | place: USA: Iowa... | reverse complement strand
TGGTGGAATATGCACAGAAATATAAATTATCTATAGAAGATTTGGAAAATGTACTAAATGAGTTTAAAGAAAGTGTAAAGGGCTTTAAAACCATTAAAGAATTCCTTGAACATGTCAATACTGTAGAAGAGGAAACTAAGAAAGCTAGCTCTAGAAATAAAGATAAAAATGAAGGTGTACTTCTTAGTACTGTCCACGGTGTGAAAGGAATGGAATTTGATACAGTATTTATGATTAACACTGTAGATGGAGCTATTCCCTATAAAAACAATGATATAGAGGAAGAAAGAAGACTATTTTATGTTGGAGTTACTAGAGCTATTAATAATGTAATATTTCTTTTTCCCCAGTTTATAAGAGGTGAAAAGAAAAATAAATCTCAATTTCTATGTGAATGTGAACTAGAAGAGGAGATACTAGAAAGAATTAAATTTAAGGTTGGAACAGCTGTTTCACACAGATTCTATGGAATAGGAACCATAACAGCCTTAGAAGAAAGTAATATATCTATTAAATTTTCTGATTTGGAGAGAAAATTTGACTTTGATGTTCTTGTAGCTAATGGGCTTATAGAGGTTTTCGAAGCGTAACATAGAAATTAAATCGTTCTATTCATTGTAATGATTAAACTTTATTACATGAATGGAGCGATTTTTTATGATTATAAAAAACTTGATGACCTTATACCTGAATTGCAATCTCTAATAGAATCTGGCAGTATGAAATGTAGTTTACCGCTTATGCAAAAATATCTAATTTTAAAGAAAGAGGGCCGTATTTGATTAATCATGTACATTATATTGTAATTAATGCTACAATTGGGATATAGATACAGTATAATTCAATACATAGAAAGAAGGTGAGTTTTAGTGAGAGTTTGTACTTATGATACACTCTCTCACTAAACATAAAGGATGAATATCGAAATTAGAGAGGTTACATCAGAAAACTTGAAAGAAGTTTTATCCTTGCGTATAAGTGAATCGCAAAAATCATATGTGGAATCTACAAAACAATGTCTGAAAGATGCCATAGAATGTAATTGCTATCGACCAGCAGGACTTTATAAGGATGGGAGTATAGTTGGGTTTGCAATGTATGGATTTTTTCCACGAGAGAAAGAAAATGGTAGGGTATGGTTGGACAGATATTTAATCGACGAGCGTTTTCAAAGAAAAGGATTTGGAAATATCATGTTAGAGGCATTAATTATGCACCTCATTAAGATATATAATTGTAATGAAATTTATTTAAGCCTTTACGAAGACAATCAACGAGCTCTGCATTTATATCAAAAATTTGATTTTGAATTTAATGGGGAGTTGGACATCAATGGAAAAAAAGTAATGGTAAAGGTATTATAGATACCAATTTATTTATATATTTTCAGCACTGTTTTAAAATATAGCCTAAATTTAAAATGGGGGATTTATAAAATGAAAGTTGGAGTTAGAAAACCGAATATAAAGAAATCTATTAAAGCAAGGACAACCGGAAAAGCTAAACGTGCCGTTAAGAGTGCAGTTAATCCTCTCTATGGTAAAAAGGGAATGGGATGGGTTAATGACCCAAAGAAAGCGGCTTATAACAGAGTATACAATAAAACCACTGTAGGAGTTAAAGATATTGCTAAAGCTACATCAGGTAATAATGGATGTGCTACAGGATGTTTAACAAATATTATAATCTTTATAGCAGTGTTTGTGATTATAGCAATTATATTATAGGGGGAGTTATAATGAAAATTGAAATTGATAAAGAAAAATGTTCAGGCAAATATCTTTTATATTTATCAGTAAGTGATAATGATGAAAATGGAATAATGGGTGGAATGTTATATGAAGAGTAAGGTTAAGGAGTATAGTCAATATGCATTAATAATAGTATTTGTTTTAGTTATAAGATTATTTGTAATAGACGTTATAAGTAAGTGTTCAAGGTTGTTCTATGTATCCAACATTAAATGAATCTCATGATAAGGTAATATTAGAGAAATATAAGCAGTTTATGGATAACTATAGTAGGTCAGATATAATTGTTATCAATGAAGAGATTCTTGATAAAAGGATAATTAAAAGAGTAATTGGATTACCCAATGAAACATTTGAAATTAAAAATAGTTGTGTTTATATAAATGGAGAGTTACTCAAAGAAGAATATTTGAATGAAGACATTAAAACATATCCTGATATGAAAGTTGCTGTTCCAGAAGGTCATATATTTGTACTAGGTGATAATAGAGAGAATAGTAAAGATAGTAGACATATAGGAGTAGTGAAAATAGAAGATGTGCTAGGTAAAGCTATATATAGATTTAATATTGGTGAAGGTTTATTTAATGAATTATAAATTGATAACGATGTTAGACGATTAATTCATTATAGTATTATATAATAGATAAGAGGTGATATGTATTGATTAATACTTTAAGTTTTATTGGTGAAAAATTCAACAAATCCAATATAGTATGGGGAGTTGGTGCATCTATATTATTAAATCAATTTGGACTTATCGAAAAGCCAAATGATATAGATATTTTTATAGATGTTAAGGATATTAAAAAAGCAGATGAGATTCTTAAAAGTATTGGAAAAAAGAAAAAGAGGGAGAAGACCTCTATTTATTTAACAAAATATTTTTATGAGTATTTAATAAATGATGTTGATGTTGATGTGATGGCAGGATTTGCAGTTAATCATATTAGTGGAGCATTTAAATATACTTTTGACAATGACTCAATTTCTGAGTTTAAAACAATTAACGGAGTAAGTATACCTTTCACATCATTGGAGGATTGGTATGTAATTTATCAATTAATTCCTAATAGAGAGATAAAAGTAAATATGATAGAAAAATATCTTCTATTGAATGGAATTAAAAATCCAAATCTATTAGAAAGATCATTAAAGGGGAATTTACCTATAGAATTAACAAAGAGGATTAAAACGTTATTAAATTATAATAAAAGTAAATATTAAATGTTATACCGTACTATTCAGAAATGAATATGCGGTATTTTTTATTACATCAATATGTACAATAGGAAATAAAAGGTTAAAATTAAACATATAAAGAGGGAGTATATGATATGAAAACAGAATAAGAATTGTTTAAGAACTCTAGTTTAAGTGGTTATAAAGTAGAGAATGGAATTTATGTAACTAATGAGATAAAGTTAATGAGTATCGAAGATTTAATTAAACTCTCTAATGAATATAATATTGATACAGTGTTTTATTATTATGATTTTATTGATGAATATTACTTTATGATTAATGATGAAACAACAGCAAAGCTTAGATTGGATGAAACTGCATTATCAGTTTTAAAAGATAAAATTGATAAACATAATGAAAATTTATCTAAATTAGATTACGATAAACCTACAAATTTAAGCGATTTTTTATGATTATACATAGCATTTTTACAATTTAAAATATACTTATAGAATTGTGCTGTATTAAAAGTTATAAATTGAGAATGAAAAGTATTGAAAATACTATAATTGAATTAGGCACAGTGATTATAAGATAAATTAAGAGAAATAAAAAAAATATTGAATAATAGGTATTTGATTACGGTTCAAAATATGGTAAGCCTCATCAAAGCTGCACTATGACTACAACTAGTTTAATATTTATATATTTCAATATTTGTATAGGTCTCTATTTAACTAGTTTCCTAGGGGAAATTATCCATAGTCATATAGATAAAATGGTACATATATTCATAGTCATAGACTATAAGAGAGATTAACAAATTAATAGGAATTTTTCCAGGTAAGGACTGATCAACTTTTACTTGACTGAAACATATTTTACTATAATATTGAAAGGAAAGCTTTTCTGTTATATAATGGTTTGAAGTACAATATAGTTAAGACTTCTCTTTATATAGACTTCAAGTCTATTATTTTTTTGTATATTTGTATATACTATATAATTATTAGTAAGGAGGTTTCAGATGAACTTTATCCAGGAAGCCAAAAAAATAAGTGAAGAATTAATTCATATAAGAAGAGAATTTCATGAAAATCCAGAGTTAGATTTTGATTTGCATAAAACTTCAGATAGAATAAAAAATTTCTTAAGAAATGAAAACATAGAATTTTATTCTTGCGCAGGTACAGGCGTTGTAGCTACTATCTACGGAGAAAGGGATAATAATAATGGAAAAACTATAGCTATTAGATGTGATATGGATGCACTACCTCTTGAAGAAAAAAATAGTCACTGCTATACTTCTAAGATTATTGGGAAAATGCATGCCTGTGGTCATGATGCCCATATGACCATGGTACTAGGATCAGCTAAAATTTTAAATAACAATAGAAAAGAACTAAAAGGAAATGTAAAGTTTATTTTTGAACCCGCTGAAGAAACTACTGGTGGCGCTAGAATTATGATAGAAGAAGGAGCATTAGAAACTCCTCATGTGGATGCAATAATTGGATGTCATGTTGATGAAAGTCTAGATGTGGGAACTATTGGACTTAAGCAAGGGGTAGCTTATGCTGCATCTAACCCTTTTTCCATAACTATCTATGGTAAGGGTGCCCATGGTGCAAGTCCTCACAAAGGTATAGACCCTATAGTAATCGCATCTCAAGTTATAAGTTCTTTACAGCTATTAGTAAGTAGAGAGACTAGTCCAGTATCACCAGGAGTAATAACAATAGGAACTATAAATGGAGGTACAGCAGCCAATATTATACCAGATAAGGTTACTATAACTGGTATAATTAGAACTATGAACCTAGAAGACAGGGAATATATGAAAAATAGATTAAAAGAAGTGGTAACCATGCAGGTAGAAAGTTTAAGAGGCACCTGTGAAATTACTATTGATGAGAGCTATCCATGTTTATATAACAACGATAATATGTATAATATATTTTATGATAATAGTGTATCGCTATTAGGGAAAGATAAGGTTAAAATATTAAGAGAGCCTACTATGGGTGTAGAAAGCTTTGCATATTTTTCACTTAAGGTTCCAGCTATGTTTTATCAATTAGGATGTGGAAACCTTGAAAAAGGAATAATATATCCTCTGCATAGCAGTAAATTTGACATAGATGAAGAATGTCTACAAGTAGGAGTTGCAGTTCATTGTAATATGGCTGTAAACTATCTTAACAAACTATAAGAAAGAAATATTGGAGGACAATATGAATAATATACAAATAGGTGCAAATGAATCAGGTCAAAGATGTGATAAATTCCTTAGAAAATTACTGAAGGATGTACCTTTAAGTGCTATATATAAGGCATTTAGAAAAGGTGACATTAGAGTAAATGGTAAAAAAATTAAAGAGCAGTATGTTTTAGAAGAGGGAGACACCATAGAAATAAGATATATTAAAACTAGTGGTGAAAAAAAGAAATTTGAAAGAATAGAAAATAATCTTAAAATTACCTATGAAGATGAAAATATACTTATGGTAGAAAAGTGGCCTAATTTATTAGTTCATAGTGACACAAAGAATGGAGAACCAACTTTAACAGACTATGCCTTATCCTATCTCTATGACAAGGGTGATTATGAACCTGAAAAAGAAGTAACTTTTACTCCTGCTCCATGCAATAGATTGGATAGAAATACCTCTGGGGTAGTTATATTCGGAAAAAATTTCAAATATCTAAAGGCTCTTAATGAAGCTATAAGAGAAAGAAGTATTGAAAAGTACTATATGGCTCTTGTACAAGGAAGAATAAAGGACGGAACTTATACAGGATATATCTTAAAAAATGAAGATGCAAATATTTCTAAGGTGTATAGGACTGAAGTTCCAAACAGTAAAGAAATTGCTATGGAAGTTAAAACTATTCAAAGCTGTGGTACTTTTTCCCTAATAGAAATTAACTTACTTACTGGAAGAAGCCATCAGTTAAGAGCTCACCTATCAGAGCTAGGAAATCCTATAGTTGGAGATTCTAAATATGGAGATAAAAAGCTTAATAGCTTCTTTGTAAATAGATATGGATTAGATTATCAATTCTTATATGCATATAAAGTAATATTTAAATCAAACTCAGATGAGCTTGAATATATGAAAAATAAAACTATAGCAGAATCTTTACCACCAGTATTAAAGAAGATAAAGAATGATGTGTTTAAGTTTTAATGGAGGGGTAATATGAATGACAGAACTGAGGGGGCTCAGCACTCTGTAGCTAAAGGATTTATGGTACTCACCATATCTATGATGTCTGTAAAGGTGTTATCCGTAATTTATACACCTTTATTAAGGCAGATTTTAGGATCAACAGGTTGGTCAGTATACTATTCTACATATACAATTTTTTCTTATATATATATTATAGCTAATGCAGGTATTCCTGTAGCCATTGCAAAGTTAGTATCGGAACTTGAAGCAAAGGGAAACTACAAAGATGCCGTAAAAACTTTTAGAGCATCTAGAACTTTACTTATACTCTTGGGACTTATCCTATCCGTATTTATGTTTATATGGGCAAAACCCTTAAGTATAGCTTTTAATAGTCCTGAATCAATATTAGCTACTAGATGGCTTGCACCGGCATTATTATTTACATCAATAATGGGTTCTTATAAAGGGTATTTTCAGGGTATAGGAAATATGACTACTACTGCAGTATCCCAAGTAGGAGAACAAATTCTAAATATAATATTTAGTTTATTATTTGCATATCTACTCATGGGAAAAGGTGTATCATATGGAGCTGCTGGAGGTACCATAGGTACAGTGGTGGGTGCTGTTGGAGCATCTTTATACTTTGTATTAGTATATAAAAGATATTCATCTAACTACATTCATAAAAATAACAAACCTGGAGTAAATAGATTAAGCAATAAAACTATTATTAAATCTATATTAAAATATGCATTTCCAATAACCATAGCTTCTGCACTGCAGAACTCAGGAACTATCATAGACTTAAAAATTGTAAAGTCTAGACTTTTATCTACAGGATTAACTCAAAAAACTGTTGATATTCAATGGGGATATTTAGGTCTTTACAACACTCTTATGTCAATTCCTATGGCTATTATTGGCGCTTTAGCTATTGCTCTAGTTCCTGCTATATCTAGGGTTCATGCTTTAGACAATAAGAAAGGTCTTAGGTTTAATATTAAATCTTCTTATAGAGTTGCTTTTATGATAGCTATACCTTGTGCTGTGGGATTAGGAGTTTTATCAATGCCTATTTTAAGAATCCTTGGCTATGATAAAGAAGTAGCACCACTATTAATATGGGGATCTTGGGTTTTAGTTCTATATGCCCTCACTTTAGTTCAAACTTCTATTTTACAGGGAATGGGTAAAGTAAATACAGTAACTATCTTTTCTGTAATTGGGATATTAGCTAAAATTGTTGTGAATTATGTACTAGTAGCCATGCCTTCCTTTGGAATCTTGGGAGCTATTTGGGGTAATGCAGCCTGTTATTTAATAATGCTTTTATTATTCCAATGGCAAATAAATGACTCTGTTGATGGAAGAATACACTTAATACCTTGTTACATAAAACCTTTAATAGCTGGATTAGCCATGGGAATAGTAACATTTTTCTCATATAAAGTATTTAATGGAATCCTAGGATTAATTTTTAGTGGATATATATTAAATTTATTTGCAGCAGTGATAAGTATAGCACTATCAGCTGGAGCCTATTGTTTAGTATTAGTATCCATAGGTGGTGTTAAAAAATCTGATTTAAATTCTTTGCCAAATAAAATTACAAAATTAATACCTAGAAGAGTATATAGAAAATTTAAATAGATATTACCTAATTATTTTAAAATGGAACCTATAACTTGGGATCTTAAAAAGATGCTAAGGCATAGGTTCCATTTTATTTTTCTATGAGGTTTTACGAATTAAAAAACTTGATATAAAAAATAAAGAAAATGCAACTCCAATAATAGTTATAATCTTTGTAACGATTAAAGTATTAGGAATTATAGAATTTATTATAGTTGTTACTAAATATATTAGAGCAGTCAATAATGCTATAATTACCATTTCTCCTATAGGAAAAGATAACTCTATTACTTGTCCAATATAGTACATGTTTATTAAAAGTCCTATAATAGAAGTTACAATTAAAGAAATTCCATATCCATAGATATTTATGCTAGGAATACCTATAAGTATAAATATTAGAGCTAACTCAATTAAAGCTGTAGCAATGGAACTTATAAGTATAACCTTTTGTTTCCCTATACCATTTAAAATACTATAAGTACAATAGTGACAATACATAAATGGAGCTGCAATGGAAGCTATCTTTATAAAACTACCTAAGTCATTTCTATCAAAGAACACTTCACCTAATAGATTAGGACATACAAAGCAAATAATTACTGTGGAAACGCCTAGCATAAAACAAATTTTGATAACTTCATTTACTCTAGCATTTATATTAGAAAAATCTCTTTGACTGATTTTTTTAGATATATCTGGAATTATTACAGTGGATAAAGAAACAACTATAACTAATGGAAAGTACACAATGGCAAGGGCCATACCATTAAATTTACCAATTATCTCTAGAGCACCTATATGATCAAAACCAGCTGCAACTAACCTAATAGGAACTAATAGAGTAGATACACTTTGTAGTGCTGTAGTTAAGAAGCCATTTATAGCTAGAGGAACAGCAATAATTAATATGTTAAATAATAATTGAAAGCTATTATCTGTTCTTACACTATTAGTATAAGGTATCTTTTTAATACTTCTTTTATAGAAAATATATAGAAATACAAAGCTTATTATTTCACCAATAGTAAATGAAAGATAAGTAGCTGCAACTGTATTTTCAATAGTTTTTAGAGAAAAATAATAAATTACCCCTACTAATATAACCATTCTAACAGCTTTTTCTAATATATCTACAACTGATGGGGTAATTACCTGACTTACTCCATAGAAATAGCCTTTATATACACAAGATATAGCAATAAAAACAATAGCAGGAGAAGCTATCCATAAGGATCGAATTGCTCTAGGGTCTTTAATAATATAATTGCAAATTATTGGACTAAGTATAAACATAATACCTGCTATAAAAATTGACCAAAGTACTATAAAAACTAAGGAAGCATTAACGGTTTTATGTAAATCTTCATATCTACTGGTACCTAGATAAGCAGAAGTTTCTCTTGAAATTGCAGCAATTATTCCTCCACATACTAAACAACAAAATAAATCATATATAGGCATTATCAAACCATAAAGTCCAACACCTTCTGGCCCTAACTGCCTTGAGAGTATAATGGAAAACATAAATCTTAATACACCCATTGCTAAATTAGAAAGAGTCAATACAAAGGTATCTCTATAAAACGTATCTTTACTCATCTTTATTACCTCCAATTAATATAATAATACTTATGAAGGTAAACTAAGGATTATTCTATAACCATATATTTTTATCATTTATTTAACTAAATGTAATTTAATGAAGAATATTTAAATATATATTAGTGTAAATCATTATTTAATTGGAGGAACTATGAAAAAAATAATAGGATGGGTTTTGTTGATAATAGTAGCTATTATCTCTTTATTAATAGTAAAAGATAAAAATGAAATATATGACATAGGTGTTAAGGACTCAGGAATTGATATGAAAATAAAATATAAGGGATTAAAAAATGCCATAGATTTTGCTAGCAATGATAAAGGATTATATGTTGCTTTTCAAAATAAAATAATAGCTATTCCATCAACTGGCGAGCCCTATACTTTAATTGAAGATAAAAACTTTAATATTACCTCCTTAGAAAGTAATGGAGAAAAATTATACTTCGTTACTGATAATGGAATAATGAGTGTAGATATTAACAATGGGAAGTTAGAAGAATGCTTAACCAATATACCTAATATTGGTGATTATAATAAGGTACTAATAAGGGGATATAAGGAATATTTATTTATTTCAATTGGAGCTGCAACTAATTCAGGTGTAGTGGGAAGTGATAACCAATGGATAGATAAAAACCCAACTGGTTATGATATATCTCCTTATGATATAGTGTTGAATAAAAATGAAAATGGAGGCTTTGTACCAAATGGAACTTCTAATAAGGACAATGAGGTTATAAAGGGTGAATCAATTGGCAATTCATCTGTTATAATTTATAACACTAATACTAAAGCTATCGAAACCTATGCATGGGGAATAAGAAATATAGAGGGTATAGACATAACACATGATGGTAGAATATTTGCTACTGTTGGAGGATATGAAAATAGAGGATTAAGACCAGTAGAAAATGACAGTGACTATATTTATGAAATAAAAAAAGGCTATTGGTATGGCTTCCCAGATTTTTCTGGAGGAGATCCTCTAGATTCACCACGATTCCAAGGTGAATTTAATATAAAAAACACTCCAATATTAAAAAAATATCCTATGTCACCACCAGCACCTGCCTATCAACATAATGATTTAGGCAGTTTAAAATGGATAGCAATAGATAATACTGGAAAAATTAATGGACAAAATACATTGCAGCTATATTTTTATGATAGTAATAAAAATAATATAATGTACAGTGCTGTAAATGGTGTTCCAAAGAAATTATTAAATTTAAATGATAATTGCACTATATCAAATATGAAGATTTTTAACGATGAACTATATATTTTAGATGGTAATCATGGATTTTTATTTACCATATCTATTAAAAAGTAAAATTTCAATAAATTAAAATTTCATATAATTGCTACGTTAAATATGATAAATAATAAAATAATATGATTAAATTGGAGTATAATAATATATATCTAAATTATTATTTTATTATTCATAAAGAATCGTAGGTGAATTACATGAAGAGAATGGAAAGAACTTATAATAGAACTATGACAGCAGTTATAAGAGTTGCAAATCCTATAAAAAAAAGAATAAAAAAAACAGAATGCATAGTCCACAAATTCATAAATAAAGAAGCTCTTCGTTTATTAAAACAGGAGGGTTACATTGAAGAATATAATTTTTTTATGAAACATATTTTAGATTTAAATAAAGGTGTCAAATGGGCTGATGCAGATTTAAAAAGTACAAATCATTTCTATCATCATGAAAAAGGTATTGGTCTATATGGATTTTCGAATGCTAAAGTAGAGTGTGTAAAGTATTATAATGCATCTGTATTTTATGGTGCTAACTCTGATATGAATAAAGCTATATTTTTTTTAGGTGCAGCTTGTCATTTAGTACAAGACTCCACAGTGCCGGCTCACGCTATGAAAAACTTAAAAAAACATAAACCCTTGGAAAGTTTCATAATAGATAAAGTTCTTGATGGATATAAAATTCCTCTGAAAGATCATGTAATTAGTTATGGAGATCCTGAAAAATATGTAATTGAAAATACAACGTTTGCTGTTAAAGCATCTAAGTCCTTTGAAAGTATAAGAGTCAAACAGAATAGGTTTAATGAGATTGCAGAAGTGATATTACTTAGAGCCTGCATTACCACTGCAGGACTACTTGTTGATTTTTATAATACCTTAAAAGTTATAGAATCTGAAACTGAGGATTAATAAAAATTTATCCGATGACTACCTGCTCTAATACTACCATCTTCTTCAAAGTGGGAGTAAAGAGCGGCTACGACCCTGGATAACGATTTCCCCTAAAGGACAACGACTTCTAAGTATCAAAAATACTGATACTAAAAATTCTGTTAGTAAGCTTCAGTGAAAGTGAAAATCCTCTCTGAAGCAAAGAACTCTGTTTATTGTAAGAACTACCACCTCAAGTATAGTGGTAGTTCTTTTGTTTTGCTTATGCAAATAGTAAAAAATAAAGGAATTTACAAAATTACAAAGAATAGTATCTCTAATATGAAAATATGGAGGTGTGTGATATGGAAAGCTTATTTTTAAATTTAGAAAAAGAAATTTTTAGGGGTAATATATTGGATATTACTTATGGAAACGAGGGTATAATATATAAAGCCAATAAGTATTATGATAATTTTATAGATGTAGATTATTTAGAAAATACTCCTTCTAAACGCTTTGATACTGAAGGTTATTACGATAGTTGTATAGTATTTTTTACCTTAAATAAAATTAAATCCCATAGACAAAAGCTAAAGCTTTTTGATAATATATATAGATTAATGAAAAAAAATGGATATGTTTATATTTGGGATGTAGAAAAGGAGCCGTTAAAAACATTACAAAAAAATATAACAGTTTCATTACCAGATAAAAGTATGAAGAATTTTCAAATAAACTTGCTTAACATATTCACTGATAATACTTCATCAAAAATTATAGACGGACTAAAGGACTATTTCGATATTGTAGAAGCAGTATCCTCCAATGGCACTTTTAGGATTGTAGGCAGAAGAAAGGATGTTAATAAAAAATGAAAGTAGTTTTAGTTGCAGTAAACTCAAAGTATATTCACAGCAATTTAGCAGTAAGATATTTAAAGGCATATACAAAGGATTTAAATTATAATTGTCATACTATGGAGTTCTCTATAAATGATAGAGAGGAAAGAATTGTTGAGGAAATATTATATGAAAAGCCAAATGTAATAGGATTTTCATGTTATATTTGGAATATTGAATTTGTTAAAAAGGTATCAACGTTAATAAAACTCATAGATAGTAATATTGAAATTATATATGGAGGACCAGAAACATCTTATAATCCCATTGAGTTTTTAACAGAAAATGTAGGTGAATACTTAATTGAAGGAGAAGGTGAAGAAACCTATAAAGAATTAATTAATTTAAAAATAAATAACGAAATAAATGGAGATAATAATAATTGTGAAAATATTAGAGGACTATACTATAAAAGTGAGGAAGGCATAGTATATGGAAGTAACAGACCATTAATGGACATAAACAATATAGTATTCCCTTATGAATCTGATGACAATTTAAAAAATAAAATTGTATATTATGAAGCTTCAAGAGGATGTCCTTTTAATTGTAAATACTGTTTATCTTCAACTACCCATGGAGTAAGATTCTTAAACATAGATAGAGTGTTAAAAGAACTACAATATTTTATAGATAAAAAAGTTAAATTGGTTAAATTTGTTGATAGAACCTTTAATTGTAACAAAAATTTTGCAAATGCTATATGGAGTTATCTAATTGAAAATGGAGAGGATACATGTTTCCACTTTGAAGTATCTGCAGACCTATTTAGCAGCGAATCTTTAGATATACTAAGTAAAGCACCTAGTGGTATGTTTCAATTTGAGGTAGGTGTTCAAACTACTAACAATGAAATATTAAGAAATATTAATAGAACTATAGAATTTTCTACCATTAAAGAAAAGGTCTTGGAACTAAATAAACTAAACAATATTAAACAGCATCTAGATTTAATTGCAGGGTTACCTGGAGAAGACTTTAACTCTTTTAGAAAATCTTTTAATGAAGTTTATGAGATAAGTCCAGAAGAATTACAATTAGGATTTCTTAAACTTTTAAAAGGTTCACAAATGAGAGAAGAAAGCGAAAAATGGGGGATGGTGTATTCACCTTATCCACCTTATGAAATTTTAAAAACAAAAGATATAAGTTATGATGAATTAATTATACTAAAGAAAATTGAGCATATGGTCGATAAATATTTAAATAGTGGTAAGTTTTATAATATTTTAAATTTCTTTAAAAATAGTGACAAATTCGAAGATATATTTGAATTCTACTATGAACTTTCTAAATTTTATGATAGCAAGGGATACTTTAAACGAATCATAGCCTCTGTAGATTATTACTCTCTCTTTGTTGAATTTAATGACTATATTAAAGCTGGAGAGAAAGAGTTATTATTAGACATAATAAGATATGAGTATTTCTCTTATAATAACACAAAATGGATACCTGATTTTCTAAGAATGGAAATGAGTAAAACTGAAGAGAGAAGTATAAAAGAATATATTATGAATAAAAATTCTATAGATAATATAAATAAAATAAGTGTCTTTAAATTTAATCATAATATAAAAAGTTTTATTGAATGCAGAGAAATAAATAAAACTTTAAACTATATTGCTTTTATAAATAATGACATTAAAGAAAGAATATTTATACAGGAAAATGAATTAATAATTCAATAATATGTCAAGTAAAATCTTTGTTATTTTAAAAAGTACAATATATTAATTTTTTATACGTATATATTGTACTTTTTAGGAAAAATGATATAATAGATTTTAATATATCTTCTAAAGAGTTGAATTAATACGTATTATAGGTTATTTAATACCACTTAAAATATTATGTTTACACCTATATATAAAGCAGACTTAATTTAAGTGGTTATATATAAAATTAATACTTAAAAGGTGGTGATATTTTGGCGCTAGAAGCAATTAATAAAATACAACAGGCAGAATCTACTGCAAAAGATATATTGGATAAAGCAGTAGAAAATAGCAAACAAATAATTAGTGATGCTCAAACTAAAGGAAATGAAGAGTACCGTACCATCGTTGCAAACGCTATGGAAAAAGCAAAAAAAATGAAAGATGATGCTCTTAATAAAGGGAATGAGGATTCACAACCAACCATGGCTAAAGGTGAAGAAGAAGTAAATAATATAATCAAAACTTCTAAGGAAAAGATTGATTTAGCTGTTAATTTAGTAATTGAGAGGATAGTGAAGTTCAATGGCAATAGTTAAAATGAATAAATTTATGCTCTTAGCCTTTGAAAATCAAAAAAAATCTTTGCTTGAGAAATTGCAATCCTTCCAAAATGTACAATTCTTAGATTTAAGTAAAAATGAAACTATTGAATTGAATCAATTAAAAAGTGATAATGCAAGCAGTGAAATTTCTGAAGTAGAAGGTGAATTATCAAAAGTAAAATTTACTATTGAGCTTTTGAGCACATTTAGTGAAAAGCCTAAGCTACTAAAAGACTTAAAGGAAGGAAAAAAGAGCTATAGCTATGATGTGTTAGAGCAGATTAACAATACATCTCATTGGCGTGAGGTATATAGTGACCTAAAACAAAAAGATAATAAAATAAACATGAATCATAATTATATAACTAAGTTGAAAGCCAATATAGAAGATTTAAAACCGTGGGAAGCTTTAGACACCTCAGTAGAAAGCTTAAATAGATTAAAAAAATCTAAAGCTATATTAGGTGAAATTCCTCAAGGAAATGTAGATTCCTTAAGGCTTAAGTTAGAGGAAACAACTAAAAACTATTACTTTGAAGTTATTAGCAGCATAGGTAGAAACAGCTACATAATGGTCATAGTTCATAATGATGAAATAGCTGATATAGAGCAATTGTTGAAATCTTCAAGCTTCAGTAAGATTGATATTCAATGTGATGGAATACCTAAAGAAGTAATAAAAGAGTATAAAAAAACCATTGAATCAATAAAGGCAGAAAATAATTTTATACAAGATAGCATGAAAGAACATGTTAATAAACTAGAAGAATATAAAATGGTTTACGAATACTTGAGTTCTTTATTACTAAGATTAAAATCTACCGAAAATTTCCTGAAGAGTAGAAACATTGTGGCTATAGAAGGATATTATCCTACTGAATTGCATAATGACTTTGAAAGTACATTAAAAAATATTCTAGGTAATGATTATTATTTAGAGTCAGAAACCGCTGAAGGTGACGATGTACCTGTTAAATTAAAAAATAATAAAGTCTTTGAATCCTTTGAAAACATTACTTCCATGTATAGTGTACCTAAGTACAAAGAGATTGACCCAACACCACTGTTAGCGCCTTTCTATATATTCTTCTTTGGAATGATGCTATCAGATGCTGGATATGGCTTTGTGATGTTTGTAGGTACTTTAATTGCACTCACTGTATTTAATTTGGATGACGAGATGAGAAAGTCAGTAAAAATGTTTTTCTTGTTAAGTATTTCAACTATATTCTGGGGTGTAATGTATGGTAGTTATTTTGGAGATTTTATAAAGATCGCTCCTCTATGGATGAAACCTGATAGCAATGTAGGGTTATTAATGATTGTATCTGTAGTAATGGGACTAATTCAAATTTATGTAGGACTTGGAATCAAGGCATATATGCAAATAAGGGATAAAGATTACTTTGGAGCCTTTGCTGATGTAGGATTATGGTATATAACCCTATCTGGTGCAATTATTTGGGCATTAAGTGCTTTTGTAGATTTATCTTCCCTTGGAGTTCCAACCGTAATAATTACTATAGCTGAATATGGTACTATTTTAGGAATGATAGGAATTGTACTTACTAACGGACGCCAAGAAAGTTCTATTGGTGCTAAGTTAGGTCAAGGACTTTATGCTCTATACGGAATTACATCCTATGTAGGTGATTTAGTTTCTTATACTAGACTTGCAGCTCTAGGACTTGCAACAGGATTTATAGCTTATGCATTTAATATTATGGTAAGTATGGTATCAACTTCATGGGCTACAGTTATATTTGGAGTAGCAATCTTTGTAGTTGGCCATATATTTAACTTATTTATCAATGCATTAGGAGCATATGTTCATACATGCAGATTACAATATCTTGAATACTTCGGAAAATTTTATGAAGGTGGAGGCACAGCCTTTGAGCCTTTAAAATATAATTCTAAATATTTTAAAATATCAAAATAGATAAATTAGGAGGAATAAAATATTATGATGGAATTTTTAACACAAAACGGTGGAATAGTTATTGCAGCTATAGGAGTTGCTCTTGCAGCAGCATTACCAGGAGTAGGATCAGCAAGAGGTGTTGGTATAGTTGGTGAAGCAGCTAGTGGACTTTTAGCAGAAGAACCAGAGAAGTTTGGTAAAGCCTTAATTCTTGAATTACTTCCAGGTACTCAAGGACTATATGGATTCGTTATAGCACTTTTAGTATCTTTACAATTATCACCAGATATGTCTTTCGGTCAAGGTTTCTACCTATTTGCAGCTTGTCTTCCAATAGCTATAGCAGGATGGAAATCAGCTATATCTCAGGCTAAAACAGCAGCTTCTGCAATTCAAATTCTAGCTAAGAGACCAGAACACAATACAAAAGGTATCATATTAACTGTTATGGTTGAGACTTATGCACTTTTAGGATTTGTAATGTCTCTTCTACTAGTAATGAGTGGTAACTTTTAATTAAGGAAGTGAATAATATGTCTAATTTGGATAATCTTACTTCTAAAATTATAAAGGATGCAGAAGTAAAAAAAATAGAAATTTTAAATGAATCTACCGTAAATGCTGATGAAATAGTTAAAAAGAAAATAGAAGAAGCAAATAAAAAAGCTTCTTCTATTTTAGAAAAAGCTGAAATGGAAAGTAAAACCATAAAAGAAAGAATTATTTCTAAAACTGATTTAGAAATAAGAAATAAAAAATTATTAGCAAAACAGCAAATTATTGAAAAAGTTTTTGAAACAGCTAAGGAAAAACTTAAATCCATGACTTCAGAAGAGTTTACTAAGTTTATAAACAATTCTATTATGGCTTTAAACATAGACGGAGATGAAGAAATAATTATAAACCCAAAGGATAGAGAAAAGCTTCCTGATAAGTTTTTAGCGGAGCTAAATAAGTTATTAATATCTAATGGTAAATTAGGAAATTTAAAATTCAACGTTAAAACCCATGAAATAGATGGTGGTTTTATACTTAGTAAAAATGGAATCGAGATAAATAATTCCTTTGAAGAACTTGTGAATTCACTTAAATATGAATTAGAGTATGAAGTTGGGAAAATATTGTTTACAGAATAGTAAGGAGGTATTTAAATGGACAGAATGGATTTTACCCATGCTGTAGCTCGATTAAGGGTAATGGAAAAAAGACTCCTTGATAAAAATAGAATTGAAAGATTATTAGATAGTGATGGTCCACAGGAAGTTTTAAAAGTATTACAAGAAACTACCTATGGAGATCTTATTAATAATATAGATTCAGTTTATGATTATGAAAAAATCCTTAAGGAAGAGCTAGTGAATCTTTACAACACTTTATATAAAATATCTCCGGTTAAAGAAATTATAGATATTATGAGTTTAAGATATGATTATCATAATATTAAAGTTTTATTAAAGGCAAAAGCCTTGGGCAAGGATTTATCTAATATTTTAATACCAATAGGAACAATTCCTTTAGAAACTCTTAAAAACTGTATATTATCTGACGAATTAAAATCCTTAGATAAATATATTCAAAAAGTTATCACTAAGGTAGAAAATGAATTTGAGGTTAATTCTGATCCTCAAGTAATTGATACTCTTCTAGATAAATACATGTTTGAAGATATGTTTGAAAAAGCAAGGAATATAAATATTGAGTATATAACTAGATATGTAAATGAGTCCATAGATATTACTAACATAAAGACTATGCTTAGAGTTAAAAAGCAAAATAAAGATGGTAGATTCCTTGAAGGTGTGTTAATACCTGGTGGAACTATAAAACATAACTTTTTTATAGAGGGAATAAATGAATCCCTAGAAATCTTTACAAGTAAAATATCTAGAACCCCTTACTCAAAGGTACTTCATGCTATCTTAGAAGAATATATGGCTACAGGCAGCATTTCATCCTTAGATGTACTCTATGATAATTATATTATGGACCATGCAAAGGATGCAAAGAGAGTTAACTTCGGACCAGAGCCTATCATTGCATATATAATTGCTAAAGAAACTGAAATTAAAATAATTAGAATTATTATGGTAGGCAAGATTAATAAGGTTGCTACTGAAGTTATCAGAGAAAGGTTGCGTGAACTATATGTATAAGATAGGTGTAGTTGGAGATAAAGATTCAATACTAGCATTTAAGGCCTTAGGAATTGATGTTTATCCAGCAGTCGAAGCTGAAGAAGCAAGAAAAATTGTAGATAAAATGGCTTTTGAAAATTATGCTGTAATATTTTTAACTGAGCAATTAGCTCAGCATTTAGAAGAAACTATTGAAAGGTATAATAAAAAGCTTATACCTGCAATTATACTTATACCAAGTAATCAAGGTACGCTAAATATTGGTAAACAAAAAATTAGCGATTATGTAGAAAAAGCTGTTGGAGTAAATATCTTATAGAAAGGTAGGTAAAAAACTTGAAGAATGGTACTATTGTTAAAGTTTCAGGTCCATTAGTAGTTGCTAAGGACATGGATAATGCTAATATATTTGACGTTGTAAAAGTTGGTGAAAAGGGACTTATTGGTGAAATCATTGAAATGAGAGGCGATAAAGCTTCCATTCAGGTTTATGAAGAAACTTCTGGTATAGGACCTGGAGATCCAGTAATTACAACAGGAGAACCATTGAGTATAGAACTTGGACCAGGATTAATTGAATCTATGTTTGATGGTATCCAAAGACCACTTAATGCTATGCAGGAAGCTGCAAATTCTCATTTCCTTAAAAAAGGTGTTGCAGTTAAATCATTAAATAGAACAAAAGTATGGGAATTTAATGCTACAGCAAAAGTTGGAGATGTGGTAGAGGCTGGAGATATTATTGGAACAGTGCAAGAAACTGCCGTAGTGCTTCACAAGATAATGGTTCCTTATGGAGTAAAAGGAAAAATTAAAGAAATAAAATCAGGTAACTTTACTATAGTTGAGACTGTATGTATTGTTGAAACTGAAAAGGGTGATAAAGAATTAACCCTAATGCAAAAATGGCCAGCTAGAAAAGGAAGACCTTATGCTAGTAAGTTAAAACCTATAGAGCCAATGGTAACAGGACAAAGAGTTATAGATACATTTTTCCCAGTAGCTAAAGGTGGAGCCGCTGCAGTACCAGGACCTTTCGGGGCAGGTAAAACAGTAGTTCAACACCAAGTAGCTAAATGGGGGGATACAGAAATTGTTGTTTACGTTGGATGCGGTGAACGTGGTAACGAAATGACAGACGTTCTTAATGAATTCCCAGAACTAAAAGACCCTAAAACTGGTGAAAGCTTAATGAAGAGAACAGTACTTATTGCCAATACTTCAAATATGCCAGTTGCAGCTCGTGAAGCTTGTATCTATACTGGTATAACTATAGCAGAATACTTTAGAGATATGGGATACTCAGTTTCTATAATGGCAGATTCTACTTCAAGATGGGCTGAGGCTCTTAGAGAGATGTCCGGTAGACTTGAAGAGATGCCTGGTGATGAAGGATATCCAGCTTACCTAGGATCAAGACTTGCAGATTACTATGAAAGAGCTGGTAAGGTTATATGTTTAGGAAAAGATGGTAGACAAGGAGCAGTTACTGCTATTGGAGCTGTATCGCCTCCAGGTGGAGACTTATCTGAGCCAGTTACTCAATCTACCTTAAGAATAGTTAAAGTATTCTGGGGACTAGATGCTCAGCTAGCATATAAGCGTCACTTTCCATCAATAAACTGGTTAAGTTCATACTCATTATACTTAGATAGTATAGGTCAGTGGATGGATGAAGAAGTAGCATCAGATTGGTCTCAATTAAGAATTGAAGCTATGACACTACTACAAGAAGAAGCTAGCCTTGATGAAATTGTTAGATTAGTAGGTATAGATGCTTTATCTGAAAAGGATAGATTAAAATTAGAGGTTGCAAAATCTCTTAGAGAAGACTATTTACAACAAAATGCTTTCCATGAAATAGATACCTATGCTTCCCTTAATAAACAACATAAAATGTTAAAACTAATTCTTTTATTTAAGAAGGAAGCTGAACGTGCTTTAGAAGCTGGAGTTTATCTAAACAATATATTAAATTTACCAATGAGAGATAAAATTGCAAGAAGTAAATATATTGCTGAGGATAATATTGACACTATCAATAACATCGCTGAGGAATTAGTAGTAGAAATTAATAGATTAATTAGCGAAGGAGGGGTTCTAGATGCTTAAAGAATACAGAACAGTTACAGAAGTTGTAGGACCTTTGATGGTTGTTGAAGGTGTAGAGGGCGTTAAATACGATGAATTAGTTGAAATAGAACTACAAACTGGAGAAAAGAGAAGAGGTAAAGTTCTAGAAGTTAATGGTTCTAAAGCAATGGTTCAACTCTTCGAAGGTTCATCTGGTATAAACCTAAAGGGAACTAAAGCTAAATTCCTAGGAAGACCTTTGGAACTTGGAGTATCTGAGGATATGTTAGGAAGAATATTTGATGGTATGGGAAATCCAAATGATGATGGTCCTAGTATAATAGCTGAAAAAAGAGTAGATATAAATGGTGAGCCAATTAACCCTGTATCAAGAGATTATCCGTCTGAATTTATTCAAACTGGAATATCTGCTATAGATGGACTTAATACGTTAGTTAGAGGTCAAAAACTACCTGTATTTTCAGGTTCTGGACTTCCACATGCACAGTTAGCTGCTCAAATAGCTCGTCAAGCTCAAGTTTTAAATTCTGATTCTAAGTTTGCCGTTGTATTTGGAGCTATAGGTATAACTTTTGAAGAAGCACAATTCTTCGTAGATGAGTTCAAAAAGACTGGTGCTATAGATAAATCAGTACTATTCATGAACTTAGCTTCAGACCCAGCTATCGAGAGAATAGCTACTCCAAGAATGGCTCTAACTACAGCTGAGTATTTAGCTTATGAAAAAGGAATGCACGTACTTGTTATATTGACTGATATAACAAACTATGCAGAAGCTCTAAGAGAAGTATCAGCTGCTAGAAAGGAAGTTCCAGGTAGACGTGGATATCCAGGATATCTTTATACAGACCTATCTACACTTTATGAAAGAGCTGGAAGATTAAAAGGAATAGAAGGATCAATTACTCAAATTCCGATTCTTACAATGCCAGAGGATGATAAGACTCACCCAATTCCAGACTTAACTGGATATATAACTGAGGGACAAATTATTCTATCTAGAGAGCTATATCAAAAGGGTATAATGCCTCCAATAGATGTATTACCTTCACTATCAAGACTTAAAGATAAAGGAATAGGTAAGGGTAAAACTAGAGAAGATCATGCAGATACTATGAACCAATTATTTTCAGCATATGCACAAGGTAAGCAAGCAAAAGAATTATCAGCAATTCTAGGTGAATCTGCTCTTTCAGATGCAGATAAGAAATATGCTAAGTTTGCTGAGGCTTTTGAAAATGAATATGTTTCTCAAGGCTTTAATACAAATAGAAGCATAGAAGAAACCTTATCTCTTGGATGGAAACTTCTAACCATACTTCCTACTACAGAGCTTAAGAGAATTAGAGATGAATACCTTGAAAAGTATATGCCTAAGGGAGATGAGGCATAGCATATGGCAAGATTAAATGTCAATCCTACTAGAATGGAGCTATCCAAGTTAAAGAAAAGACTAGCTACAGCAACTAGAGGTCATAAACTTCTTAAAGATAAACAAGATGAATTAATGAGAAGGTTCATAGATCTAATAAAATACAACAATAAGCTACGTGGTGAAGTTGAAGATAAACTTCAAGGTGCCTTTAAGGATTTTCTTATGGCATCAGCAGCTATATCACCTGAGTTCTTGGAAGAAGCTATTTCTTATCCTAAGGAAAGCATATCTTTAGAGCTAGCAGAAAAAAACATAATGAGTGTAAATGTACCTGTTATGAACTTTGTACGTAAGCTAGAAGGAGATTCAGGTAGTATATATCCTTATGGATTTTATAGTACTTCCTCAGAACTTGATAATTCAATCGAACAGCTTTATTTAATTCTTCCTAAACTTCTGGAACTTGCAGAAGTAGAAAAGTCTTGTCAGCTTATGGCCGATGAGATCGAGAAGACAAGAAGAAGAGTAAATGCTCTAGAATACATGACAATTCCACAGCTTCAAGAAACAATTAAGTATATCAAAATGAAGCTAGATGAAAATGAAAGAGGTGCTTTAAGCCGTCTAATGAAAGTTAAAGATATGATGGAAAAAGCACAGGCTGCTGCAGAGCAGATGTAAAAAGAGGTAACCTACGGGTTACCTCTTTATTTTTTAATATTTATGATTACTTAAATCTCTCACATAAAAATCTATTTGACTCACTAAGGATTCTTCGTCCACTATCAAAGGTTAATAAGCTTTGTGCTTCCTCATAATTACTCCATCTGTAATCCTCAATTTCTTCTACTTGAATTTTAGTTAAACTATTATCAGCTTCTCCTAAAAACAATACTACTTCTTTTTCAATCAAATTATCAATAATATATTTATCTGTAGATCTAAACCCATCTATTAAGTTAACTTTCAGTCCACATTCCTCAAAAACTTCTCTTAATGCTGTTTCTTCTTCTGTTTCTGAATATTCCATATGGCCTTTAGGGAATCCCCAATAACTATCAAGACCAATACTTTTTAAAAGCAAATATTGAATTCCTTTATTTGAGGTTTTATATACTACTGCTCCACATGATTTTTCATAGCTCATATTTTCATCCATATTATTAATTAAAATATCCATTATTTAATCTCCTTAATTAACTTTTCTATTCCATACATAGAGCTAACTTCTAGAAGCTCTATATCTGCCACATCTCTTTTACTAAAGGTTTCTTCGGTTAACTTTACTGTTAGCTCTTGAGTTTCTTCTGCTGTGACCTTATATGGATTTATTGAGTTCTCTAATATCTTTTTAGTTCCTTCCATAGGATTATTATAATATTACTCTAGTACAGTATCTCCTAAGTCAAATAATATACCTAAAGGCTTTTTCAAAAAATCACACCCTCTATGAAAATAATTAATTTGAAAATATATGAATATTATACACTAACTTCAATATTATTATTATAAATTTATGAATTATATTTATATAAATGGTATAATATAACTACTATTTTAAAATACATTCAATAAAAAATATGATTAAAAGGGAATAGATTATGAATATTGTTAAATGCCAAAAACAAGATCTGTTAAGTATTTTTGATATAATTTCTAAGTGTAAAGCTCATATGGAAAGCTATGATATATATCAATGGAATGAATTTTATCCAAGCTTAGATATTATAGAAACTGATATTATTAGTGGTAATTGCTATTTGTTAAAAGATAGCGAACTATCAATGGCATATTTTGCTATAGATGAAGAGCAACCCTCAGAGTACAATAACATAAATTGGATTGCTCAAGGTGAAAAAGTATTGGTTATTCATAGGTTAGCTGTACTTCCTGAATATCAAGGTATGGGAATTGCAAAGAAAATATTGAAATTCATTGAAGAGTTTGCTGATGAAAACAAATATACATCTATAAGATTAGATGCTTATAGCGAAAATAAAAAAGCACTTAAATTATACGAGAATCATGGATATAAAAGGGTAGGTAAATTATATTTTCCTAATAGATCGTTTCATTTTTATTGCTATGAGAAGAAGTTAAAAATTACACCCATTCCAGAGATTTTAATTCCTATGTTAAATGAATATGATAAATCCCTAAGAAAAAACTTTCCTGATAAAATATTTGGTATATATATTTATAATTCAGTAGCACTAGGATGTTTTAATGAGAAAACAAGCGATATAGATTTTATAACAATATTAAATGAAGAGTTTGAAATGGAAGATATTTGTGCCGTAGAAAAAGTCCATAGGAATATAAGTGAAGCTTTTGAATATGGTAATAGTATGGAAGGCATGTATATAACTAAGGATAAAGTAGGTAAGCTTAATTCAGAAATTAGTCCTTATATATACTTTTGTGATAATATTCTTCATTACTATGGCTATTATGATATTAATTATATTACTTGGTGGACATTAAAATATATTGGCATACCTATAAATTGCCCTGATGTTAACAGTTTATCAATAGAAGTAGATTGGTGTAGTATTATAGAGAATATGAACTACAATTTAAATAATTATTGGAAAGATAAATTAAGTGAAAATCATATATTTCTCCATGATGAATGGATTGAATTTGCAGTTGCAACCCTATGTAGAATACTATATACCTTAGAAAATAAAGCTATAACCTCTAAAGATAAAGCTTTAGAATATGCAATAACTATTATACCTAAGGAGTACAGTTTAATTATAAAAGAATGTTTAAGACTTAGAGAGAGAAATTCTGATTCATCCTTTTACAGTTCAACAGTTGAAAGAGAACACTCAGTTAAAAGCTTCATCAAATTTATCATAGATATTTGTAATGAAAATTATAAGTTATGGGAAAGGAGTGATATAAAATGCAAAAAATAAAAACCATATTAGATAGTATAGTAGAAAGCTATAAAATCATATTAAAGGATAATCTAATAGGAATCTACATTCATGGTTCTTTAGCTATGGATTGTTTTAACCCTGATATAAGTGATGTAGATTTTTTAGTAATAGTAAAAGAAACTCTAAACACCAATGATAAAAGAAAGCTTGTAGATATTTTATTGGAATTATCTAAAGATGGACCAGAAAAAGGTTTGGAAATGAGTGTACTTTTAGAAAAGGATGTTAAGAACTTTAAGCATCCAACTCCATATATACTTCACTATTCTAATGCATATAAAGCTACTTATGAAGCTAATCATAGCTATTTATGTGAAGATGGAAAAGACCCAGATTTAGCTGCTCATATTACGATAACAAGAGCTAGAGGGATTTGTATATATGGTAGACCCATAGAAAATATATTTTCACCTGTACCAAGAAAAGACTATTTAAAATCAATTTATTTTGACATAGCAAATTCTAGAGAAGAAATTCTAGAGTTGCCTATGTATACTGTTCTTAATCTTTGTAGAGTTTTATATTACCTTAAAGAAGATGTTATTTGTTCTAAAAAAGAGGGTGGACAATGGGCATGTTGCAATCTTCAAAAAGAGTATATAAAGACTGTGGAAAAAGCTTTAAACTGTTATGAAAAGGGAGAAGAAGCTAATTTTAATGAAAAGGATCTAGTGAGTTTTGCAGCGTTTATCATGAAGAGTATAGATAATTATTTAAATAGTGGGGTGGAGTAATGGATTATTTTAGTCGCGCTAAAGAATTACACAAAGAAGCTGAAGATATAATTTATAAAGAAGGTATTGACTCTATTCTAAAGAAATATGGACAAGTTAATTATACTGGTAGTTATAAGTTTAATTTAATGGCTTGGGAAGATATTGATATAAACATGGTAATGAATGGAGAAGAATTTTCTTTAGATAATTTCTTTAAAATGGGAAGTGAACTTGCAAAGATAAAGAACATTAAACTAATGAAGTTTCAAGACTTTGTTAATCATCCTAAGCAAGGACTTCCAAAAGGATTATATTGGGGCATAAGATATGATAGTAAGATCACAGATAAAACTTGGAAAATAGATTTGTGGATTGTAGATAAAGAAGGTCTTGAAATTAATAAAAACTATATATCTAAAGTAATTAAAAATTTAAATGAAGAAAACAGAAACTTAATCTTAAATGTAAAAAACTCCATTATAGATGAAGAAGGAAGAACTCCATTTACCAGTGGATATTACATTTATGAGGCAATATTATTCAACGGTTTAAAAGATAAAGAACATATAATTAATTATTTAAAAGAAAAGGGCATTAAAATATAGATTAAAGCTTTAATAAATATATATTTTATGACAAGGAGTGAGATAGTTGTTTAAATTAGTTAAACCAACATTATTTATGGAAAAAGAATATATAGACTATATTACTGAATGGGAAGCTGCTGGAGAAAAGATTGTTCCCAATGCATCTAAACGAGATAATATGAGCTTTAAAGATTTAGTAAATAAGTGGAAAGAATATGAGTCAGAAAATATGTATGAGAAAGGATTAGTTCCTTCTTCTATGTATTTTCTGATAGATAATCATAATAAAATTTATGGTGCTATAGATATTAGGCATGAGCTAAATGATTACTTATTACAGTATGGAGGACATATTGGATATGGAATTAGACCTTCTCAGCGTAGAAAAGGCTATGCTTTTCAAATGTTATCTTTAGCACTACCTATAGTAAAAGAATTAGGTATAATCAAAGCATTAATTACTTGTGATAAAACTAATCTAGGATCAGCTAAAACTATTATGAATAATGGTGGAATTCTAGAAAATGAAGTTATCAATGAAAGTGAAATAACTCAAAGATATTGGATAGAACTTAGGTAGGTGAATTGCTTCAAGGCGCTATATTTTATAATTCTACGCTCTTTTAATTCTACGCTCTTTAATTCAGCAGTAACTATAGACCCATTATCATCAATTTCTATAAAACCTATATATTTTCCTTTGGCCCATGGAGAAGGCTTAGGAATACTACCAGGATTCATAAAAATAACATTTCTATATTCTTCTTTAATGGGTATATGCGTATGACCAAATAGTACTATATCAGCACCAATACTTTCTGCTTTTATAGCTATGCTATTCATGGTACTCTTAACACTATATAAATCCCCATGGGTAAAGAAGATTTTTATTCCATTAATAGTAAGAGTATTTTCTTTAGGATATGTATTAGAAAAATCACAGTTTCCAGCCACTGCGTATATTTCACCTTTGAAAGTTTTTTCTAAGAGTTCTACATCTTCTATACAATCTCCTAAATGAATAACTATATCTGATTTTAAATCATTTATGTATTTTGAAGCTACTTCTAGAGCTATTTCATTATGATGAGTATCACCAATAAAAGCAATTTTCATGTTATACCTCCAATAAGTACGTATAAGTACATTTTCTATAAAATATTATATCATTATTCTCCAGCAAGAAATATAAGAAATATAAATGAGGCTATTTTATTCCAATATTCAAATCACAAATCACTTCAAGCCCGCATGAACAGTACAAATATTTAACTATTTATATAGTTCCATATATAAAAATAGAAATAGTTCCATATATATATATTTATATATGGAACTATTTCTTAATATTAAAGCTACTATTTTTTATTAAGACAATATAAAAATCTAATCATATTAATGCCTGCTAGTCCTACTAATATATATATTGCTCTAGCTAGCATATCTGAAAAGCTAAAGATGAAATGAACAAGATCAAAATTGAAGAGTCCAAATATTCCCCAATTAATTGCGCCTATAATAACAAGTAGAAATGATATTTTGTCTAATAAATTAATTTTGCACATAAAAACTTCCCCCCACTTTAATTATATTATGATATGTTTAAATCCATTAATATATTTTATGTTTAATATATATGATATACTTGGATAAAATAGAACAGTAATAATAACCTATTATTATAAATAACACGAATTTAAATTGGACTTTTGCTTATATAATATGCTATAATACTGAATGATATTAGATAAAAAAACATTTTTATACGGAGGTTACTATGAGAGATACATATAATTCACCATTAAATACTAGATATGCATCTAAGGAAATGAGCTACATTTTTTCAGAGGAAATGAAATTTAAAACTTGGAGAAAACTTTGGGTTGCATTAGCTGAGGGAGAACAAGAATTAGGATTAAACATTACTGATGAACAAATAAAAGAGCTAAGAGACAATATTGAAAACATTGACTACGAATTAGCTGCTGCTAGAGAAAAAGAAGTTAGACATGATGTAATGAGCCATGTATATGCTTATGGAGTTGTAGCTCCATCAGCAAAGGGGATAATACATCTAGGAGCTACTAGCTGTTATGTAGGTGACAATACCGACTTACTTATCATGAGAGATGCTCTTATACTAATTAGAAAAAAAGTAATAAATGTGTTAGACCAACTAAGCAAGTTTGCTTTAAAATATAAAGACGTTCCAACTCTTGGATTTACTCATCTTCAACCAGCTCAGCTTACAACAGTAGGAAAGAGAGCTACTCTTTGGATGCAAGAGTTATTAATGGATTTAGAAAACCTTGATTTTGCAATTGATAAAATGAAATTTAGAGGAGTTAAGGGAACTACAGGAACTCAAGCTAGCTTTATGTCTTTATTTAATAATGATGAAGAAAAGGTTAAAGAATTAGATAAAATTGTATGCAAAAAAATGGGCTTTGAAAAGGCATATCCTGTTACTGGCCAAACTTACTCTAGAAAATTAGATTCTATAATATTAAATACATTATCTGAAGTAGCACAAAGTGCATACAAATTTAGTAATGACATGAGACTTCTTCAAAACATGAAGGAAATGGAAGAACCTTTTGAAAAGCATCAAATAGGATCTTCAGCTATGGCATATAAGAGAAATCCTATGAGAAGTGAAAGAATTAGTGCACTTTCAAGATATATAATTGTAAATTCTCTTAACCCAGCAATTACTGCAGCAACTCAATGGTTTGAAAGAACACTAGATGATTCTGCTAATAAACGTATATCCGTTGCAGAAGCTTTCTTAGCTCTTGATGGAGTACTTAACTTATATATCAACATAACTTCTAATATGGTTGTATATGAAAAAGTAATAGGTGCCCATGTTAATAGTGAGTTACCATTTATGGCTACAGAAAATATTATGATGGAAGCTGTTAAACGTGGAGGAGATAGACAAGAACTTCATGAAAAAATAAGAGTACATTCTTTAGCAGCTGCAAGACAAGTAAAAGAATTTGGAGAAAAGAATGATTTAATAGAAAGAATACTAGCTGATGAATCCTTTGGATTATCAAAAGAAGAGATTCTATCTATAATAGATCCAAGTAAGTTCACTGGAAGAGCTAGTGGGCAAGTAATTGATTTTATAGAGGAATATATAAACCCTGTATTAGAAACTCATAAAAATGAATTAGGTGAAGAAGTAGAAATAACCGTATAATATAAACAGAGTTCTTAGCTTCTTCGAAGGTTAGAAATCGTTATCCAGGGACGTAGCAGCTCTTTACTACCACTTTGAAGAAGATAGGAGTATTAGAGCTGGTAGTCATCGGATAAAAATAAGCTGAAATAAGCTGGAATACAATGGTATTTCAGCTTATTTTTATGATCCCAAAGAGAATAAATCCCACAGTGTTAATAGCTAAGTTAGCCGACATGTGAACTATCCAAGATACATATATATTATTAAACCTTTCATTAAGATAATTAAAAATTAATCCTGCTACGAATAGTGAAACTATAAGCAAAATGAATAGTGGGGGAGTAAACCAATTGTTCATAATAGCCACATGATAAATAGCAAAGGCTAAAGCACTAAAAATATAGGCGATTTTTCTTGAACTAACCTCTTTTAAAGATAAGAAGGAAAAACCACGAAAGAAAAACTCTTCCAAAAGAGAATTAATAGAAGTAATATATAGTGCTACAAATAAAAAATTATCCTTAGTTACTCCTAAATTGTTCTCTAAATTAGCAGTGACCATAGAAAAATCAAAAAATGGTCCTAGAATAAAATAGGCTCCTAATATAAAGACATATACAACCATGCCAAATATAAGTGCAAAAAATATGCTTTTTTTACTTCCTTTAAAAAGTGCTTTAAAGGAAATAGATTTATCTTTTATACATACAATTAAGGGCAATATCAAAAAGATACATATTTTTATTAAGGACTTTGTAAAATAATTAGGTACAATTAAGACTTCTACTAAGGCCATAATAATACAACTTAATATTACTACTGAAATAATAGATAGAGTAGCTTGTTTATTTTTCATAGAGGATCCTCCTTGAAAATTTTATGTATATAATTTTATAGAATTAAATAATGATTCAAGGCTTTAAAATAATTATAGCATATTATTTTTATGAAATAGTGAAATTAGCCTTAATTGACTATAGTAATTCATTATGATAATAT
>Ga0213828_1000716_pt1 | contig 30654 bp, 28 predicted proteins | sample MC6MC0897MG_FD_180664 | JGI IMG/M metagenome (GOLD analysis project Ga0213828, IMG submission 180664) | Enriched soil aggregate microbial communities from Iowa State University, Ames, United States - MC6-MC0897-MG | ecosystem: Environmental > Terrestrial > Soil > Unclassified | place: USA: Iowa... | reverse complement strand
CTGCTGGCGGACGAGCGCGATTTCATCGCCAACGCCGCGCAGTTTTCGGCGTTTCTGTTCAACCAGCTCGATGACCTGAACTGGGCGGGTTTTTACCTCAATCGCAACGGCGAGCTGGTGCTCGGCCCGTTCCAGGGGCAGATCGCCTGTGTGCGTATTCCGTTCGGTCGTGGTGTGTGCGGTGCGGCGGCGGCCTCTCTGCAAACCCAGCGGGTTGAAGACGTGCATGCATTCCCCGGCCATATCGCCTGTGACAGCGCTTCGAACAGTGAACTGGTCGTGCCGCTGGTCAAGGACGGTCGCCTGATCGGTGTACTCGACCTCGACAGCCCGAAACTGGCGCGTTTTGCTGAGCAGGATCAGGCCGGTATCGAGCAACTGGCGGCAATTTTCCTGCGTCTGACCGACTGCTGATCACGCGGTGAGGCCAGCCTTGTGCAACAGGCTGGCCGGATCGACTTTGTCGATCTGCGCGGGATCGAGAAAACGCACGGCGTACTGCATGTACACGCCTTCATTGATGAACAATCCAAACAGCTGGGCATCGATGTGCGCTTCGCGGCACATGGTCGCCATGATGGCCAACGCTTCATTCAAGGTTTTCGCTTTCTTGTACGGGCGGTCGGCTGCGGTCAGCGCCTCGAAGATATCGGCAATCGCCATCATTCGCGCCGGCAGGCTCATGTCCTCACGCTTCAGGCGTTTCGGGTAACCGGTGCCGTCCATTTTTTCATGATGACCGCCGGCAATTTCGGCAATGCTGTCGAGGTGGCCGGGGAAGGGCAGATGGCTGAGCATCATGATCGTCTGCACCATGTGGTGATTGATGACGTAACGTTCTTCGCGGGTCAGGGTGCCGCGGCTGATGCTCAGGTTATACAGCTCGCCGCGATTGTATTTGTAGCGCGGTACATCCAGCTTGAAGCCCCATGGATTGTCTTCAGGAATCAACTCGTTCGTGTCACGTTCGAGCAAGTGCTCGGGCTTGTCTGCCAGAAGTTTTTCACTGACCGGCAAGATCGGTGGGGGCGTGTGCGCCTGGCGCCGGTTTTCCTCCCATGACACGCCCAGTCGGTCGTCAAGGGTGCGCATCCAGGTGCGTTGCGCCAGTTGATCAAGACGTTGCAGATCCGCTTCAGCCATGGCCTCACTGCCCAGATTACAACGCGCGACGAACGCAAAATCGTCGTCCAGCGCCGTCAGTGTGGCGTCGCGCAATTGCGCCAATGCTGTCTCATCGCCGCCCAAGGCCCGCGCCTGCCAAAAGCTGATCCAGGCATCACGCTTGAGCACTTCGAAACGGGTGCGGATCTCATGAATGCGGTCGCTGATGGTTTCCAGTTTGGTCGCCTTGTCGACCACGTATTCCGGCGTCGTTACCTTGCCGCAATCGTGCAGCCATGCGGCAATGTGCAAGGCCTCCCATTCATCCTCGCTCGGCTGATAGGCACTGAACGCCGGCGCCTGACTGGCGGCCGCTGCCTGGGCGAGCATCAGCGTCAGCTCTGGCACGCGCTGACAATGCCCGCCGGTATAAGGACTCTTGGCGTCGATGGCACCGGCGAGCAACTGAATAAAGGCGTCGAGCAACTGCTTCTGGCGGGCTTGCAGGCGCTGGCTCTCGATGCTCACTGCGGCAGCGCCTGACACTGCCTGCAAGAAAGCGATACGGTCAGGGCGCAGTTTTTCCAGGTCGGCTGCCGTGCCGCTGTCGTTGACCAGCAGGATCAACAGGCCGATGGTTTCGTCGTGGCGATTGTGCAGGCGGATGCCGATCAGATGAACCCGTGGCGATTGCATCACCAACAGGACTTTCTGCAGATCGGCGGCCTGATCGACGCCGAAATTGCTGACGACATTGTTGGTGCTGACCAATTGTTCGAACCACGCCGGGCCTGTGCTTTGTTGCAGGTCGTGGCCCTGAATGTCGAACGCTTCCAGTGCCTGAGGCGTGCCATCGATCACCAACCCGTAAGGCTCCATACGGCTGCTGTCGCTTTCACGCAGATAGATCAACCCTGCCTGCGCCTGGGCGATCTGTACCGTTTCGAACAGCACCCGTTGCAGCAATGGGGCGAATCGGGTTTCGGCGCCCAAAGTGTCGGTGATGCGGAAGAAACTCGCCAACGTGTCTTTCATCCGCGCCATCGACACGCTCAACTGGTCGACTTCCAGTACCGGCGAGCGTCGAGTCAGCGGAAAGTTGAAATCGAAGCTGCGGATCGCGTCTGCTTCCTTGACCAGCGCATGCAGCGGTTTGACCAGAATCCGCGAGATTACCCAACCCAGTGGCAGGCACAACAGCAAGGTGGCCAAGGTAATCAACGCGCCTTGCCAGCGCATGCGATAAGCATCGACCAGCAATTCGTCTTCCGGCACCAGGAGTGCCAACTGCAAGCCTTTGGGGCCACCTTCCGCAATGCTGCTGCGAGCGACTATCCATTGCCGGCCATCGACTTCCAGTCGCTTGCCCGTGTGCTCTGCGGACAGCAACGCATGCAGGCTCGGGCTCAGGTCGGTCGCTTTAGCCAGATGCGTGGAGCTGTCGTCGACGATCAGACGGCTGCTGTCGGGGTATGCCACGGCGTTACCGTCGGCATCGAACAGGGCAATGTCAGTGGAGGGCGTGACCACATGTTTGCTCAGGGTCGCAGACAGTGCAGCCAGCGTCAGGTCGGCACCGATCACTGCGTTTTCACCACTGCGCCGGGCCAGTGTGGTGCCGACATTGTGGGTTGAAAAAAACACATAGGGTTCGGTGGTGATCTGTTCGGTTTGCTGGCGGGCATTGATGAACCAGGCGCGGTTGCGCGGATCATAAGGGTCGTCGGTATTTTCCTGGTGGCCGATCGGGGTCAGGGCCTGATCGAAGAACAGCGATTGCGAGCGCACTTTCCCTTGCGGGTCATGCTCGATGCTCCACACCTGATAAGCCGCCGCTTCTGGAGCCTTGAGCAGGGCCTTGATCGCCGAGGTGCGAAGCGGGCGTACCATGAAGAAATCACCGTTGGCGTAACCCAGATACAGCGAGGCCAGATTCGGGTTATCACTGAGCGCCTGGCTGAACGGCCTTAGCAGCGGCAATCGTTGTTCCAGGGCCAAGGCCTGTGTAGCGGGATTGACCGCCAACAGGCTCAATAAATGGCGGATCGGCTGATAGGTGGCGGACAGGTCGAGGCGCACGTCCTGTTCGATCCGGCTGAACAGCTTGTCGCTGCTCGACAGGATGATCTGCGTGGTCTGGCGATAATTGAACAACCCCAGCACCACGCCGGTGAGCAGCAGGAGAAACGTGAACATGACACTGATGTGCACGTGCAGCGGGAACCGGCGCTGTTCCGGGCGCAGTGGGCTGGGCATTTCAGGTTCTCCATGATGTTTAACTCACTGCTCAGCGCCAAGCATAGTTAAGGCACGCTCATCGTGCCTTGATCGGACAATGCCAATTGTTGCTGCAAGGCTTGCTCCAGTTCGAGCATCGCCCGGTTGATCGCCTCGCAACGACGAGCGATCTCGTTTTTCGCCAAGTCTTGCGTGCAGGCGAGCTCCAGGGCGTCGCAGCATTCGATTACCCGTGATGCCTGAGCGATGCGTGCGGCCCCCTTGATCTTGTGAGCGACCACCGCCAAGGCTCCGCGATCATCCTGCGGCGACAGCGCGAGCAGTTCCTGTCGGTCGAGGCGGCTGCTCTTGAGCAGTTCAACCAGCAAGCGCCGGGCCTGGGCAGGGCTGCCGCCCGTCAACATGTTCAGACTTCGCAGGTTGAATGCCGGTGGGGGCGACGCCGCTGCGATGCCGTCGATCCATTGGCTGAGCAGACTCAGGCTCAGGGGCTTGAACAGGCAGTCGTTCATGCCTGCCTGTTTGCAACGCTGGATTTCCTCAGGTTGCGCATTCGCCGTGAAACCCAACACCGAGCAAGGTGGGAGGCGGTTCTGCAGCTCATGCTGGCGAATGGCGCGCGTCAGTTCATAGCCGTTCATCAAAGGCATGTTGCAATCGACAATCACCAGATCGAAGGCGCCTTCTTTCCAGCGTTCGAGTCCGCTACAGCCGTTCTCGGCGATGCTGAAGTGATGGCCGAGAAATTCCAGTTGCTGACACATCAACAAACGATTGGCCGGGTGATCATCAACCACCAGAACGCGCAGCGGTGTCTGCGAGGTCTTGATCGCTGGCTCATCCCTGGCCGCGCTCGCCTGTGCCGGCAAGCTGTCCAGTGGCAGGGAAACGCAGACCTGTGTTCCGATGCCGGGCTGGCTGCTCAATTGCAACTGGCCGCCCATCATTTCACACAGGTTGCGACTGATCACCAGCCCCAGACCTGCGCCACTTCGGGCTTGCTGAGGGCTATTTTCTGCCTGGGCAAAGGGCTCGAACAATCGTTGCTGATCCTCTGCACTGATACCCGCACCGCTGTCTTGTACGGTCAATTGCATCAGAGCCCGCCCAGGCACATCAGTGGTCATGAGGTCGACGCTGATTCTGATGTGTCCTTGCTCAGTGAATTTGATGGCGTTGCTGATCAGATTGGATAGCACTTGCTTGAAACGCAGTGGGTCCAGGCATACATCGACCGCCAGATCCGGCGGATTGAAGATGACTTGCAAAGCGAGATTCTTCTGCCGGGCCAGGCCGTCGAAGATTCTTGCGACAGACGCTACTGTGTCCACCAGATTGACACGTTCCGGGCACAGACTCAGGCGTCCGGATTCGATCCGTGCGATGTCGAGAATGTCGCCGATCAAACCCAACAGATCCTTGGCCGAGTGGTAGGCAGTGTCGATCGAAGAGCGATCCGGATGGTGTTGATCGATGCGTTTGAGCGTCAGTTCAAGCATGCCGATCACCGCATTCATGGGCGTACGGATTTCATGGCTCATGGTGGCCAGGAATGTACTTTTCGCCCGGTTGGCGTCATCTGCCTGTTCCTTGGCCGCACGCAGTTCCTCAAACAGCTGTCGGCGTTCGCTGATGTCGATCCAGCCACCGATGATACCTTTCACGTCGCCGCTGGAGTCCCGGTACGGCAGTATCCAGTGATAGATCGTCAGGCGTCGTTTGCCGATGTGCAGAGGCCGGTCGAGCACCAGCGCAGTGCCTTCGGCGACCACTCGCTGATAATCGGCATGAAAGGCCTGGGCCTCGAAAGCGTTGCTCAGGGTGCCCTGCATGACGCTTTTGCCTATCACGTCCTCACGCTTGGCATTGAACACTTCGAGATAGCTGTCATTACAGCTTTGCAGCAGACCCTGGCGATCGCGTACGTAGATCGGATGCGGCGTACCGTTGACCAGCGAGCGCATGAATTCGAACTGATCGTTCAGGGCCCGCTCAGCCGCCTGGCGTTGTTTGATCTGGTGTCGCATGTAGGCGTTCCAGGCAAGCAGGAGCAACAGGAGCAGGCAGGCGCCGATGATCACTTGATAGAACAGGCGCTGGTAATTGCGCCAGATGTTTTGCGAGGCGCTGGAATATCCACGCCAGCGCCCGTTGATGACGCCGAGTTCTTCCGGGGAAATGCTCAGAAGCGCTTTGTTGATGATCGAGCCCAGTTCCGTGTTGTCACGTGCGGTTGCCAGAGAAAACTCGGCCTGACCGGTGCCGATGGTGGTAGTGATCTGCAGCGCCTGCTCGAAGATTCGCGAAGAAATGAAGTAGTTGGCGATCACCAGTGAATTCACCGCACCGTCGACATGGCCTTTGGCGAGCAGCGAGACGGCGCTGAAGGTATCTGCCGTTTCGATCAACTGGATCCGTGGAAATTCGCGTCGCAGGTACTCGACCAGGGGATTGCCTTGGGCGATCGCCAGTTGCTTGCCTTTGAGCTGACCCAGGTTAGTCGGACTGTCGGCACTCTTGCGCGTCAGCAGCACATAGGAGTTTTCCAGGTAGGGCCGACTGAAACTCAGGGTTTTTTCTCGCTCGGCGGTCGGCAGCAAGGCCGCGATGAGATCGGCCTGGTGGTCATCGATCTGTTTGATCATCTCGGCGTCGTTGCGGCTGCGATGAACCTCGAAGCGCAGACCGGTGCGCAGGCGAATCAGTTCGAGAAGATCGGCGCTGATCCCGCGAAAATTGCCTGCGTCATCGAAGAAGGTCAGCGGCGCATAGGCCTCATTCACCACCACGCTCACTACCGGATGCTGCTGCAGCCATGTTTCTTCGCGTTCGGTCAGTTGCAGTTTCTGGTCGGTGAGCAGCAGGTCGCTGCCGGCGCTCCAGCGTTTGGCGATGTTCTCGCGCTCGCTACGCGGCACCGCTTTAAGCACGGCGTCGACGATATTCAATAACTGCGGATTGTTTCGACGTACGGCGAAGCTGAACCCCTGGGCTTCCTGTTTGCCGAAATTGGCCATGCGCACGTTGTTGAGATAGCCCTTGTTGATCATGTAGTGGGTGGAGATCGTGTCGCCGAGAAACACGTCGGCCTGGTCGAAGGCTACGGCGTTAATGGCATTCTGGTAGGAGGGATAGCAGGTGATGAGCGCTTTGGGATACAGCGCCTTGACCTCATGCAGAGGCAGATAGTGGTAGACCATGCTCAGGCGCAATCCTGCCAGACCTTTGCTCAGGCTGCGGGTTTCGCCTTCGCGGGTAACGAGCACAGGTTGATCGTTGGCATACGGTTCGGACAGCGCAAGGTTGGCATTGGCGGATTCATAGCCGTTGGCTGTCCCGAGCAGGTCAATCTGACCATCGACCAAAGCGCGAATGGCAGCATCCCGGGAGGCAAAACGTTTGACCTTGACCGGCAAGCCGGTGGCTTGAGCGACAAGCCCGACATAGTCGGCGGTGAGACCTTCATAATCGTGACCGCTGACGGTCATGTCGAACGGTGGATAGTCAGGAGCGGACGTTCCGAGTATCAACTCGTCGCGCGTTTGCAGCCACTGTCGTTGAGACTGTTCCAATACAACCGGCACCGGCTCGCCTGCCGATCGGCTGAGCAAGGCATAGTCCGGTGAATCAACGGGCATGGCAAACACATTGGCACTCAGGTACAGACCTGTGCTCAATGCAATTAAATAGTCTTTCAAACGACTGGGCATGCGGGATCTCACACGAGTGCGTTGCGTTTGGCCATCTCGATAAGTTCTACAAGGGATTTGGCTTTGAGTTTTTGCATCAAGCGTTTTTTATAGGTACTGACCGTTTTATTGCTGAGAAACATGCCCTTGGCTATTTCCTTGTTGGTACGGCCTTGGGCAAATAACTGCAAAACCATTAATTCGCGATCATTGACGGATTTGAACAGTTCCAGTTCTGCATAACGAGTATCGTCGCTGCGAACCGGATTCAACGCCTGACTGGGGAAATAGTTGTAACCGGACAGCACCGCTTTTATCGCACTGACCAGTTCGCTCAAGTCTTCCTGTTTACAGACATATCCGGAAGCACCGGACTGCATGCAACGAATACCGAATAACGTCGGACATTGAGCAGTCAGCACCAGGGTTTTGAGCGGCGAACTCATGGCGTTGAAGCGGGCAAGTACCTCCAGGCCATCAAGTTTGGGAATGCTGATGTCGAGAATGATCAGGTCCGGCATGCACTCGCGCACCATTTGCATGGCATCGACCCCGTTGTCGGTTTCGCCGACGACCTTGTAGCCTTCATGTTCCAGCAGCATTCGAACGGCGAGACGGATGACCGGGTGATCGTCGACAATAAAAACGGAGTTCATAATCAAGTCCCATACAAGCACGAATAAAGCGCGCACCTTAGCTCAGTTGAATGAGCGCTCGCATGAGCTGACTTGGCTCCAGTCGTGTTATCGGATTGTTCCTACAGCTAATGAGGAAAGGGACTACGATCAAACTAGGTATGACGTAAGGAAGTGCAGGGTGTTCATCGGCTTATAGTTGGTCGTGAATGTTTTGCAAGTGCTGGCTGTAAATGGATTTTTGTTCAATGTTTAAATGGTCGGGACAGTCGCTTGTTGTTTGTATTTTTCGCCGCTGCATCCTGCCACAGAATTATTCGAAATAGGCAAGTGTCAATCCAGGTTCCCGGTCAAGAAAGTTATCATTGCGCATTCAACCGGCCGACGCTATCGGCAGGTTGAATGCGTTTGGGTCAGTGACTGGAACGACCGGTCATCTCCAGCGCCATGTCGCTGGCGTAGCTGTCGGTCATGCCGGCGATGAAATCGATCATGCGCAAAAACGACGTATGCAAAGAACCCTGCGGATCCGGTGCGTTATTACCGAGCAAGTCGAGGATGCGCCGACTCTTGAACGATGGCGTGCGACCGTTGTGTTGCTCCAGCGCGGCGCCGCAGAAGGAGTTGAGGAGAATCTCCAGCGTCGTGTAGGCACCGATTTCGTGCAGGGTCTTGCGCTTGTCCTGAAAGATTTTCTTGCGGGCAATGTCTTTGGCGTTCAACACACAGCGCTTGGCCGGGCCATGCATGTGCTCGACCAGATCGCCATGCAGCGTGCCGGCGAGCAGTGCGTCCTGTTGCTCGACAAACGCTCGCGCCGCTGCGTTGGTCAGATGTTCGATGGCCTTGCCACGCAGGATGGCGAGCTTGCGTCGTCGTGAATCCTGCGGGCCTAGCTGACGATAGGTTTCCGGCAGATCGTCGCCCACCAATCCGAGTAACAGCGATTCGACCTCAGCGTACTCCAGCAACTCCATTTCAAGACCGTCTTCCAGGTCAATCAAGGCGTAGCAGATGTCGTCCGCCGCCTCCATCAGGTAGACCAGCGGATGGCGCGCCCAACGTTGCTCTTCCAGTTGTGGCAGGCCCAGCTTCTGAGCGATTTGCTCCAGCAGCGGCAGTTCGCTCTGATAACAGCCGAACTTGTGTTTCTTGTAACCGAGGGAGTCGGCGTGACGGGCTGTCCACGGGTATTTCAGATAGGTGCCGAGGGTGGCGTAGGTCAGGCGGGTGCCGCCGTCGAACTGATGGTACTCAAGCTGAGTGAGCACGCGAAAGCCTTGGGCGTTGCCTTCGAAATTGAGGAAGTCGCCGCGCTCGGCTTCGCTCATGCCGTCCAGCCAGCCACGCCCGGCTGCCTGTTGGAACCAGTGGCGAATGGCATCTTCACCGGAGTGACCGAACGGCGGGTTGCCGATGTCGTGGGCCAGACATGCCGATTGCACCACCATGCCCAGATCGCTGGGGTCGCACCATTGTGGCAGGGCGCTGCGCAGTGTTTCGCCGACGCGCATGCCCAGCGAGCGGCCGACACAACTGACCTCCAGCGAGTGGGTCAGGCGTGTGTGAATGTGGTCGTTACTGGTGACCGGATGCACTTGGGTTTTTCGGCCCAGACGCCGAAAGGCGCCGGAGAAGATGATGCGGTCATGGTCTTTGTGAAAAGGACTGCGGCCAAGTTCTTGCGGGCTGTGCAGGGGCTTTCCGAGACGTTCGCGGTTGAGCAGGGTTTGCCAATCCAAGGCTGATTCTCTCCGACAGGTGACTGGGGGGCCAATTAGTTTCCACGCTGTGGTGTGGAAACTTAATGGGCAACGCTCGCCCTAGCTTCCCGGTTCGGCTCTGAGCCTGCAAGCGCAACTACAGCCCTGCAGCATCAATGTCGATCAGCAGCAGACGTTCGCCATTGTCGAAGAACTGCCCGGCCGTCAGGCAATACTGGTTGCTGGTTGCATCGCGGTAGGTGTTGGACAGCGTCAGGCGCCGCTCCTCCCAGCCTTCAGCGAGTAAATGATAGAAGTACGGACGCCATGACCAGTTGTGCCCCAGATAGCGATTGTCGGCGATCCAGCCACTGTGCCGCCATTCCAGATTAGGTGTCAGTTGCGTGCCGTGGCGGTCGCATTGATAGAACCGCAGCAGCCATGGAAAGGCGTCCAGTTGTGGCAATGCGCTCAGCGGTGCGTGAGCTTGCGCCCAGCTCTGCAGAATGGTCATCAATTCGCCCAGTTGCTGACGCATTTGCATCAAGCGGGCCCGTTCTGCCAGTTTCTGCCGGACATAGCGTTGACGCAGTTCGGCGAAGCGTTGCACAAAAGCGTCTGTGGGGTAAAAAGCTTCCTGCGCCCGAGCGAACAGAAAACCCTGCACGTACCGCGATCCGCACTCCAGAGCGAAATTCAACTGTGCCTCGGTCTCGACGCCTTCAGCGATAATCCAGCAACCGGTCTTTTCGGCCATCTGCGCCAACGCCTTGACCACATCACTGCTCGGCCCACCGAGTGCGGCGGCCTGAAACAGGCGCATGTCGAGTTTGAGAATGTCCGGTTGCAGCGCCAGTACCCGATCAAGTTGTGAATAGCCTGCACCAAAATCATCAATGGCGATTCGTGCCCCGGCCTCGCGATAACGCGCGACCACTTCGGCCAGACGTTGGCCGTTGCCGCCCAGTTCAGTGATCTCGAAAACGATGCGCTGTGGATCGACAAGGTGTCGCGCGATTTGCTTGAGACTTGGCAGCGCTTGTTCGGGGCGCAAGCGGCTGATCCAGCGCGGCGACATGTTGAGGCTGAGAAACCAGTCCGAGGGCGCTTCATGCAGGCGGCTCAAGGCATTGTCGCGGATCTGTCGGTCGAGACGGCGCAAGGCGATGGCGGGAGTGCGCGGGTCGGCGAACAGCGGCCCGACCGACACCAGTTGTCCATCGGCCTGGCGCAGCCGGCCCAGTGCTTCGACGCCGGCAATCCGGCCGGTGGCGGTATCGATGAAGGGTTGAAAGCAGGCGAGCGGTTGCCCGTCGATCACGGAGCCTCCTTAGTCGTTCTTGTTCTGGTTGAACCTGTCGACCGGATAGGCGTCCAGGATTGAACCTCTTGGTCAAAGAGGTCCATCCCGAGAATGTTGCAAGAATGTGGCCAGATGCGGTACTTCAGCGTTTGCCGGAGTTTTGCATGACCATTTTGATCAGCGGGCCAAGACTTGTGCCAAGACGAACCAATCGGGTCAAACCACCCACGCCGCCGCTTTTGGCACCTTTGCCGGTGATGAAACCCAGCAGCGTCACCGCCGCCACACCCCATAACGGCGCGTGCTTGATCCCCAGACCGCCCTGCAAGCTTTGCGTCATGCCGCGCACGCGCTGCAGAGGTTGCAGCACCTGCCCGGCTTCATGGCGGATTTCCTGACGGTGCATTTCCATGCGCAGACGTATCAGCGCCTTGCGCATTTCCCGGCGGGAACTGTTATGTGGAAGTTCAGGCAGGCTCATGGCAGCAGGCGCTCCCGGTCGTTGGCCAGCTCTTCGAGCGTGCCGTGGAAAGGCGAGGATTCATCGAAGATCGCTGCCTTGAGGCGAAGTCCGCAAAAGATCGAGGCCAAGGTATAGAAAACGCACAGGCCGATGATTGCGGCAAGGCGATAAGTGTCCCAGAACACGATCATGACCAAGGTCGATAAACCCACCAGCAACAACAGGGCAAAGACCAGGGCCAGACCTGCAAACAGCAACAGGCTGACGGTACGTGATTTCTGCTCCTGCAATTCGATGCCGAACAACTCGACATGGCTGTGCAGCAGACCCAGAACGGCGGCGCCCAAGCGCCGCGTGGAAGAGGCGGTGCCCGCAGTCGGGCCGGATTCACCGATCGACATAATCAGCGCCGAGTGGCCAGCAGGCCGATCAGGAAGCCGACACCAGCAGCGATACCGACGGCCTGCCAAGGGTTGGCCGACACGTAATCTTCAGTGGCGGTCACCGCTGCCTGACCACGTTCACGCAGGGTGTCTTCGGTCAGTTTCAGGGTTTCGCGGGCGCGCAGCAGGCTGTCGTGGATCTGCTCGCGCAGTTCATCGGCCTGATCGCCGGCCAGGGTGGCGGTGTGCTCGAGCAAGCGTTCGGTGTCGGCGACCAGGGTCTGGAAGTCGTTCATGAGAATTTCTTGAGCAGTCTTTGCCTTGATGCTGGCCATGGGTGGATCTCCGTAAGTGACGTCTGAAGCGTTCGAGTATGAGCCTTGCGCGAAGGTTCAGTACAAATGACTGGTACAACTTTTGCTGTGTCGTGGTGCGTCGTCCTGCGGTTGTGCGCTGTTGCCGGGCGTGCGCCTTGAGAAACCTTATCCCAAACAATGCCGGTTCGTGTCAGGACATCGACCTTGTGCGCCAAAGCAGTTCGCCGGACATCCGGTTCCATGACTGCGCGGTCGCAACTTGGTGCATGAAATGTGCGCATGAACCGCTTTGGTGCCTTTTTCGCCTTTAGGTCTGCCTGCTTATGGAAAATCTGCAAAGCGCTGTGGACACCTTGGTTCACAGTTCCAATACCTTGTTCATTCTGATCGGTGCAGTGATGGTACTGGCGATGCACGCCGGTTTCGCCTTTCTGGAAGTCGGTACGGTCCGCCAGAAAAACCAGGTCAATGCGCTGTCGAAGATTCTCAGCGATTTCGCCGTCTCGACTCTGGCCTATTTCTTTATAGGCTATTGGATCTCCTATGGTGTGACCTTCATGCAGCCGGCGGCGGTGTTGAGTGCCGATCACGGTTATGGACTGGTGAAGTTTTTCTTCCTGCTGACCTTTGCCGCTGCGATCCCGGCGATCATTTCCGGCGGTATCGCCGAGCGCGCGCGTTTTGTGCCGCAGTTGTGCGCCACGGCGTTGATCGTTGCGTTCATCTATCCGTTTTTCGAAGGCATGATCTGGAACGGCAACTACGGTCTGCAAGCGTGGCTGACGGCGCAGTTCGGTGCCGCTTTCCATGATTTCGCCGGTTCCGTGGTGGTGCATGCCATGGGCGGTTGGCTGGCGCTGGCGGCGGTGCTGTTGCTGGGGCCGCGCAATGGCCGTTATCGCGACGGTCGCCTGGTGGCCTTCGCACCGTCGAGCATCCCCTTCCTGGCGCTGGGTTCGTGGATTCTGATTGTCGGCTGGTTCGGCTTCAACGTGATGAGCGCGCAGACGCTGCAGGGCGTCAGTGGTCTGGTAGCAGTCAATTCGTTGATGGCGATGGTTGGCGGCACCATGGCGGCGCTGCTCGTCGGGCGCAATGACCCGGGCTTTCTGCACAACGGCCCATTGGCCGGGTTGGTCGCAATCTGTGCCGGCTCCGATCTGATGCATCCGGTCGGCGCGCTGGTGACCGGTGCGATTGCCGGCGCGCTGTTCGTCTGGTGCTTTACCGCCGCGCAGGTGAAATGGCGCATCGATGATGTGTTGGGCGTGTGGCCATTGCACGGCTTGTGCGGTGTTTGGGGCGGGATTGCCTGCGGGATCTTCGGCCAGACTGCGCTTGGCGGTATTGGCGGCGTCAGCCTGATCAGCCAGTTGATCGGCACCGCGCTCGGTGTCGCTGTGGCGCTGATCGGTGGCTTCGTCGTGTACGGCGTGATCAAGGCGTTGCACGGGCTGCGCCTGAGTCAGGAACAAGAGTATTACGGCGCGGATCTGTCGCTGCACAAGATCGGCGCAGTGAGCCAGGATTAGGTCTCTTCATCGTCGGCTCCACGGTAAAAGCCGTGGAGCAGGCGATAACGGTCACTTCGCACCTGATCGACTTTTTCCTGAACCTGACGCGCCGGCAACCCGAGCATGATCAAGGCGTGAGAGCCAAGCATCAGGCTGGATTCCAATAGCTCAGGCACTACTTCGGTGGCGCCTGCGGCTTTGAGCTCCGCCAATTGGCTGTCGTCGCGGGTGCGCACCAGAATCGGCACCTGATCATTGAGGCGGCGTGCTTCCTTGAGAATGCGCAGGGCGACGTCGGTTTGATCCACGGCAATCACACAGAGTCGTGCGCGCAGCAGGCCAACGGCAGTCAGCAGTTCGCCGCGCGACGAGTCGCCGTAATGCACGTCACTTTCCACACTGGCGGCTTCCTGGACCCGTACCGGGTCATTGTCCAGCGCGATATAAGGCTGTTTGGCATTGCGCAGGAAACGACCGATGGATTGGCCGACCCGGCCGTAGCCGCAAATCACCACGTGCTGGTTGAGGTCGGCGTTGAGCGAGCTGATCTCTTCGATCTGTGCCTCTTGATTGGGTTTGCGGTGCAGCACTGCAGCGATGCGTGGTGCAGCGCGCAACAGCAATGGCGTCAGCAGCATCGAGCAGAACGTCGCCGCGAGCAGCAGGTTGCCAAGCCCTTCGGGCATCATGCTGTTTTGTTGCATCTGCGCCATCAGGGCAAAGCAGAACTCGCCTCCCTGAGCCAACGCCAGACCACTGCGCCACGCTGTTTCGCTGTCACTGCCGCGCCACTTCACCAACAAGGCGACGACGATGCCCTTGATCACCATCAAACCGACGGTAAGTCCGAGAATCAGCAGGCTGTGACTGACGAACAGTTGCAGGTCGATCAGCATGCCGATGCTGACGAAAAATACACCTAGAAGGATGTCGCGAAATGGCCGGATGTCGGCCTCGATCTGGTGACGATAGTGGCTTTCACCGAGCAACATCCCCGCCAGAAATGCACCGAGGGCGGGGGACAGGCCCAGCAGGTGAGTCAGCCAGGCGGTCAACAACACAATCACCAGTGCCAGCAGCACGAACAACTCGGCCGAGCGTGACGCCGCCACTTCATGGAACAACCTCGGCAGTATCCAGCGACTGGCCAGTAGCAGCCCGACAAACAGCACAACGGTTTTTGCCAGCGTCAGCGGCAGCGCCCAGTACCAGGCTTGCTCGCTGCTGCCGGCGAACACGGGCACCAATGTCAGCAGCAATACCGCGACAACGTCCTGAAACAGTAAAACACCAACGGCATTCTGGCCGTGGCTGCTGAACACCTCGCCAAGGCTGCCCAACTCTTTGGTCACAATCGCCGTCGATGACAGCGAAAGCCCGGCGCCGAGCAACAGCGCCGGTGTGATCGGCATGCCCAACAGCATCAATAGCAGCCCGAGCAGCGCGGTGCTGACCAGCACCTGCTGACTGCCGAGACGGAACACGACTTGGCGCAGCGCGATCATCTTCGACAGGGAGAACTCCAGACCCAGTGAAAACAACAGAAACACCACCCCCAACTCCGCGACGTCGGGCAAGTGTTCGCTCTCGTTGACCCAGTCGAACGCACTCGGTCCGACCAGCAATCCTACGCACAGATAACCCAGAACCGGTGGCAACCGCAGGCGACGGAACAGGGCAATCACCACAAGGGACGAGGCGAGGATGATCAACAGATTGGCAAACACTGGACACTCCGATGTCAGATTCAGGCTTTTCAAGCGTAGAGGTAAAAAGTCCGGGAGGATCGCGTAAAAGGTTTTTCTGCGGACTGATTTGCGTCAGGGTTTTGCCTGTGAACCTTTGTCGGGGCGCTGGAGCCTTTGGGCGGCGATGGCTCGACGGGTTTTCAGGTGGGGCCTAGAATAGGCCCACTCATTTTTTGGTTGAGCAATCATGCCTCCTGAATGTCAGCTGTTTGGCACCCTTGGATGCCATTTGTGTGAAGTCGCCGAGGCCGAACTGATGCCTCTTGTCGAGCATGGCCTGCTGGTTGAATTGGTCGATATTGCTGAGGATGAGTCTTGGTATGCGGCATACAGCCTGCGAATTCCGGTGCTGCGTCGCGTCGACACCGGGGCTGAACTGGGCTGGCCATTCAGTGCTGATGAAGTCGTCGCGTTTCTGGGTTAACCCGCTTTTGTGGTTCATCCCGCCGGTCGCCGCTGCCATCCATTCCTTGGCATTTTGCGGATTGTTCGGTTACTGTATGTGCATACAGTAAATGCGTCAGAGGGACGAACCGTGGTCAATGTCGAACAGTTGAAGAACAGCGTGAACCGGATGTCGGTTGACGTGGTGCGCGAGGCCGTTCTCGAATTGCGCCTGGACGGGTTGGTCACCGAAGGCAAGACGCCCTTCAACAAACTGCACTTCAACACCTGCTTTGCCGAGATCGAGGCCTTGTTTCAGCGTGCCGGTTACCACAAGCAACTGGATGTGGTCGGTTATCAGGGGTTGCTTTACGCCTTATACGATCCGGGACGCTGGGACGCAGTCGATGTCTTGCGCTGGCTCAAGGAATTCACCGATGCCGCAGCGCTGAAAACAATTCCGGCCTGAACATTCTGCGCTAGGTTCGTTTCCCTCACTGCTGGATAATGCCGCCCTGCATTGAGGGTTCGATTTCCGTATGTCCACATCTACATTCTCTGCTGCTCAGAATCAGGCGAGCACACTGTATCTGCCGCCCGGTAAATGGCTGACCGTACTCGATTGCCTGTGCGAGCATTTCAGCGCCATCGACCGTGAGCAGTGGCTGGACCGCATCGCTCGGGGACGTGTGCTGGACGGCCATGGCCAGCCGATCCCGGTGGATTTGCCCTACAAGGAAGGTCTGCGGATTCACTATTTTCGTGAAGTGCCGGACGAGAAGCCGATCCCGGTGGTCGAGTCGATCCTGTATGCCGACGAACATCTGGTAGTGGCTGACAAACCGCATTTTCTGCCGGTCACGCCTGCCGGCGAATACGTTGAGCAAACCTTGTTGCGCAGGCTGATTCGTCGCCTGGACAATCCGCACCTGGTGCCTCTGCACCGCATCGACCGGCATACGGCGGGACTGGTGATTTTCTCGGCCAATCCGCAAACCCGATCAGCCTATCAGTCGTTGTTCCCGACGCGGCAGATCGACAAGCGCTATGAAGCCATCGCCCCGGCGTTGCCTGATCTGAAGTTCCCTTTGGTGCACAAGAGCCGTCTGGTGGATGGCGAACCGTTTTTCCGCATGCAGGAAGGCGCCGGTGCCAGCAATACCGAAACGGCGGTGGAGGTCAGAGAAAAGAATGGCGATCTGTGGCGCTACGGCTTGTTTCCGGTGACGGGCAAAAAACATCAACTGCGTGTCCACATGACGGCGTTGGGCGCTAGCATCTGCAACGATCCGTTTTATCCGGATGTGTTGAAGGACGTCGAGGACGACTACGCCAATCCGCTGAAACTGCTGGCGCAGGGGTTGCGGTTCATTGATCCGGTTACCGGCGCAGAGCGCGAGTTCGAGAGCCGGATCACTTTGCAATGGTGATGTCGAAGCCGTTTTTCGAGCGCCCATGAAAAAGCCCGCAATCAATGCGGGCTTTTCTGTATCCGGTATCGACCCAGAGCTTACAGCTCTTTAACGGTACGAACCTGATCCTTGTTGATGCGAGTTTCTTTGCCGTCCAGCTGTTTGAACTCGTAGAAGCCCGAATCGTCATCGTATTTCGGGGTGTCGACGGCCTGGATTTCGCGACCGTCATTCAAGGTGATCACTGTAGGCGACGAGCAACCGGCGAGGGTGGCAAGGCCCAGTGCGAGCATGAAAGTGGCGAGGGTCCGTTGAGTCATGGGTGTGTCTCCGAATGGGAATTCTTTTGGTTACTGAGCTTGAGACGTATACAAGGCGTGAGAGTTCCTTGAATGGTGTCAGTCTGACACAGTGTTGTGCGCATTTAACAGTTCGGGGGTGTTGAGGTTGGCCAGTCGCGGGTCATTGTCGGGACATTGCAACGCGGTGGCGCCGAGACTGCGCATTACCCGTCCGGGGCTGCGCTCCCCAGCACTCCACGCTGCCTCAAAGGCCGGCAACAAGGCCACCGGAATTACGCAGAGCAGAGGTTCCCAATGCCCGTCATGGCGCAACATTAAAGGTTTGTCATGATTCAGATTGGCGGTTTCGCGCATGTCCTGCAGCAACGTGGCATCGATCCTCGGGACATCGCAGGGCAGTACCAGCAGGTGGGGGTGACGCGCGGCTTTCAGGCCTGCGCGGATACCAGCCAAGGGCCCTGGAAAATCTTCTTCGTCATCTCCCACCAATTGATCTGCAAACGGTGCATAACGCTCGCGATTCCGATTGCAGGAAATGATCAAGTCATCGGTCAGCGGGCGAGTCTGGCGCTGCAAGTGCGCGATCAACGGTTCACCCTGCCACTGCAGCAGACCCTTGTCCTGACCGCCCATACGTTGGCCGCGCCCGCCCGCCAGAAGCAGAATGGAGCAGGGCGGCAGTTGCGAATTCACAGTCATGGCAGCTCTCCAGAGGGGCGGCAAAGAAATGGGGCGCTGTGATATAACACCGGGCTGTTTCTCCTACAACTGGACGAGCCTATGAAAGCCAAGGCTGATGTACCTTTCGTGCCGCTTAATATTGCGGTGCTGACTGTCAGCGATACCCGAACCCTGGAAACCGACACTTCAGGCCAAGTCTTCGTCGATCGCCTGGCGGCCGCCGGTCACCATCTGGCAGAGCGGGTTCTGCTCAAAGATGACCTCTATAAAATTCGCGCGCAAGTTGCCAACTGGATCGCCGACGATGTTGTGCAGGTTGTGTTGATCACTGGTGGCACCGGTTTTACCGGGCGCGACAGCACGCCGGAAGCCGTAGCGTGCCTGCTCGACAAGCAAGTGGATGGTTTCGGCGAGTTGTTCCGGCAGATATCTGTGGCTGATATCGGTACCTCGACCGTGCAATCCCGAGCGCTGGCCGGTCTGGCCAATGGCACGCTGGTTTGCTGCCTGCCAGGTTCGACCAATGCTGTGCGTACAGGGTGGGATGGCATTCTTGGTGAGCAACTGGACGCCCGCCATCGACCATGCAATTTCGTACCTCATTTGAAACAGGCGGCACCTTGTGAATCGCGCGGGTAAACCGGGCAAAACGGGCTCGTTGATGCCGGTCGAGGTAGCGCTGGCGCGCCTGCTGGAAATGGCCGAGGCCTCGCCCATTGTCGAGCATGAGTTTTTGCCGCTGGCTCGGGTCGAGGGTCGAGTGCTGGCCGAAGATCTGGTTTCAACCCTGGATCTACCGCCCTGGCCCAATAGCGCCATGGATGGTTATGCCCTCAATCTGGCCGACTGGACGGGTACCCCACTGCCGGTCAGTCAAAAGGTATTCGCCGGACAATTTCCTCAACCCTTGCAGCCTGGAACGTGTGTGCGGATCTTCACCGGTGCACCGGTACCATCGGGTGCCGATTGTGTAGAGATGCAGGAAAACGCGGAGGTTCAGGCCGATGGCTGTGTGCGCTTCATCGAGCGGATGACAATCGGGCAGAACATTCGCCCGCAAGGCCAGGAAACAACCGCAGGCGAGTTGATCCTGACGGCTGGCACCCGGCTCGGTCCTATCGAGCAAGGCCTTTGCGCGTCATTGGGCTGCGCTGGCCTGAAGGTAGTACGCAAGGTTCGAGTGGCGGTGATCTCCACAGGAGATGAATTGGTCGAGCCGGGTCAGCCGCTGGGACCGGGGCAGATATACAACAGCAATCGTGTGGTTCTATGCAGCTGGTTACAACGTTTGGGCTGTGAAGTGATCGATGCCGGAATTCTCCCGGACGATCTGTCCTTGACCCGTGCCCGTTTGACGGAACTGCAGGATGTTGACCTGATACTTTCCACTGGTGGTGTATCGGTGGGTGAAGCTGATTTTCTCGGCATAGCCTTACGGGAAGAGGGCGAGTTGGCCCTTTGGAAGTTGGCCATCAAACCCGGGAAACCGCTGACATTCGGACATTTTCGCGATGTGCCGGTCATCGGCTTACCGGGCAACCCGGCGTCTACGTTGGTGACCTTTGCGCTGCTGGCTCGGCCTTATCTGTTGCGTCGTCAAGGTGTGCAGGGCGTCGAGCCTCTGAAATTCCTGGTGCCAGCGGGCTTTGCCTGGCCCGTTGCGGGCAATCGCCGTGAATACCTGCGAGGACGTCTCGAGCAAGGGCGGGCGATTGTTTACCGCAATCAGAGTTCCGGTGTGCTGCGCAGCGCAGCCTGGGCGGACGGTCTGGTGGAGGTCCTGGAGGGCCGCACGCTGAGCGAAGGAGACCAGGTCGCATTTATTCCGCTGAGTGACCTCCTCGGCTGATCCCGTTGTGCGTGCGCAGGTGCCGGACGACTCAGCCGACACCTGCGTGTGCAATTCGGTCAGCTGCTGACCAGTGTCACAAGCTGGTCGAATCGGCTGTTCGCCACCCAACCCAACAGACCCAGCACTACCGCGGTCGCGCCTGCAGAGTAGGCCAGACGGTGTTTGATTGTCCTGACGTCACTGCGGACTTCGTCCATGTCCCGTCGAATGTATTTCAAATGGGTTTCGAGTTCGGTCACGCGAGGTTCCATATGAACTTCTCCGGTGGTCTTGGCGCTGTTTTTGAAATTGGGCTTTTGATTCGCGCGACTTTCGCCGAGAGGGGCGACCGGGCTCACTGGAATTCTGGCTTCATGGCTTGTCATAAAAACATCCACTGGTTGCTTCAAATGCATGCTGGCCGACGTTTATACGAATCGAATTGTCCGGAGCCCTGGGGGCGTATCCATTCATTACCTGCACTTCCTTGTGTTGTTGGATTGATGATTGATACCGCCAGCACACGGTGAACCAATGGCCATGCATGGTCAATTGAGCCGATTCCTCATGTTTTGTAAGAAAAAATACCGGTTATGTAGGACGCCGCTCTGCCGAGCTTGAATTAATTAGGCCACAGGTGGCTCTTTTGCGTGCTTCAGCGGTCAAGATGACCTAACCAAGTCAATTCAGGGAGTGACGCTATGAGTGAACGCCGGGCACTGTTGATCCTGCATGGCAAGCAGGCACTCAACGAGGCGGTTCGCACCGCGGTCGAGAACAAGCGCCAACAAGGCTGGGACCTGGCTGTACGCCTGACCTGGGAGGCGGGGGATGCCCAGCGATGGGTGGAGCAAGCACTGGCGGAGGGTTACACACAGATTATTGCGGGGGGGGGCGACGGCACGTTGCGCGATATTGCCGAAGCACTCGCGGCGCATCCGCACAAAGCCAGCCTGGTACTTTTGCCTTTGGGAACCGCCAACGACTTTTCCCGTGCCGCGGGCATTCCGCTGGAACCGGCGGAGGCCCTTGAGCTTCTGGAGGTGGCGCCGCGTGATATTGATCTGGGTCAGGTGGGCGGGCAAATCTTCCTCAACATGGCTACCGGTGGTTTCGGCAGTCAGGTCACCGCCAATACTTCAGAGGATCTGAAAAAAGTACTCGGGGGAGCGGCATATCTGTTCACTGGTTTGTCACGATTCAGCGAACTGCATGCCGCATACGGCGAGTTGCAAGGCCCTGATTTTCACTGGAGCGGCGAGCTGCTGGCGTTGGGCATCGGCAATGGCCGTCAGGCCGGAGGCGGGCATGTGTTGTGCCCACAAGCGCTGGCCGACGATGGACTGCTGGATATCAGCATTCTGCCGGCGCCCCAGGAGCTTGTCGGTACATTGAAGAACCTGCTGAGCGACGGTTTCGGCATCGACAACATGTTCGTGCGAACCCGATTGCCGTGGGTCGAAATCAAAATGTCCGAAGGGCTTTACATCAATCTTGATGGTGAGCCGCTGGAAGGCGACAGCATGCGTTTCGAGGCGCGTCCGGCGGCGCTGCAGGTCCATCTGCCAAAGGACTCGCCGCTATTGACCATTAAATCGTCAATCAGTCATCAAGACTGATGATCTGCTCGCGTACGGCGAACAGCACCAGGCCTGCCACGTCGTAGATTTGCAGACGCTTCATGATCTGCGAGCGGTGGGTCTCGACGGTTTTGATGCTCAGGCCCAGTCCGTTGGCGATTTCACGGGTGGATTTGCCACGCACGATCAGGCGCAGGATCTCCAGTTGTCGCGCGGTCAGGTTGTGCGAGTCGGCGGTTTCCGGCTGCTGCTTCTGATTGCGGGTCAATGCCTGGTTGATCACGGTGTGGGCGATGGCGGGGCTCAAATAGCGCTCGTTGTTGCGCAAGGCTTCCAGTGCGTGTTCGAGTTCAGTGGCTGTGGTGTCCTTCAGCAGGTAGCCATAGGCGCCGGACTCCAGCGCCTGCATGATCAACGCCGGGTCGGTGTGCATCGACAGGATCAGCACCTTGCTTTGCGGCCGCACACGCTTGAGCCGTTGCAGGGCTTCAAGGCCACCGGTTTCTTTCATGGATATATCCAGGAGCACGATATCGGGGCTCAGTTGCTCGACCATTTCGAGCAGTTGCGAGCCGTCATTGGCTTCGCCAATCACCGCGTAACCGGGAATATCCAGCACCAGAGCACGCACGCCGGCCCTGATCAGCGAGTGGTCATCCACCAGAAGTAAGTTGCAAGTCAACGCATAACCTTATTCGTACTGGCCCGCTCGAGTGCACGGGGCGCCCAGGGGAAAAGTGCTTCGATTCGAGTGCCTTTGCCCGGCTCGCTGACGACGCTCAGGGTGCCACCCAATTGCTCGATCCGTTCGGCCATCCCGGCCATGCCCCGCTGTCCTTCACGACCAGGATTGGCCGCCGGGGCAAACCCCAGACCGTCATCGCTGATCATCAGCGTCAAGCCTTTCGGCAGGCGCTGTACGCGTATCACCAGATTCTTCGCTTGTGCGTGTCGCAGGATATTGGTCACTGCCTCCTGGGTGATGCGAAAGGCGGCGACGGCCATTTCTTCCGGGATGCCATTGAGGCGTTGCTGGCAATCAAGGCTCCAGTGCACGCTGGTATTGGCCATTGTCTTGAGCAGATGTGCACGCAGGCTCGCCTCAAGACCCAGACTGGTCAACTGGCGTGGATTGAGAATGGCCGAAACGTCGCGCACCTTGTTGAGGGTTTCTTCGAGCGTGTCGCACAGCGCTGTGCATTGTTCCTGCAAGTCTTCCGGCATGCGCCGTTTGAGCCAGTCACTCTGCAGTTTGGCGGCGGTCAGCAGTTGGCCTATATCGTCGTGCAACTCTCGGCTGAGGCGGTGACGTTCGTTTTCCTGGACTTCCAGGAGGCGATCAGCGAGTTCCTGTGGCTGAAATTTGATCGATTTGCGTGACAGCCGATATTGCACCCAGACGCAGGCGGTGGCTGCGATGTTCAGCAATAGCAGCCCCAGGCAAAGTTGCGCGGAAAAACCATAGGTCAACAGGCTCCCGAGTGTGGCTGCCACACACAGTATGAGCGTGAACCGGCGTGCGTTTTCCCGGGAGGGTGGCCATGTGGAGATTGACTTGAGGCTGGCGTACATAGCGGATGGAGCCAATGGATGTTCGCTGCGGGCAGACCGGCCGGTGGCTGGCGGATCTCTGTCTGAAAATGCTGTCAATTATGTTATTGATTTCAACGCGGTTCAGTGAATGTATTGGGCCGCCAACTTTGCTGGATGGCTGTCTCTGAAGTCACTGTGCCATTAACTTGAAAGCAACTAGTGGGCGGCATAATACCACTTAACATACCGTTGGTCGCGTTTGCTATATATGTCCAAAGGGTCAGGAATTACGCCATGTTGGACGCGAGTTCCATAATGGAGAAGTCGATTAAAAGATATCGGCGTTACCTGAAGTTGTGCTCTTCAGACACAGGCAAACCCTGAGTCCGGCGAAAAATATCCGCTTGAGTCAGGCGTGATTATTTAATTCGATTTGTCGCTGGCAGGTATGAACTATTCAATAACGACAGGGGCTGTGTAAGGCGACGAGTTCCTGGGACAGGGAGGCGCGCTGTCAGGCTTGTCGCTCTGCGTAGCTCGGCAGAGGCAAACGTTTGGGGGAAAGGGCTGGCTGAAATTGCGGCTGGCCGACTTGGAAGGCGAACGCTTCAATCAGCGAAATCTGCTCGCTTTCATCAAGGCTCAGCTGTCCGGTGCTCTGATCGACCAATTCAAGTTGCCAGGCCATCAACGTAAAGCAATCCTTCAAGGCATCCAGGGCTTGTTCGTGCAGATCGACGTGATCCTGCGCCAGATTGAGCAAGCTGTAAATGTGCAGGGAGAATTCGCAAATGGCTTCAAGCGCCAGTGCTTCAGCCCTGCTCGCGAGCTTGAGGAGGGTGCTGAGCATGCAGTCGATGGCGTCCTTGTCATTGCTGATCAGTTGCAAATGGCTGAGGCATTCTTCGGACTTGGCCAGGAGCGTTTCAGCCTCGACAAGAAATTCGGGGAACCTTTGCGCCCACTCTTTACGGTCGATCGGCATGCTTATCTCCACAACGTCATGTCTGATGGGGGAATGCCATTTGTGGCGACGGTCATGGATCGTCGGGAGATCGCGCCCAGACGTGCAGGTGCACAGACTGAGGGGTTCCAGAGGGCTTGTTTCCGCTGAATTGCGATCGCACACAATAGCCTGACTCCGTTCATGCAATGAGAATGGCGTCACATTAATGGCTATTGGATATTGCGAATATCAGGTTGGGCCTGATTGTTACTAGGGGAATCCCTTAGGCGCGGGAACCTACCGTGCAAACCGAGGTCGCGCCGCAGAGAATGTAGCAGATGAAAATCACTGCGCCAGTAAAGCATGATGTTAATGTGACATCAATGCCCGATCATGGCATTTTTGACGGGGTCTGGCTTGGCAATCAAGAACCGCCATTTGCCGCCGATAACCTCACATAGTGAATTCATCAGAACAAGCCCAGGAGTCATTGATGGCCGGCATTCTCGACACGGTAGACCAACGCACGCAACTGGTGGGTGAGAATCGCCTGGAAATTCTCATGTTTCGATTGGCCGGGCGTCAGTTGTTCGCGATCAACGTGTTCAAGGTTCAGGAAGTGCTGCAGCTGCCGAAGCTGACTTTGATGCCGCAGCGTCACCCGTTTGTCTGCGGTGTGGTCAATCTGCGCGGTCAGACCTTGCCGGTGATCGATCTGTCGCAGGCGATCGGCATGCGTCCATTGGTGCCGGGTCCGAACAGCACGATCATCGTCACCGAGTACAACCGCTCGGTACAGGCCTTCCTTGTTGGTGGCGTGGATCGCATCGTCAACATGAACTGGGAAGCCATTCTGCCGCCGCCGACCAGTGCCGGGCGTCAGCATTATCTGACCGCTATCAGCAAGGTCGACGATCAACTGGTGGAAATCATCGACGTCGAGAAAGTCCTCGCTGAAATCGTCCCGTACAACGCCAAGGTCTCGCGTGAAAAACTCGATGATCCGGTACTGGAACGCGCCCGTGGCCGTGAAGTGCTGCTGGTGGACGACTCCAACGTGGCGCTTTCGCAATTGCGCGACACTCTCGGCCAGCTCGGCGTGAAAATGCACATTGCCAGCGATGGCCTGAAGGCGTTGAACATGCTCAAGGGCTGGGCTGATACCGGCGTGAACATGACCGACAAGCTGCTGATGATCTTCACCGATGCGGAAATGCCGGAAATGGACGGCTATCGCCTGACCACCGAAATTCGCAATGACCCGCGTCTGCGTGGTTTATACGTGGTGTTGCACACCTCGCTGTCCGGCAGTTTCAACGACTCGATGGTGAAGAAGGTCGGTTGCGATAACTTCCTCTCCAAGTTCCAGCCGGACAAACTGGTTGACGTGGTGCGTCAGCGCCTGATGCTCGACGAAGTCCCGGCTTGATCCTAACGCTTCAGCCTCCTGTGGGAGCGAGCTTGCTCGCGAAGGCGGATTCCCAGTCGACACATGTGTTGAATGAATTTCCGCTTTCGCGAGCAAGCTCGCTCCCACAAGGTTTGCAGCGCACAAACTCCTTTGATTCGCGGATAAAGCTCGTATAGGGTGGCGTTTTTATCCTCCAGGGAGCTGGCCATGCTGCGTCTGAGCGCGCTTTATCGTTACCCGTTGAAATCCGGCAAAGTCGACGTTCTAAAAAGCGCCGATCTCGACAAGCTGGGGCTTGATGGTGACCGACGCTGGATGCTCGTGGACGAAGCCAGCGGCCGTTTCCTGACCCAGCGCGCCGAAGCGAAGATGAGCCAGTTGTCGGCGCTGTGGAATGCGCAAGGCGGTCTGACCTTGAACGCACCTGAACACTCTCCCATCGACATCGCCTTGCCGGGCAATGACGCCGAACTGCGCGGTGTGACGATCTGGCGTGACACTTTGCGCGTGCCGGATGCCGGCGAAGAAGCAGCGCGCTGGGTCAGCGATTTCATCGGCAAGCCGACCCGTCTGGTGCAGGTGCCGCTGGATCGTGCCCGCATGACTCAGGCAGGTTTCGGCAAGGATGACGATCAGGTCGCATTCGCCGACGGATTTCCCCTGCTGTTGATCGGCGAGGCGTCCCTGCAGGATCTCTCGGACAGAGTCGGTCGTCCGCTGGAAATGCTGCGCTTTCGGCCGAATCTGGTGATTGAAGGTAGCGAGGCTTACGCCGAAGACAATTGGAAGCGCATTCGCATTGGCGATGTCGAGTTCCGTGTGGTCAAGCCGTGTTCGCGCTGCATCCTCACCACCATCGACCCGCAAACCGGTGAGCGCAGTGCCGATCGCGAGCCGTTGGCCACCTTGCAGAAATATCGTGCTCAAGCCGACGGCGCGATGTTCGGCCAGAATCTGGTGAATGACCGTAATGGTCGGCTTGAAGTCGGGATGCCAGTGGAGATTCTCGAATAAGCCGTCACTGCAACGAAAAATGCCCGTGTCCTTGGACACGGGCATTTTCATTGGTGCAGTGAAACCGTTGCTTTAGCCGCGGTATTCGCACAGGTAAGCGGTGTCGACCGCAACCTTCAGCTGGAACTTGCTGTTGGCCGGGACATTGAACTGGCTGCCGGCGGCGAAGGTTTCCCAGTCGCTGCTGTCTGGCAGTTTGACGGTCAGTGCGCCAGACACCACGTGCATGATTTCACGCTGAGCGGTGCCGAATTCGTATTCGCCCGGGGCCATGACGCCGATGGTCGCCGGACCTTCAGCGGTGCCAAAGGCGATCGACTTGACGGTGCCGTCGAAGTACTCGTTGACTTTAAACATGGGCGATTCCTCGAAAAGGGCTAAAAATTGGAGGCGGCCAGTATGCACAAGGCTTTTGGCGCCGTCACCTGCCCGGCGTCTGTCCGATGAGTTCTCGAATTGACCCTAGAGTGGCAAGACCAGTGGCAACAGCCGCGCAGTGTTGCGCGCATCCTCCAGTGCCCGGTGCTGCTGACCGCTGAACTGCATGCCAGCCAGTTGCAGTGCACCGTTGAGCCCCAGTGGCCGTTCCAGGCGCCGAGCCTTGGCGAAGCGTTGTTTGAGGTTCATGTGCGGCACATGGCTCAAGGCGCTGTCGATTTGCAGACGCTGCCATTCCTGGAGCAATTGCTTGCGATCGTAATCACCCCAACTGGCCCAGCCTTCGAGTCGCGTCTGATGTTGCGCGAGCCAGCGTTCGAACGCCGGCCAGACTTCATTCAACGGCTGCGCCGAGTCGATGTTGGCTTGGGTAATGTGTGTCAGTTCACGACAAAATGGCGTGAGCAACGGCCGCCGCGACGGTTTGACGAAGCGCTGGAAGTGATCCTGCTCGCGCCCGGCGCGATCGACCAGGGTGGCGCCGATCTCGATAATTTCCATTTCGGTGACCGGCCAGCCACCCTCATCGGTGGTGGCTTCCAGATCTATGACCAGCCAGTGGGGCATCGCAGGGTTCCTGATTTCCGCGTTCTGATAACTCAGAGCGTAGTCAAAACCCGCAAGCGTGTGTGGGTGACTACTCGACCTGCAACAGAACCTGACGATTTTTTACCTGATCGCCGACCTTGACCTGCACCCGCTTGAGCACGCCGTCGATGCCGGCCTTGAGCGGGTGCTCCATTTTCATTGCCTCCAGTACCACCAGCAACTGACCTTTGCTGACCGGGCTGCCTTCGCTGACCAGTACGTCGACGATGGCACCGTCCATCGGCGCTTTCAGGGTGCCGGAGCTGACGCTGGTCTGACTGTCGATTACCGCGTGAGTTCGATCCTCCAGGCGCAGACTGCCGGGGTGGGTGAACAGCCAAAGGTGCCCGTTAACCAGTCGATACGCGTGACGTTGGCGCAAACCGTCGATTTCCAGTGTCAGCGACTGCGCGTCCTGATCGATGAGTGTTAACTCGAGCGTGCGTTCGGCAACCTGCACGGTGAAGGCGCCTTGCGCTTGCGCGAGCAGTTGCGCTGTCCAGTTCTGATCATCAAGCCCGAGTCGATAATGCAGCGGCACACTGGCATTGTTGCGCCAGCCGGTGAGCGGCGCGCGATGGGCCAGGGCGCTGGATTGATAGAAAAGCACTGTTGCGATCGCCAGTTCCTCGGCATCCGGAATGTAGCGGTGCAAGCAAGGGTGTTCGCTGAAGTGGCGGGCAATGAACGCGGTACTGAATTCGCCGCTGATGAACTGCGGATGTTGCAACAGGCTGGCCAGCAAGCGTTGATTGCTTTGCACGCCCAATAAAACCGTGTCCTGTACCGCGCGCAACAGTTTGCGCCGAGCCTCTTCGCGAGTGGCGCCGAAAGCGATCATTTTGCCGAGCATCGGGTCGTAAAACGGGCTGATCGATTGCCCTTCCAGCAAGCCATGATCGATTCGTGCGCCGTGTCGAAGCGCTGGCTCCCAAACTTCTATGCAGCCGGTTTGCGGCAGAAAATCCTGTGCTGGATCTTCGGCATAGAGTCGCACTTCCATTGCATGCCCGTTGAGCTGGACCTGATCCTGAGTCAGCGGCAATGGCTGACCTTCGGCAACCAATATTTGCCACGCCACCAGATCCAGCCCGGTGATCAATTCGGTCACCGGATGCTCGACTTGCAGGCGTGTATTCATCTCCAGAAAGTAGAACTGTCCGCGCTCATCAAGCAAAAACTCCACCGTGCCGGCACCGACGTAATTCACCGAGCGGCCAGCCTTGAGCGCCGCTTCACCCATGGCTAGGCGCAGCTCAACGGTCATCACCGGGCAAGGTGCCTCTTCGATGACTTTCTGGTGGCGACGCTGGATCGAACAGTCGCGTTCGCCCAGGTAGATCAGATTGCCGTGTTGATCGCCGAACAGTTGCACTTCGACGTGCCGCGGTTCGAGCAACGCTTGTTCGAGAATCAATTCGTCGCTGCCGAAACCGTTCAAGGCTTCGGAGCGTGCGGTGCGCAGTTGCGCCGGCAGATCAGCGGCGTCGTGCACCAGACGCATGCCACGGCCACCGCCGCCGGCGCTGGCTTTGATCATCAGTGGATAACCGATGCGTTCGGCCTCGCGCAGCAACGTTGCGTCGTCCTGTTCAGCACCCTGATAACCGGCGATGCACGACACGCCGGCTTCGAGCATGGCGATTTTTGACTGGCGTTTGCTGCCCATCAATTCGATGGCTTCGACGCTGGGGCCGATGAAGATCAGCCCGGCTTGTTCGCAGGCGCGGGCGAACTCGGCGTTTTCCGAGAGAAAACCGTAGCCGGGGTGGATGGCGTCGGTGCCGCTGCGGCGGGCGGCGTCGAGGATCGCCGGGATATTCAGGTAGGACTGCTGCACGGGGGCGGGGCCGATGTGTACGGCTTGATCGGCCATTTGTACGTGCAGCGCCTCGGCGTCGGCGTCGCTGAAGACGGCGACGGTGCGGTAGCCGAGCGCTTGGGCGGTGCGCTGAATGCGGCAGGCGATTTCACCGCGGTTGGCGATCAGGATTTTCTGGATGGCGGGCATGATGATCTTCCTGAGTATTTGGCGGTGAATGCGATGGCCTCATCGCGAGCAGGCTCACTCCTACAGGGGAACGCATTCCAAATGTAGGAGCGAGCCTGCACGCGAAGCTTTTAGCTGGCCCACCGCGGTTTCCGCTTTTGCACAAAAGCCATGGTGCCCTCGATCCCTTCGTCGCCAGTCACCGCTTCGCTAAACCACTGCGCCGCTTCATCAAGCAATTCACTCGAAGGCTGCCCGGCACTCGCCAACAACAATTTCTTGGTCATCGCATTCGCCTCCGGCGCGCAACACAGCACATGCTGCAACACCTCATCGAGCCGCTCGGCAAGCGCCTGTGCATCCTGCTCGACAAAATGCACCAGCCCCAGACGCCGCGCCTGATGCCCATCGAAACGCGCAGCCGTCAGCGCCAATCGGCGGGTTTCGGTCAGGCCGATACGCTGCACCACAAACGGCGCAATCTGCGCCGGCAGCAAGCCAAGGCTGGTTTCCGGCAGGCCGAATTGCGCCTGATGATCGGCAATCGCGATATCGCTGACACAGGCCAGCCCGAAACCGCCGCCAAGCACCGCGCCTTGCAGCACCGTGATCAGCACTTGCGGCGCGTGCTGTGCTTCCTCCAGCAAGGCACCGAACGCGCGATTCAAATCGCGGTAAGCCTCGGAGCCCTGAGCGCGAGCGCTGGCCATGTCCTTGATATCGCCGCCGGCACAGAAATGCCCACCGGCACCGCTGAGCACCAACGCCCGAACCGCACGGTCATCGCGCACAGCCGTCAGCACCGCGCGCAATTCGCTGACCATCTGCAGGCTCATCGCATTGCGGCTGTCCGGTCGATGGAGGGTGATGTGCAGCACGCCGCCATGCAGCTCCAGCAACAGCGTCTGGCAATCCGGCAGGCTGCTCATTTCTTTTTCCCCGGCAGAATGCCCATCAGTTTGCAGATGATCCCCAGCATGATTTCGTCAGCACCGCCGCCGATCGAAACCAATCGCACATCACGATAGGCGCGGGCCACCGGGTTGTCCCACATGAAGCCCATGCCGCCCCAATATTGCAGGCAGCTGTCGCTGACTTCGCGACCGAGGCGTCCGGCCTTGAGCTTGGCCATCGACGCCAGCCGTGTCACATCCTGACCTTTCACGTATTGCTCGGTGGCCTGGTAAACCAATGCGCGCAGGCATTCGATTTCGGTCTGCAATTCGGCGAGGCGGAAGTGGATCACCTGGTTGTCGATCAACGCATTGCCGAAGGTCTTGCGCTCCTTGCAGTACTCGATGGTGCTATCGACGCAATATTCCAGACCCTTGATCATGTTCGCCGCACCGAACAGACGTTCTTCCTGGAATTGCAGCATCTGCATCATGAACCCGGCGCCTTCGTGGCCGATGCGATTGCGCTGCGGCACGCGCACGTTGTCGAAAAA
>Ga0213828_1000710_pt1 | contig 30741 bp, 27 predicted proteins | sample MC6MC0897MG_FD_180664 | JGI IMG/M metagenome (GOLD analysis project Ga0213828, IMG submission 180664) | Enriched soil aggregate microbial communities from Iowa State University, Ames, United States - MC6-MC0897-MG | ecosystem: Environmental > Terrestrial > Soil > Unclassified | place: USA: Iowa... | reverse complement strand
GTTGGTGCCGCCAAAGAAGCGCCAGTGCGCCAGCGTGCCTTGCACCTGCGGATAATCATCCGGATCGGCGGCGGGCTTCTGCTCGGCGGCGACGGGATCCGTGTAGTTCGCCAAAATCAATGCGCGTGCCTGGTCGATCAGCGCGGTGTGCGACGGCGTAGCCGCCTTGAATTCCTTATTGAAGCCGCCAAAGCGCTTCGCAAAATCCATCTTGATGGTGAACTGCTCGTTCGCGCCGGTCAGAATGGCCTGGTCAAACGTGTTGAGCGTGTTCTTCGGCTTCTGCGGCACCCATGGCGAGAACGACAGCACGCGGATCTCGTTGTTGCTGAGGTCGAATTCGTAGAGCCGCATCAGGCCATTACCGCCCTGATAGGCCATCTGATAGTCCACCACCATTTCCTCGACCGAATTGCCGAACGCATTGGTCTTGGTCAGATGCGCGGCGCCATGATAGTGGCCGTTCAGCGTCATGAAGATCTGATCGTTGTCGCGGATCAGCTTGTCCCACAGCATCAGCCCGTAGGGCACTTCCAGCGGCGTGACACCATCCTTGTCGATGTTCAGCAACTGGTGGTTGACCAGGATCACCGGCAGTGTCGGGTTCGCGCGAATCACCTGGTTGGCCCAGGTCAACGCGTCATCGGAGATGCGCCACGACAGCGACAGCACCATGAACTTCTGGCCCTCGGCTTCGAACACGTGATATTCGTGGAAGCCGCTAGGATCGCGGCCGCCAAACGTGGCCTGGTTCTTGGCGCGATCGGCACTGAAGGTTTTCAAATAGGGCTCGTTGGCCAGATTGCGCTGCGCGTCCGTGGCGCTGGCCTGGCTGCTGGCGTCGACGTAGTCGCGATCCAGGATCACGTCGTGGTTGCCGGCCAGAATCGAGTACGGGACCTTGGCGTCTTCCAGAATCGCCATGGCGGCATCGGCCACTTTCCATTGATCCGGTTTGCCCTGTTGATCGACAACGTCGCCCAAGTGGATCAGGAACGGAATGCCCAGCGACTTCGAATGATCGGCCACCCACTGCGTCTGCGCCTTGAACGGCTCGCTGCCGTACTTGCGCATGAACTGCTGGTTTTCGGCGTCGGTTGCGTAGCGCGAATAGAACTGCGTGTCCGGCAGTACTGCTACAGCGAAGCTGGAGATGTTGACGGGTTGCGGTTGCGGCTCGGGTTGGGGCTGCGGTTGCGGTTGCGTGCCAGGCGTGTCGGGCGACGTGATGTCGTCGTCATCGTCGTCGCTGGAGCAGGCAGATAACAGCAGCGAACCGCCTACGGGCAGCAGCGTGGCGCCAAAGCCGGCCTTGAGCAAACTGCGACGACGCGGATCCGCATCGGTCGGCAGTGCCGCGAGTTTATTGGCAACCTCAAGTTTGCCGTCGTGCTTGTCGTTCGCCATCTGTGCTGCCCTTCAGAAAAAGCGGGAAGCTTAGGTAAGGCGGATGACGGGATGATGAATGTTGGTGGCTGATTTTTCTGTCAGGTTTAGGGGGGTGTGGATTGTGGTCGACGCCACTGTTCTGAGTCTTACGCGCGGCTGAAGATGGATCATGTTGATCTGGACTACGCTGGCGAAGGTCGTTTCGAGTATCCGCGCTTGACGTCGCTAAGTAGTCTGCTGCGCAAGCAGCGAACCTGCCTGTGCAAACGCCTCGCGCGGTAGCGTGGACATGCCGTGGTCGAAACCCATCGCATAACGGTCGCAACCAGGAAGTTGTGGCCACGCATCAATCAGCGCTGCAACTTGGTCGAGCCACTGGGAGCTGGGACCGATCTGCTTGATCAAAAACCAGATCACAGCGATAAGGCCGAAAAGACGTCCACGCGCGTGGTCGGTCAGTGTTAGCGCATTGAAATAGGGGTGGGGTAGGTGCGCGAGAGCGTTGCTGGATGACTGGTTCCAAACTCGAGCGTGATGCGCACATCGATTTCGCAATGTGTTGATCTGCTGCAACCAGTCCTTCAGAACCAGACTGTTCGCAACCCCCAGTCGATTGGAAATTCGCTGTCGGTGCTTCCCGCGAAGCATCTCGAAGTACTTGGATAGGAGACCAAAGTCCCAGGCTTCGACCGCGACCCAGAACGGAATCGCTCTCCTATTGTCGCGATGCCATACGATGCAGTCTTCCCGGGATCGGTTGAGTTGCGCGCGCTGGCGTTCAGACCATTCTCGCCATTGGTTGCGCACCTTACCCTTGTGAACATAATCGGCACAGGCACGGGGCATGATGAAGCGATCCTGTTCGTACGCCATTGGATCGTGGAAACCGACCTCGTGGGCGACCACTGACCGAAGATGTACTTCGATCCGCTCGATTGCGTCGAGCGCGAGAAGTCTAAGACGCTTATCAAAAAGGTATAGGTCGAAGACATCACGGAAAGCCGTGCCTGGCACAAAATGATCTGCGCGTAACGGTCTGCCTGCGTCCCCGGTCACTTGTCGCCCGTGTTCGTTCATGCACGGAATCCGGCAGGGATACCAGTATCCGCTCAGCCGGTAATAGCCGACCTGGGAGAGCTTGCGCTGAGTGCGGCCTGCGTCACCGATGTCCATGCCGCGCTCGGCGAGCACGCTCGCGAGTTCGACGTATGTCTTATGCGGTTTTGGCGGCGCCGTCTGAACCAAGGCAATGTCTCAGAAATGAGAAGGCCCAAACATGCAGCCGGACAAGCCGACTACAGAGGTTTGGGCGCGATTGCAGTGATTGTTGTATCTATCGTCGGGAGGGGTCAAGCGTTCGCCCGGCACTCCTTAGGGTACGGTTGCCAAAACAAGACGAGTCCGACGAAAAATTGGGACGCCGCCTCTTCTCTGCCTCGCACAGAGTTCAAGTCGGAATCTCGGCACCGTAATCGGACGCGCCACATCGACTCGGCGATATACGCGGGGGAAACTCTGTGATGCAGGCACAGACCGAAAGCGGACTGAGTTTTCAGCAAGGAAGGCCCTGCAGGGGGAAATCGCGATTTTGAGGGGGGGGGGCGCAGAGATGAGCGCTTTTAACGCGTCACCACGCATGGAATTCTGGTGCCCGGGGCCGGAATCGAACCGGCACGCCTTGCGGCGGGGGATTTTGAGTCCCCGAATTGTAGATGTTGTTGGATTTCGTTGGACGCTCGATTATCTATAAGTCGCTGTTATTGCTGTACTTATTATATATTTGCGTCCAATGGCGTCCCATGCCATCTCGGGATAAACTGTGCACTAGACTGTCAACACGGCAAAGGTGGCACTGAATGAGTAAGGGCATGACGATTCGGGAGGCGGGAGAGGCTTGTAAGCCCAGAGGGTTCATACGGCTTGAGAAGCTGACGCATGGCTCACTGTGGCTGAGGAAAGAAGGCAATGGGGTTTTGAAGTTTTACTGGCGCGTCACTTACAAGAACCAGACCAAGCAGAACCCGATTGGACGGTATGACTCGTCAGCCCCGCCTAAAACTGCAAAACCTACGGACAAGGGTTATTCGCTGGCAGCCGCGCGGAGGGCCGCGGAAGACATGGCGGCGATGCACAACGCAGCGCTCGACCGAGGCGGTTACGCCGCGGTACTCGCTGATCAGAAAGCCGAAGTAAAGGCTCGCAAGGATGAGGAGGCCGCGAAAGGGCACACGCTAAATCGCCTTTTCGAGTTGTACGTCCTGCATCTGAAAGAAAGGAACGCGGAGACGGCGAAACAAGCCAGGAACCTCTTCGCGAAAAACGTGACAGGCTCGTTCCCGCATGTGGCTGGAACTCAAGCCAACAAGGTGACGACTGAGCAAATCACGGAGGTGCTACGACCGCTGATTGTGAGGGGGCATAAGACCACTGCGAGGAAGCTTAAGGCGTATCTGAACTCCGCATACGAGAAGGGGTTGGATCCAGAGAGCAATGCAGCGGTGTCCGAAGAGTGGATGAGGTTCAAGCTAAAGAACAATCCTGTCGCGTCAATTAGGGGCATCCGGCTGACGAGGAGCGCTGACAAAAATCCGCTGAGCGTCGCTGAGATGCGCGAGTATTGGCAGCTCATCAATGCTCCCGGCCGAGAGGCTGCGGTTCTGAGACTGCACCTGATGCTAGGAGGCCAGCGCCTAGAGCAGTTCGTGCGCATGCGGAGCAACCACATCGGACAGGATGTGATCACCCTGATGGATTCGAAGGGTAGGACGGGCACTGTTCGCCCCATCTACATACCACGCATGGCGGTGGTAGATGAAGCGCTTGGTCAACTTGCGCCCAGTGAGGGCTTCGCTATCTCGGTCACGCCGGGCAAACATTTGAGCCCTACGACCATGCGCGCGTGGGCAAAGGGTTTGGTCCGCGACAAGATACCGGGCTTCGAACTGAAGCGTGTCAGGTCGGGGGTGACCACGTTGCTGACCAAGCTAGGGATCCGGAAAGAGGTGCGAGACAGTTTGCAGTCGCATGACCAGCATGGAGTCGAGGCTAAGCACTACAACATGTACGACTATTACAAGGAGAAGCAGGCTGCTCTCGAGGCGATGTACCGCTTTCTCGCCGGCGAAGAGTGAGCTCCCTTCACCGTCGGTGTCATTTGCCCCGCCTAGCCCAGGTCTCAAGAACGAACAGCGCTACGTTGTGGGCCGCGCGTATTGCCAGTCGTGCATAGCGCGGTTTGAGTCTGTACTGCTTCTTCCCAGCCTTGTGCGCGGAACTCGCGTGAGTTCGAAGGCCTCCGAACTCTCCACCACCCCAAATAAACCAGTCAGGATCACTTGGAGGTCCTGGTTACTGACGCAGAGGGAGCAGCAATGCCACGGCTGGCGTCTGAGGTGCCAGCGGCTTCTTCGGTTGGCTGAGGCCCCACCCCAGAGACTGTGTTGACCGACGGCACATCTGTGTTGGCCAGTGAATCCTTCGTCGCTGGCAATTCGTCAAGAGTGCATGCGATCTTTGTCACGGACCACTTCGAAGAGTTGTCGGCCTTAGCTAGGTGGAGGTTGCAAGTCTGAGGCAAGATTTCTGCGCTTACCGTTGCTACGTTCTGGTTGGCATCAATGCTCGACCTAACCGTCAACTGCGATTCAAGGGCGTCGCGCACGACCCCGTTCAGACCGTCGCCGATGCCATCATCCGTGGTAATTCTGGCCAAGACATAAATGCCAATGACGACCGCGAGCGCAGTTGAGATCGGGATCCAGAAAGTCGAATGCTTAAACGCACTGGTCCAGTTGCTCCATTTGCGCTGAGTCATGTGGGTGGAAACCCGGTAACCATCGTAGGTGAGGTCGCCGTTGAGGGATTTTTCAACTGCTTTGGCTCTTTCGATGGCTCTATCGGAGAGAGCGCGATGGGACAGTGTCCATACTGCGAACGTCACGACTGCCACGAGCCCGATATAGAGGATGTACAGGGGGGCGAGCTTAGTTCTCATCGATATCGCGAGCGTTGCAAGTCCGCCGATGACGATGGACATGAAGGTCATTACCGTAAAGGCGTGCTTCTCATGCTCCACAATGATCACTTGCAGGACTGCGATCTCGTCCATTTGCGCTGGCCGGCCCGCTGACGAATCGGCGGGCGGCAGCATCACACTCTCAGCCCGAATGACCATAGTCCCTCCAATCGGTTGGATTGACTGAGCCAGGTAGCTCTGGAGAGCAGTTTAACGGTGAATCGGAGATCTGGGAGAGATAGGTTGTACGAGTCAAACCGCCCGTTTGAACTCATTTCGCACCGCAAGAGCGCAGCTTAAGGTCGCAGCACGAGACGTCGTCCAGCCACTCAAATGCCGAGAGTACGCGTTAACATTGTCCAGGCACCCAGTAACCATAGTCCGGGTGCAGTCCCAATCCATTCCAAGGCTTCGCACTCGATCCGTTTCGGCTTGGCACGAATTCGCGTCGACCATTGGCGTGAGCGGTGCATTACGCAATCGTATCCAGCCCATGCGTGCTTCACGATCGTGGGCTCCCTCTACAGCCTGCCTCCGCCTCCCGGGAATGGCATTCTAAAAACATCTATCCACACTTCCCAAGATGAGCTGAAAGTCAGTTCAGGGAAGGGCGCAACGCCGGGGAATTGGCAATTCGCAGATCTTGTCGAAGTCTTGGAGAGAGGCAGTCGGTCCTACTTATCCAAGTATCGAATTACGTTTCGGCTGTCCTCCAGCGAATAGCCAATAGCTCCATGTTCCCGAGCAACGCGTCGAAGGAGATCGTCCATCTCTAACGACAAGGAAAGCAATCCTTGAAGCTTCAGTGCCGTGTCGAATATGTACCTGGAGCCATCGGGCACCATGAGAGTTTTTGCATATTCCCAGTTCCGAACCAAAGCATCAAGGTGCCGCTGCGTTTCCGCCAGGATCGTAAGCTCAAAGTATTTTCCGAGAGCCAAATTGCTAAGATCTGCGTGATACATGGTCGAAGCAATGTCGAAACTGGGGAGGGGGATTGCTTTGCCCTCCACTTCAGCGTCGGCCTTGACACTTTTGCATAGGCGAATCGCCTTGCGCAGACTTCCATCGACGCCGTTACATTTATCGATGATCCGCTTGATATGCAAGAATGGGTAGTTGGTAAGTGTGACCGCGGCCTTCTTATCCAGGATCTCGATTCCTCGGTCATATTCCAATCTGCTGGCCTGGTAGTCGCTGGTGTCATACCAATGAGCTGGGACTACGTCTACCATTCGAGGAAGAGAGCCACCGTGGATCTTGACGGCTTTTGCGCCGCTGATATCCACACTTGCCTTGGGAAACGCGAGTGGCAGCTCGACCTCAATCTGTTGGCGGAGCCTTTGCAGCACCGTGAGGGAATTCTTATGCGTTTGGGCATAAACGCCGGCCCGACCCCGCGCACCCCAGGAATTGTAGGTCAGGAAATCCGTGTCAATAGTCAGCAAGTCAACATCACTCACTCTACGGATATGCACATCCAGGGGTACCGAGCCTTGCAGCCGAAACTCGGCGCTGATTCCCGCATTCGCAAGTTTGGCTCGAAGCTGACTTGCGATGCGCTCCGCAGTCTCTATGCTCACGCGCGTGTAGGTGGCGCTAACAGGCTGCATCGCTCCCAACGTATACTTTGTGTGGCTATTCTCGGCGCCGACACGCGTTTCCCACGATTCTTGAATAGTTGGCGCACCCGTGCCCATGGCCTTACTTAAAATTTCGTTTACGACGGCGCTGTCCAGGGCTAAGCGATCAGAGCCGTCGCGGCGAGCGCGCAGTTGCGCGAGGCGTTTGTTGATATCGGCTGCCATCAGATTTTCTTGGTCCATTTCATAGTGCCGAATGTCATACGGCCCCGCCCAGTGAAATATTCCCCCTCGGCTGATCGCAGGTCTTTTGCGATCGTCATAACGGCGCAACCTGTATGCGCATTCAATTCCACCGCCTCCGGCCGCGGCTCGTTACGATAATGAAAGAGCAGGACGAACCCATCGACTGTGTCGTGCGCTAGCGCCGCGGAGATGCTGCTCGAACCGGAGGTGCTGGTTGAAAGCCGAATACGGAGTTTGTCCCAAGACTGAATGATGGTTATTACCGCCGGCCACTCGAACTTCGTTGAGCCATCCGCGCCGATTGTTTTACCTTCACATTCCCACGTACCAGATATGTTGGGAACTTTGAGCAGCAAGCCCACCCCTGGCCATTTCCAGGCCCACTTGTTCAAAACCCAGTACAAGAAGCCAAAAACCGCACCTGCGCCTACGAGGGAGAGCAAGGTGGGGGGAGCATTGACGTTCCATCCAAATTTGTTTGCGAGGTCAACTGAGTACAGGGTCGCGAAGACGAGTGCTCCGGATATCGCGCTGGCAGCAAAACTCAAAAGTCGACCAACGCTCGCCCGGTTAGCTCCCCCCATGACTGAATACTCATGCTCTTGTGGTGCCATGCGATACCTTTCATATGATGCGATTCACGTGGGTCGGGATGGATTCGCATCTAGTCCAAGGATGTTGCCTCGCGCATTATCGCGAAGGCCCTGGCAGTGCTCTTGCAGCTGTCAACAGACCGAGACTTCGTAGGAGGGCAGGAGAGCTGCATACTTTTCGTTTAACGTGCGGCCCAGCGCTTTAGCCTCCTCGGGGGCATCCGGCAGAGTAATGACGTCGACAACTTCCAGCGCTAGCTCCGGCGATGTGAGGAGGATTTCGGCAAAGCCATCCTCTCCCTGGTGATCGAGAAGGGCAACTGGGCCCCTCACACCGAGAACGTCGTGGCCATAGCGCTCGAAGACGTTGGGAAATTGCCAGGGGAAGCCCGCGCCCCAGGGCGAATGCTCAATCAAGTTACGCTGGCGACCAATGAAAGCGGGCACGTCCTGCCGGATTCGGCAGACCCAGAGGTGCCCAGTCTCGCCCGCCTTTCTGTTGAACGCGCCGCCATAGTCGCATGCGTAGGACGCATCTTCAGATGCCCATTTCCTTGTCCCGCCCAAACGCCGGGCCGCAACATCGGTGTACTCGGAGCTCAAGGCGCAGCCATGAAACACGATCTGGCCCCTACGCAGGGAATGCCGCTCAAAGGTCGCCAGCTTTTCCAATAGTGGCCGATGAAGCACATCCTCGGCGTTCACCTTTTGCGGATCGGGCGCCGGCTCTAGAGCTTGAATGGGCGGAGCCGGCGGGGTGTCGCTTAGTGCCGGCGCCAAGTCAGGCCGATTGAGTTCTGCCGCTGGCGTGCGATCGGCCGCTCCGGGAGCCTTGTAACGGGGGCGAAGACCAAAGAGATTTCGAATCCAATTCATTGGTTTCCTTAAGCAAAGCCGACGTGCCGCCATGCGAAATTGTAATTTTCAATCACAATACGATACCATCATGCCCGGCCTCGAACCGGCCGTCATGGACAACGAATATGAAAAAGATGCTGATGGCGGTCCTGTCGCTCGCCCTTCTATCAGGTTGCGCCACCAGCATGGTGCCGCGCGAGAAAGCGAAGGCGATCCCCGCGGACCGGTTGTATCAAACCGAGCTGATTTACCAGGGAGGACCGGGAAAAGCCGAAATCGTCGTCATACGAGACGTTGGATTTGTCGGTTCCGCGTGTTTACACCGGATCTGGGTCGACAACGTGAAGGTTGCCGCCCTAGATGTCGGCGAGATGATCTCGCTGGGCCTGGAACCGGGCTCCCATTTCATCCGGTTGGAAATGGGGGTAGGGATGTGCGCGGATATGCAGGTATCGGAGACCTTCAATTTGCTGCCGGGCGACAAGAGGCAGTATCGAGTAATGATCGACTCCAACTTCAAACTGTCGTTAGTACGCATGCAGTGAAATCCTGCGTTCCGCGCCGGCGACGCCCACCCCCGCCCCTTGTGGCTGAACCCCGATCCATAGGCCCCTATGCCCCCGATACGGCCCCATGGCCATTCCGACGCGGGTCAGCCTCAGAACTCACCCATGACAACAAAGTATCTCCTGGACACCTCCTTCGACCGCGATTTTGCAGCGCGGCCCAATCTCCCTTGGTGGCCATGGGTTGGGAAGGACTATTCGAAGGCTGGCCGGCGAACTATCTTGCTCGGAGAAAGCATTTACGACTGGGGTGCTGGGTTTACCACGAGGTACGAGCAAACCAGCGCACTTCGCGAGACGCACAATTTGCACGCGTTGAATTACCGCAGGAACTCCCCGTACGTGCGAAACATGGAGCGTGCTATCTACGGTATGTCGGCGCCATCCGAGGAACAGAAGAGTGCTCTATGGGCCAGTGTGGTCTATCACAACCTCGTGTTGGAACCACTGGCCACGATCAAGAAGCGGCCCACCTTTAGCCAATATGTGAAGGGGTGGCATGAATTCTTTGAGTTGAGCCGCCTGCTAGCGGCCGATCAAGGCCTCGTGTACGGCCTTGAATCTAAGAAGCTGGATGCCTTGCTGGAAGCCCTTAAGGTGCGTGGCGCCTCGTGCGAGCAACGCCGTTTGGCAAAAGTAGGGAAGTCGGAGCCGCGGTTGCTCTCCATCTCCGACAAAGGAAGCATCCTCAAGTTGCTCTTCATCCGGCATCCGAGCTCCTACTTCAGCTGGCGCCAGTGGGGCTTGATCATCCGCGAACACGTCCCCACCCAGGTCACGACAGCGCTTGGCAAGGCAGCGACGGGCACCCGGGGAAGTACAGGGGCAGCCTAGTCGCGTTCACCCTGACCGAATTGCTTTAGAAGTGAGTCTGAAGCTAGCCTGTCGTCCAACGCTGAAAAAGCCCGCGAACGCGGGCGTGTCATCAAGCCCACCTGGTGGCCCGGGCCGACTTGGCCCGACGCCTGTCCCGGTCTATGGAGGCCGGCGGCGCAGAACGGCGTTCGCCTTCAATTACAGCTGACGGGCATCGAGTTCCAACGGCCGTGCCACTTCGGCCCGGACTCGGCGCCACCGCTAATGTTCCTAGTGGATATCGGAATGCGCATAGCGCTGTGGACTCCATCGAATGGGATCAGGCGGGAACTGTCTCTGGTCTAGACGCCCCCACCCAGATGGCGGGGGCTGAGAGGCTGCAAAACTCTCGTTTCAACGCAGCTCTGATATTTGTCCTCCTAGTGGATCGTTCTTTCCATTACCTTGCTGCCTCCATGCCGCCAAGCATGGGTGTTCGCCTTCGGTGCCGCCAGGCACCTCGGGCTATCAAACCTGCAATGAGCCGCCAAGCTCAAAACCCCTTGCGGGGCACACACATTTTCAACCGCTGGCAGTTTTCGAGTGTCCATAGGACGTCGTGTCACGCTTACCTGATTAGGGCTCGCGATCCGCTCGGACTCTACTATCCGCCGCTCCCTCTCCTCTGCTTCCTGGTGCCACCCAGGTCTGCGCAGGCCGGAGATTCCCACGTTAGTTCAAGTGGTCTCACCACGATTCAAGGCTCAGTCGCTTCAGGGTTGGTGCATCGCATACGCTTACCCGGTTTCCCGGTTTCAGCCCTCGATGTTCCATAGCTAGGCTTACTTGCCCAACCCGTCGTCAGCGAATCACCCCCGCAGGGGCTGGCCCAAGGTGATTACTCAGAAGGGGGCTCCCACCCCCCATTACAGGCTTAAGCTATCCAGAGACCCTCGCGTTATCAGCGAGGTGCCAGGCAGTCCAGGTTTCCCCTCGTGCCCCTGCCGCGTTACCACGGCCTCATCAGCCCACCTGCCGAGTCCTCGTCACAGCCGTTCGTTTCCAGCTGTCCCAAGGGCGGATTGGTTACCGCTATCCACGTGAACCGGGTTGGTCTGTGTTACCACAGCTCCCGTGTCCGTGTCGCCCAACCTCGAGGCCGCCCCGGGCCTGGATTGGGTCGAAGTGATGGTGTCCCATCACAGCGCCCATTGCAGCCTTGCCAGCCACGATTAAGCGGCACAAAGCTACGGCGGTTTGCAACGACTTGGCGGGTCGTCGCGCGGGGAGAAGTCCCCATGTGTGTGATTTGCAAGTTGGCGGTCCTGCCCTGTGCGCTTTCACGGTGCGCACAGGGCAGGACCGCCGATGCAAGGGCGTCGGGCCTCTGCCCGGCGCAGCATCTTGCCTCTAAGTTGTATAGTTTGCGACGCAGGGAAATAATCTATTTTTCCAGAGTGCCAACGCTCAACCTATTCGACAACCCAAGGCCTGACGTGAATACGACTGTTGATGTTGTGAATGCCAACGAGTTCAAGCTAGCAGTTGACCTGAACGTTCTAAACCATCTGGGTATTGGCTTGTACAGCAGCACGCCAGCGGTCGTCACGGAAATCGTCGCCAACGCATGGGACGCCGATGCGGAGAATGTCGACATCTCAATCCAGGATGGACGGATCATCGTTCACGACGACGGGCATGGAATGGGTGCCGCAGAATTGCAAAGTCGGTTCTTGACTGTGGGCTACGCGCGACGAGAGCATCCTGATGGTCATCTAAGCCCAAAGCATCGGCGCCCAGTAATGGGCCGAAAAGGCATCGGCAAACTAGCGATGTTCTCTCTCGCCGACCGTATCGATATTTGGTCCAAGAAGCTGAATTGTCCGGAGGTTGACGGGGCGGTTCTAGTGGACCGCCTGAAGGAAGAGATCAAACGAGGAGTTCCATACACGCTGGAGCCGGTTGTGCAATCTCACGAATGGGAAACTAACACGGGGACCCGCATAGTGCTATCGCAGCTAAAGGCCGGCACTGACAAGACGGAAGCCTTTTTGCGCCCTCGCATTGCCCGACGTTTCAGTGTTGTGGGCGACAGATACAAGTTCAAGGTGTCTATCAACGGGGTCCCCATCACGACTAGCGATCGTGGATATCACAGCGATCTTCAGTTCTGGTGGGACCTTGACGACGAAACGCGGGATGAGCAGGGTGCCCTCGCTACGTCCTTGGCGGAGGACGAGAGTGGCGCCAAGTGTATCGCGAGGCTCAAAAATACACTGGTCTACGATGGCAAGATCTACGAGCTGCGTGGCTTCATAGGCACAGTAGCAAAGCCGAAGCAGTTGAAGAAGACCGATGACAACATCAACCAGATATCTCTGTTCGCTAACGGTCGCGTTTTTCAGGAAGACATGCTGAAAGACATAGGCAATGCCAAGATCTTCAACAGCTATCTTGTAGGCGAAATACACGCCGACTTTCTAGATGCGGATGGTACTGATCGCGCAACCGCGAATCGTGAGGCGGTCAAGACCGGTGATCCCTTGGTGACCACCGTACGGGAATGGCTCAAGAATGCGCTTACCGAGATTTCGGACCAGTGGGACGATTGGAGGCGGCAACAGAACGTCGTGAGTGATGACGACCAGACCAGGCTTGCGCTTGAGACATGGTATGACTCACTTGATGATCCCCGTGACAAGAAACTGGCGAAGAGGCTCATATCGCCGATTCTTGCCGCAGATCATTCCAACGATGAGACGAAGAACAAAGCTATGAAGAGAGACCTGGTGCGCAGCGCCATTGTCGGCTTTGAGAAGCTGAGAATTCGGAAGCAGCTTGATCGCCTTGATCAGGTTACGGATGTCATGTCGGTCGAATTTCAGAAGCTCTTCCATACCATTGATGACCTCGAATCCAGTCATTTTCATGAAATTACCCGGTCTCGTCTTCAGGTCATCGAAAAATTCGAGGCAGAGATTGTCGAAACGGCTGCCTTGGAGAAGGTGGCCCAGACCTACCTCTTTCAGCATCTATGGCTCCTGGATCCGACGTGGGGACCAGTGGGTGATAGCAGGGTCATGGAGCTGACACTGACGTCAGAGCTAAAGAATGTGGCGCCTGACGCGGATACAGGTGCGCGAATCGACATTGCATATCGCACGTCGAGCGGCAGGCACGTCATCGTCGAATTGAAACGCCCCGGCTTGAAATCCGTAGACGTGAACGATTTGATTAAGCAGGGCAAGAAGTACAAAGCGGCGATAACGGAATACTTGAAAAATCACCCCGACATGGCAGGCTACAACGGACGTCCCCCAGCGATTGACGTTTATTTTGTCACTGAAGAGCTGCCCCGGACCACGTACGGCGATGCCATAGCAGAACTGAAAGCGTCCGACATGCAGGCATTCACGTACAAGGGCATGATTATGAATGCGAGGCGCGCATATCAAGAGTATCTTGACCGTTCGCCGCACGTCTCGAAGGTGGATGACATCATCAAGCACATCGCGTGATGACTGATTCCGTGACTGCGGAACGTAGAAGCGCCATCATGCGCGCCGTTCGACAGAAGCACACCACTCCTGAGATGGTCGTGCGCCGCTGCGCCCATGCCCTCGGGGCGCGGTACCACCTTCATCGAAATGATCTCCCTGGCCGCCCTGATCTGGTATTCGCTGGTCGTCAGTTGTGCATCTTCGTCCACGGCTGTTACTGGCACCGGCATCCGGGCTGCCGTCTAGCTAGCATGCCGAGTTCGAACACTGAATTCTGGCTCGAAAAATTCGCACGGAACGTCGAACGTGACGCCCGCAACGTGACGAAGCTACGCGCGTTGGGGTGGCGGGTTGAAATTGTCTGGGAGTGTGAAACTCGCAAGCCCGAGCAGCTTCGCCAACGAATACAAGCGTTGCTCTTCCCTTGATTCAGTGATTGCTCGAACCCAATTGATTTAGATGCTCTCGGATACTTTGCGCAATGACTTCTCCGAGTCGCACGGGCACTGCGTTACCGATGAGACGACCGATAACCTTGAAGTTCGCATCCTCGCCTTTGGGCATAAAGCGGTACTTTTTGGGAAATGTCTGCAAGAGCGCCGCCTCGCGCAGACTGATTGCGCGATCCTGCTCTGGATGCCCAAACCTGCCGTTGCCGAACCCGTAACACAGCGTGGTCATCGTGGGCGCGGGCTCTTGCCAGCGCATGCGTCCATAGACGGAGCCGAAGCTCTTACCCGAATCGCGTCGATGGCATTCCGCGATGAGTTCTTCATCCCAATCCTGCCAAGTCCCCCCGGGCTTCGATTGCCGTATGCGCCTAAGGTTTACATCACTCAGCCCAGCCGCGGCATGCAAGGGATCTGCCACGTCAGCCTCACCAGCAGCAATCGCGGATAGCGAGCCTATCGTGTCGGCGACCGTCACATGTTTGGCCGAGTGAGTAGGCGGAATAAGCGAAATCGGGCCCAATTTCGATGCCAAGAAGACTAAACGCCGCCTACGTTGTGGAATGCCATAGCTCTCGCATTCCACCACCTCGTACCAAGTGTGATAGCCCTTGAACGCCTTGAGGAATTCATCAAAGATGGCGTGCTTAGGCAATTGCGGCACGTTCTCCATGGTTACGAGGTCTGGTTGGATTCTGCGTACGAGGCCGCCGAAGGCGCGAAGCAGCTTCCACTTCGCATCCTGCGTGGTGTCTTTGCCTCTGGCATAAGTCGAGAACGGTTGGCAGGGAGCGCAGCCAGCTAACAGGCTAAAGTCGCCTTCGGAAAAGTACTCGGCTAAATCCTCTTGCGTCAAAGACTCGACATCACGCTCCAGAAACGCCGCGCCACGATTGTTGGCTTCGTAAGGGAAGCGGCAAGCGGGATCAACGTCCACACCAGCCTTCACCTGCACACCCTGTTTGAGCAACCCATGTGTCAGTCCTCCTGCTCCACAGAACAGATCTACACATGCGACGGGAAGACTATGTTTCATCGGAGTCAGGTGCGTTTAAAGCCGCCAAAGCCGCGGGCTGAGGTGGGCGGGCGGCGCTAAGTTAACTCGGGATTGTAGCGTGTCAGAGCCTGGTCGATCTAAAAGTAGAGACGTTTCTGCCACAGCATTGTGTCGCCGCTCCCGTCCAGTGAACAGCCACTAATTGAGTGTGTGGCACACGCCGCTATGAGCGCCATTCTGGGTCGCCCGAGCGTCGCTGACTGAGTTCTGAGGGCTGGCGGCTTGAATACGACCGAGCTCTGCTCGGAACATCATTACTTGCCTACATTCTCTCGATCAATCGCATATGCATCGCTGAGCGTTTTTTTACCTGATTTCGCTATACCCAGGTAAGAAGACTTTCGGAGCGATCATGCCTTCGCCCACCACACCCATCGCTCGCAGCAAAACCGCTGCGCTTTCGCGGATTCTGAACAGCGTTCCTCATGGTTACGATCGCTACACCTGTGGAGTCATTGCTCCGGAAAAGATTCCGGCGCTGGTCAAGAAGCTTCACAGGCTCCACGCTATCGCCGCGACACCTGCCCAACGCATTCGTAGAAAAAAGCTTGGCCAGGCCAATGCTCTCTTGGTGCTGTATTGCCCGGACCGTTCCCATGCCGGCAACGGTATGGATGCCGAGGCGGGTGCTTATGGAGGCGATTCGCCAGGCGCTCACACAAGCACTTTCCAGGTGCGCGAGAAAGCACAATGGTTGATGCTATTCACGGCGGGAGACCTAGGGGCGCATGAGGAGCTGCGGAGCGTCCTCGACAAGCCGCGTTTGGGTTGGCTAGGCTACGAACTCACCCGCTACGCTCACAACGGTCGGACGCGCTGGACCTGGAAGCGTCCGGACGAGGCTATGCGGGAAATCTACGGGCAACTTGAGGATCGCCTGAAGCGCCGACGCTGGGGCGACATTCAAGTGCTCCTCCAGAATGCCGCGAGGCAGCCTGGGTTTCATGGTGTCAGGGGTCAATCCTGGAGACTTGGCGAGTTCGCTCGCCGGAGTGGGTACAGGGGGGAGCTCCCGGTGCTTTACTACATTCGGAAGGTGGAGCAAGGGGAACGTATCCTCTGCGGTTGAACCAGAGGAATGCCTCGTAGGGGGGGGCGCGGCGGGATCGGGGGCTCTTATCTCGCTTTTCATCAGGCGGGATCGTTTCTCTCTGAAATCGAAAATCATCGGCGGTAGACGGGTAACTCATGCTAGAACCGGAAGACAAAAGATCGGTTCGCAATCGTATCCGATAAGAACTAGTACTTGAGCCGTGCGGGTTGCAATGTGTTGGAAGCGAAAGGCTACGAGAGTCAGCTTACGACCATGAAAGGCCGTTGTTTCAAAGGATATCCACAGCCGTTCCGAATCCGAATTCCAATATTAAGCTTTGCGACCACGTTGCCGTTAACCCGTAAGTCAAGAGAGTCTGATACATGCATCGATGGCTGCGACGCACGTTCTGAGCAGTAAAAATCCTTTATATAGCGGACGGTGATGTGAGCGACTTCTGGAAGCGCGATGCCCGCGCGATGATCAATGTAAATGGCTGGAAACCAAAGATCTGCATCCAGGGTGGAGGAGCGAAAGGAGCTTGGGAAGCTGGCGTCCTCGCCGGCCTTATCGATTCTGATGAGATTGAACCGACAGCGATGTTCGGCACCAGCGCCGGCGCCCTTAACGCCCTATGGGCATCCACCGCGCCTGTGAGCACATTTTCCGAGCACATGCTAGGTCGCTGGTTAGAGTTGTCCCGCCAAGTAATGTTGGTCGCAATTTTCTGTGGGGGGCTGTTTTCTCTAGCGGTCTTCTTAACTCGGAAGCTAGTATGCCCAAGCTGGTTTGGGGCAATTGGTTGCGCAGTCATACTCCCCCTTTTGGTGATACTAATTCTTGCCGGCATGGTGCGGCTACGACTTATCAAGCGTATTCCCGGAATTCTTCCGATTCAATGGGCTGCGCGCCTATTGCCTATGGTCCAAGCCGATGCTCGCTGGCATTGTTACTTCTGTACGGCGGACGTAGCTCTCAAGGAACCGCCGCACGCAGGGGATTGGGGGAGAAAAGCAACTTTTCAGATCGTTCCGGGCGAGCGGAAAGCCGGCCTAGTGCAATGCGATGAGCAATATGAGAATTGTTCGTGGGACGCACGAGTTGCCGCGATGACTTCCGCGGCTTTGCCGGGACTATTTCGTTCGTTGCGAGTTGGGAATCGACATTTTCTCGACGGCGGGCTAGAGGCGAATTTGCCAGCCGCGTACGTCGTATCTAATGGTGCCCTTGGAGGCAACTGCATTATTTGCATAGTTCCAACCCCAGTGAAACTACTGAACCCGAAGAACCATGTTGATTTTCGAGTTCTTCACTTGCTAGACAGGATTGAGGCCGAACAGAAATGTGGACGTGCTGACCCGACCGCGAATATAGTGGGCATGAGCGTATTGTGTCCGGCGCTCGTGATTTCGCCCGAAGTAAAGTTGCGATCGGGTCTATTGTGTGGTTTCTTTCGACCCAAACTGTTGCGAGCGGAATTCGACGCTGGGAGGCTAGCCGGCCTTGACGCAAGGAAAGCGATGCGGAGTTTCCAAGAAGGTAATAACTACGCCCTTGACTCGCACCTGTTGGAAAAAATTTGCCGACCGCGCCATGACAAATATATTCCACCAGGCTCAGGTTTGTGGGCTCTTTGGATGAATGGAAATTGGCCGCTGAAGTTATAATGGCGGAAGTCGCATGAGCGATCGAGACCATACTTATGGCACGGTTTAGATGAAATGCGAACGCAAGGGGCAGCCCATGTTTCGATGGCTCTTTGACGAGAAAGCCATTACTTGAAAGCGTTCATTGCGGTGGTCTGATCTCGAGCGTGGTTCAGGGGCGTAACCGGACATCTCCACGTCGCTCCCGCCCCCAACGTCTCCCGCAGGTTCAGAAGCCAAAACGAACGGCCAGAGCCAAAACACCCCGCCATTCGGTTTCTGAACCTACGGCGAGATCCCCCCAATCAATAACCAGTGGTCCTCGTCGCGTTGAAAGTCGTGGTGCAAGCATGCCGTGCCAAGAAGTTCTGCCCAGAACTGCCGAGTTAGGATGGAGCCTTCCTGAGCGAGCCGATGGGCCTAAAGTGAGCGTCTTGTTGAACGAATTTAGGAGCAATTATGGGCTATAAGCTTGTAGATGGGCAGCTAAACTGTCTACCCAGTTCCCTCCGGATGGACTATGAAAATATCGATTACCCCCCGCCAGCGATTGTTCGAACGCGTGACGATATTCTAAAATCGATCGAATGTGCTCGTGAAAAATTTGCAATTAATAAAGTGAAAATTCGGCCCGGCAGTTCTCTGGATCGAATTTTCGCTAATACGTCAGCGCGCTTACGAAAAAAGACGCCTGCCACTCCCGCTGGAGAAGTCGACACTCATTTTGTCGCGATCCTAGCAAGCATGATCAGTACTTTTGCCAACGAGCCGGGAATCAAGGAGGTTTTTGAGCGAATCGCAGGAAGTGATGTGGCCACGTCGTCGCGTCGACAATCGAATGGAAAAGATATGATCTGGGAGCTGACCATGCTCTCAAATCTGAGAATGTCCAGCATTCCTTCAAGACTCGCAGAGCCCGACATTATTGGAGATTTCGGCTTTGGGCCATATGGTCTCGCCTGCAAGAAAATTTACTCTGAAAATAGTGTTGAAAAAGCGATTAGAAAAGGCGGCTCGCAACTGAAGGCGGCTCACCTTCGCGGTCTTATCGCAATAAATCTAGATGATCTGCTCCTGCCACCGAATCGTGTGCTGTATGCCAGCAGCCAGGATTTTCTTAGACACATGTTGCAGGATTACATGATTAAATTTACGGAGCGCCATCAAGGCACCCTGATGAAATATGCTCCGAGCGATTATTGCGATGGTTATATGATCTATCTTTCCGCAACGGGATATCTGCTGGACAGCAGAAGTTACTTACCAGTTTCCGTTAGTATGTTCTCTAACTCGGGCGAGTCGGATGCGGAACATCATCAACGAGTTGACGCTTTGGCGAGGAAATTAGCAAATGCGGATGGTCTAGAGGATTGGGTTAGACAGGCAGGTGGGAAAACGGAAAACTACTGGTCGTCGGCGGTCACGAGTGAGCTCTAAGGTGTGTGTGCGAGCCTGCCGAGGCTGACGACATTTCGAGATCTCCGCTAAGCAGCACTTTGATTCGCCGAACTTCCGCAACGGGTCGTTCGCGGCCGTCAGCTACCCTACGATTGAACCCAAGCGCGGGCGCTTAGAATGTGGGCTCAAACTCCCCCGCTTTTACCCACCCCCACACTCGCAACGCTCGACCGATGTCACTCACCGATGAAGCAGCCGCATTTGCGCACTACCTGATCGTAGGCGCCGAAAAAATATTTGCCAACGCGGAGGCGCTGTTCAACGAGGCAACTATCTTGGCTAACAGCCAGGCCTGGCCTCGCGCGCTGCTTCTTCATCAGATTGCACTGGAGGAATGCGCAAAGGTTAACGAGCTCGGCTCCACCGTCACGTCGCTGCTGATGGGTCATAAAGTGAATGTCGACGCGTTGCGCCGAGGGTTCCGGCGCCATGAATACAAGAACAAGGCGAACGCCTATTTTCTGCCGACTACGCACTTTGAACAACTAGCTCGCGACAGTGGTGACTTCGAAGGTGCGAATCAAGAGTTCAAAAAGCTTCAAGTGGCATTTCATGAGGAATCGAACAAATATAAAAACGCATCGCTCTACGTTGACTTCGGAGACACTTTCACATCTCCGCAGGAACTTATCAATGAAGAGGCCTTCGTTGACGTCCGAAAGCGCAACGAAGAGTTCATGTCGATTGCGTTCCACCTTATCGGGATGTTGCGTGACTGGGCGGGTGACTTGAAACGCAGCGCTGAACAGGTCACCGAAGCAATGTCCACACTGGGAATCCTCGAGCTCGACCGTAGCAACGAGGAGCAGTTCAAGTCCTTCGTGGATTCACTCGACGACAAGATGCAGGAGCTAGCGCGAAAGCGGCAGGCCGACGTACAGTAAACAGGGCCATACAATGTCGCCCGCACCCACGCTCTACCCGCACGCTGCTCGCTTACTTGACGTCCGATATCGTGCCTGTCACTGTCGGAGTGAATGCTCACCACTTCATTCGGCTACAAGGCGCGTTTCCCCAGTTTGATCTGGCAGCTCCGTGACAGCAAGATCATGACAGCAGGTGTCTCTTCAGGCTCGAAATCGGTCAAACGATTGCGACGCCTCCGCCCTAGGGGCGCTCCGTCGTCCGAAAAACATTGGCATGGCTTATTGGACGGCCGGGCCGGCCGTATTTTGGGCGCACGATCCAGTACAAGCTAGCCTCCCGCACCTCCCGACGACATTGGTTAGACAGCGATCTCCTTCAAAATTTACTTTAGTATTACCTAAAAAAATACTTTGGTATCGACTGCGGCAGTCTTGCGCAAGCCTTTGATAACTTGCGGCATTTTCCTTTTCCAAGTGGCCAGCCTTCAGGCTGCGTTTGCGAAAGGCGATGCCAGTTGGTCTGATCAATGGCGTTCAAGCCATCCGGTTCAGGCCGGATTGGGCTTTTCCGGCCTAAAGAACGGCTCGCGCTCATGGTCTACCGGTTGCTCGCGCTGCGTCATAGATTCCTGCGTCGATCCGTTGGCATCAAACCAGCTGTCCCAGGATTCGTCGGCGGGCGTTGCAATTCCAACAGCGTTGATCCGTTGCCTTAGCTCGTGGAGAGTGTTCTCAAGCTCCTGGTCCGACGTAGCGTAGGGGTGGCCAAAGCAAGCGACCCCCACCCATTGTTTGCGCTGTCCGGGGTGCACGTAAGCTTCGAAGTCATCCAGGAGAAGGCAGTCCTCAAGAGCGGCACCAGAAATCAGTGCCAGGTCCTTTGTCTGCCCGGTCCAATCGACCACTTCAAGCTCCGCAAACCAGTCTGGCGCTGCGCCTTCAGAAACGAGCAAGCGCGCTATTGCGCGAAAGCGGGCTTCGCTCACCGTTGTGTACATGACAATGCGCGGAAAGAGCGCTCTACAGCTGATCAAGAAGCGCAAAAGCCCCGGGCGGGGGATTTGGCTGATCGCATTGGATATTAATGTCCCTTCTAAGTCGAGGGCAAGGATGGAAATTTGCGGCATAGGAACGCTTCAGTTGAGGAGCCGGCCGCAGTCTCACTCGGACCTCCAAAAGCGGTCCAACGCTGGATGACACATTAGGCGGCACGTGTTTAACGGAAGATAGACCAGTAAGGGAGCGATTCAATGAAGATGAAATGGACGCCGGACTTTTCCACCCCTTCTTCATGAGGCTTGAATATGCTCCACCGACTTCATTCGTCGCAGAGTCAGGTCCAATCGGCAAGATCAATAATTGACTCTTCTAAAGAGCCGTGCGCGGCGTCGGCCAGGAGCTCCGCGTGCATCTGGCCAGCACAGCAGAGCAGGTTTAACACCGAGTCCCAGTATGCCGCGCCCAGATCCCCATCCTGCTTGGCAAGCTCGCCGAGCACTCGCTTAGCCACTGTGAGATCAACCGGTTCGGTAGGAAACTGGCATTCGCGCATTTGTAGATCACGATAGGTCATGGAGCGCCTTTCCCTTCGACGCCTGGTGTAGCAGCCAGGCCCGAATCGATGCTTCGCCTTTCGTGCTTCCCGTGGCGCTGAGTCCGGCCATGAAACACGTGTAGCCATGCGCCAGCTCCGTGAAGGTCGCACTGTGTTCTAGAGCGAAGTCCGCTCCCATCAGCTCCAAGACCTTGTTCGCCTCTAGGACGCGTACGCTCGCCGGCCGCTCGTCGACCACGTACGTGTCAGATCCATCGACGTACGTCAGACCCGATGGTCCGAGGCGCAGCGCCGCGACTCCGCCAGCCCGGAGCATCTCCTGGATAAGCTCCACGCCGGAAAGCCCGCCTGGGTCTGCAACCTGCTTTCTCCAGGAGAACCCAGTCTCGGTGAGCGCTGGAGTCGGAGGGTCCTTCGGCCCCATAAGCGCGTCCAGGGCCCGACTGATGCTATGCCTACCCACGTGTAGTTCCGTTCACGTTTGACTCCCGATATACCACTAAGAATAGTCGATTTTGGACTATTCGAAAATGAACTTCAACCTTTGTGTCAGTCAACAGCACTGGCGCATACATGGACAAGTCGATCTATACCTACAACTATGGGCAAATGTTGAAGCTTCTCATCGCCGCTAGAGAGAGCGTCAAGATGACGCAGGAAGATCTTGCGGCTGCACTGGACGCGACGCAATCGTTCGTCAGCAAGTGCGAGAGAGGTCAGAGGCGGCTAGACGTCGTTGAATTGAGGATGTGGTGCTCCGCATTGGACGTGCCGTACATCAAGTTCATGCGAGATTTGGACGACCTGTCGATGCCGAGAGCAACTGGCACGTCTTCGCGTTCTCAAACCGAGCGAAAATAGGCAGGCGCGCTCTGGACCGGTCGTGGGCCACCTGGGCGGAATATTGAGGCCCAGAGTGCGCAGGTTGCGGGCCTAAGAACGAAATGCAAGAGGAATTGTTATGACCAAAAAGACCACCAAAGAGAATCCTTTCCTTCTCACCATTGAACGCATTGTCACGCTTCATCCCAAAATGAGCGAAACGGAAAAGCAGGCGCTTGCCGAATGGGAAAGGACCAACCTCGGGGATGGCGTTACAGGTACAACAGACTGGCCTGGATGGCGCGAAGTAATAGCGCGACTGTCGCACTGAACGACACGCCCATTCGGGCTCCCGGCTGATCGATGCCAAGCACAATCTCTCTTAATTTCTAGCATGATCAAAAATGCCGCAGAACTACTTGAATCCTTCGTTTTAGCCGAGAGAACGAAGGTCAAGTTGATCGACATGCCGCACATGCCCACGCTCGGGAGCGCTTACGAGGCGATAGCTAATGCGGGGATCGAAAAAGAATTTGTCCTGCCGCCCGAACTGGATCTACGCGTAGTCTCCGGTTTCATTGACGGGATCCCTAATCAGATAGATGGCATGCTCGTTTGTGGTGACGGTCAGCAGTACGGATTGACTGCCCAATACATCTATCCTATTGAGCAGGTTCTATGTGTCCTGGAAGTGAAGAAGACCCTTGGGAAAGCCGACTTGACGGACGGAATTGCTCATTTAGCGGCAGTCCAAAAGCTCTTCCTTAAAAAGTTCATCGCTCGGCTTGACGCTGATGAAGACTTCGACTTCGCCGCCGCGAGGTCTTCTTATGAGAAAGTGACCGGTCAAGCGGCGCCACGCTCCGCTAAGGAGCTAGATGCACTCCCCCATTCCGATCGGCTGTTCTTCGTGACACTCTCGCGCCAACTCTTTGCCCCAGTGACCGTGCTGCTCGGCTTTGAAGGGTACGCCACTGAGCGCGGCCTACGAGAAGCAATTTTGGACGTAGTTGAATCGCATGCCGGAAGGGGTAGCATCGCCACGCCAGAACTTTTGCCTTCCTTGATCACGGCGGGTCAGTTCAGCGTCGTGAAATGTACTGGACGTCCATATCTCGTTTTTCGGTCGAATGGGGAGTGGGTGCTGCTGGCGTCAGCAACCCGCAATGTCGCCAGGACCTTGCTTGAATTCCTGTGGACAAAGATCTCGCATTTTTGCGACGTCCGCATGCCTTTCGGGGCCGATCTCGACCAGGAGAACCTTCGAGAGTTGCTCGTCGCACGGGGCACTATCAAGGATGATTTGCCCGCGTTTGAAGTGAGAGGACAGTCATACTCAACCAAGCAACTGAAACGTCCTGCTATCACGGCTTGGGCGCCTTCGAAGCTCACCGCCGCCGCGGTCACCGTGGCAGAGATGCTCGGCGCGCATGGCGGCGAACTCGAGCTAGATGACTCCTTTGCTCAATACATCGCCAAGAAGCACTCTTCCGAACTTGACGGGCCTGTCGCAGAACTCATCGGGACCAGTGGCTTTAGCAAACGGGGCAGTCTCCTTCAGCTAGTGTCTGGCCATGCTCTAATTGCATCGTTCCCCGACGGAACTGGCTACGTTGACTTCTCAGGTGAGCGTTTGAGGATTTGGTGTGAAGAGCATGGTCTCGATCCCTACTACATGACCATTCTCTAGTAGTCGAACGGACTGCCCCTCCCCAAGAAACTGCGTAAAGGTGTTGTGACCGCGGATGGGGATTTTTGTTTGAAAGTCCTTTGGACTGAAGGGGGGCAGTCTTTCAGAAATCTGCGGAAGGGCTGGCAGCTGCTCATGGTTTCGTTAAATGGTATCCCACGAATCAGGGCCGAGCACCGCTATGTCACATCGATGACTTGCCGCGTGTTTACCTGGTGCGTCGACGAGATGAGCACGACGGCCAAACATCAATCGTAGCCGTCCGGTTCAATAGTTTCTCTCCCGCGTCGGTGCCTCGACTCTTGGGTGGATGAGTTCTCTCCTGGAAAAGACGGTGGTGCGTCGTCGATGCGCGCCCATGCTCACTAGCCTGGTAAGCAAAACGTAGGCCGCCCGGCCAATCCAAACTGAGTCAGGTACCGAAGTTTGCTGCATTGGGCGGCCTACGTAAAAGGGATTGGCCGCTGGCCAAGTGAGGCGATTGAATTCAGACAGGGCGCTCGTCCGTACGAGCGCAACGTGCACCTTTCGGAGTCCTCAGTGGCGGGGCGCCGCGAAGCCAGCCACGCTTACATAGATTACTGAGATTGAAAAAGTACTCGGCAGGGCTGGGCGATTTTGCATATCGCGTCAACGCTTCTACGAGGATATGTCAACGATTCTACGAAGCAGCGTCAAGGAAGCTACGAAGAACGTCAATCGAACTACGAAGAATGTCAACGGAGCTACGAGATTTTTTAGTGCTCAGCTTCTTGTCTACTACTTCGCGCGGACTTTGGCCGCCTCACATAGTGCATGGCACCGTTGCGGCTCGTTTTCCATCCAGGAAGCATGCCAAGCCTGACCATCGCTTTACGAAGTGCGCTCGTACGCATTCGGAGTGTTGAGCCTTGAGCAGCGTTGGAGCCAAAAATCAATGACATCAGCCTGCCCTCTGTGATGCGGCATGTCTCGCCCGCAGGGAGCCCGTGCAGATGAAAGTGAAGCAGCCGCGCAATGCCGGACCTGTCTGCTCGCAACTCACGTACTTCTTCCATTGGGACGCGAATAAACTCGCCCCTGCCTCCCAGCACGGCAGAGGCGAGGACGGGTGACAGGCTTACCGCAATGGTGTCGCCGGTCATGCCGGCCGTCTGCGCATCGAGTAAACGTCCCGCGCTGTACCTATGCCAGTTCACGACCGAGGCGGGTTTCACAAACACGCGGACCGCAAACAAGCGTGCGAGAGCCTGGCTGATATGAGGCCAGGTGTCTCCACCCGTGGAGCGGCCCAACTCGCGCGCGAGTGCGCTGTACGAGGTCCGAATCTCGACTTTTGCGGACAGCTGTTTACGCGCCCGTGTCGCCGCGTCGGGACCGGAGAACTGGCGCGTCGTCTGGAAAGTGCCGTCTTGGGAGCTGCCGATCGCGGTGAGTGCCAGCAACACTTCCAGATCCCTCTCGGTTAATTGCGTTGGGGCCGTGAAGCGATAGAGCAGGCCTTCGATCTCCCTGGATACGTCGATGGGCCGATGGGGTTCGCAGCTGGATGCTTTGCAGAAGAGTCCTGCGGTACGCACTACGCATGGCGCGACCTTGGCATACGTCGTCTCGGCTTGCTTCATGCAAAGCCTTCGCTCGTGAACGATGCGGCCAGCCTGTCGATGTCGCTGAGTCGCCAGGCCGCGGCACGTGGGCCGAGTTTTACCTGGGCGGGGTAGCGGCCGGACTTCACTCCTGCGTACCAAGTGGCTCGCGAAACGGGAATCCTGCGGAGAACATCGTCCAGGCGCAGGAAGGACTCCGCAGTGTTGGATGCAGTGACGGGTTTGGTGGTAAAGGACATCGCACAGTCTCAACCCCGTAGGTTGTCCGGCAAATGTGTCCTCAATCGAAGCAAGTATTTCCTCTGGCCGTGAGCGGGGAACTTCTCTCGGCCGTCCGGTGTGTCAGCGGTTTAGTCCGATGACATCCGAGGAAGTATAGGAAGACTGCTGGGGGATGTGCGGCATTGTGTGTGAAGCAATTGCGCTCAAAACTGTGCACAGGACTGTCACCGCCGCCAAATCAGCGTTGCGGGGTTATGCACAGTTTGGGAGATTAAAAACGCGATAAGATTTTGAATCTTAAGGGTTTTGTTAAGTGTGGTGCCCGGGGCCGGAATCGAACCGGCACGCCTTGCGGCGGGGGATTTTGAGTCCCCTGCGTCTACCAATTTCACCACCCGGGCTAGGGGGTCGCGAGCGCGTCCAGGTGACGGCTGCGGGAGATGCGAAGACCGCGATTATATGCGGTCTTTCTCATCTTGTCAGGCGACGGCGGGGCGAACCTGCCGTCACAGGGGCAAGCCGGGGCTGCTAAACCCCGATCACACCCCGCCAAACCTCACTTCTTCTCAGGCAGAAACCAGTTCATCACCAGCGCGCAAATCCCGCCGGTGGCCACGCCCGATTCCAGCACGCTCTTTACCGAGTGCGGCAGGTGCGACAGGATTTCCGGCACTTGCGACACACCCAGGCCCAGCGCCAAAGACACGGCGATGATGAGCAACGCCCGGCGGTCCAGCTGAATGCCCGCCAGGATGTTGATCCCCGACGCGGCCACCGCGCCGAACATAACCATGGCTGCGCCGCCCAGGACGGGTTCGGGCACGGCTTGCAGGACGCCTGCGACAACCGGGAACAGGCCCAACAGAATCAGCATGCCGGCAATCCACACGCCGACGTGGCGGCTGGCGATGCCGGTCAGCTGGATGACGCCATTGTTCTGCGCAAACACCGAGCTGGGAAACGTATTGAACACGCCTGCCAGCAGCGAGTTTGCGCCGTTGACCAGCACGCCGCCCTTGATGCGCTGCATCCAGAGCGGACCTTCAACCGGCTGCTTCGACACCTTGCTGGTGGCAGTGACGTCGCCAATCGCTTCCAGGGACGTGACCAGATAAATGATCAGCATCGGCACGAACAAGGCCCAAGAGAACCCCAGGCCAAAGTGCAGCGGCACCGGAACCTGGAAGACGGCGGCTTCGCGGGCGCCGGTGAAATCCAGACGGCCCATGTAGGCGGCGGCGATGTAGCCGACGGCCAGCGCCAGCACCAGCGCAGTGCTGCGAATCCACACCACCGGCACGCGGTTGAGCAGGATGATGGTGCCCAGGACGAGGCCGGACAGGGTCAGGTTCTCGGCGCTGGCGAAGGTGCCGTTGGCCATGGCGCCGAAGCCGCCGCCCATACTGATAAGGCCCACTTTGATGAGGGTCAGGCCGATCAGCAGCACGACGATGCCGGTGACGAGCGGGGTGATGAGGCGTTTGACGAAGGGCAGGATGCGGCTGATGCCCATTTCAACAAAGGACCCGGCGATGACGACGCCGAAGATGGCGGCCATGACGGCTTCGACCGGGGTGCCTTGCTTGACCATGACCGAGCCGCCGGCGATCAGCGGGCCGACGAAGTTGAAGCTCGTGCCCTGCACGATGAGCAGCCCGGCGCCCAGGGGGCCGAAACGCTTGCACTGGACGTAGGTGGCGATGCCGGAGATCACCAGCGACATGGAGACGATGAGGGTGGTGTCGCGGCTGCTGACGCCCAGGGCCTGGCAGATGAGCAGGCCGGGGGTGACGATGGGGACCAGGATGGCCAGCAGGTGCTGCAGGGCGGCGACGAAGGCGACGGGAGGCGCGGGGCGGTCGTCGGGGCCGTAGACCAGGTCGTGGCTGGTGTCGGCGTCATCGGACGTGCCGTGGGGGGCGGGTTGGGTCAGGGAGGCGGGTTGCATGGCGGGAGGGCCGGCCGGGGAGGGGGTAGGTGAGAAAAGTGCGGGATTTTACCGGGGACAGCCGCCTGTCAGGTTGCTTCTCCGCCACCCTGGTCTTGAAAAGTTCCCATTGGCCCCCACATCAGTAGGGTTTCCGGGCGGCCGCGCGGGCGCATCGCCCCAGTCGACCGATATTTGTCCCTAGTTTATTTTCCGAGCCACGTAGAACTATGAGCCAAACCGCCACGAATTCCGCGTCCGAAACCCTGGGGTTCCAGGCCGAGGTGAAGCAACTGCTTCATCTGATGATCCATTCGCTTTACAGCAACAAGGAAATCTTCCTGCGCGAGCTGGTGTCGAACGCGTCGGACGCCTGCGACAAGCTGCGCTTCGAAGCCATCGACCAGCCGGAATTGCTGGAAGGCAACGGCGAACTGGCCATCACGGTCAGCTATGACAAGGCCGCCCGCACCATCACGATCTCCGACAACGGCATCGGCCTGTCGCGCGAAGAAGCGGTGGCCAACCTGGGCACGATCGCCCGCTCGGGCACGCGCGAGTTTTTCTCGCAGCTGACCGGCGACAAGCAGAAGGACGCGCAGCTCATCGGCCAGTTCGGCGTGGGCTTTTATTCGTCGTTCATCGTGGCGGACAAGGTGACGGTGGTCAGCCGCCGCGCCGGTTCCACGGACGCGATCCAGTGGGAATCCGACGGCCAGGGCGAGTTCACGATTGCCGCCGCTGAAAAGGCCAGCCGCGGCACGGACGTGACGCTGCACCTGCGCGCTGACGAAGACGAACTCCTGAACGGCTGGAAATTGCGCGAGATCCTGCGCCGCTACTCCGACCACATCTCGCTGCCGATCCGCATGGCCAAGGAAGAGTGGGATCAGGAAAAGGGCGAGCAGGTCAAGACCGACGAACTGGAAACGGTGAACCAGGCGAACGCCCTGTGGGCCCGCAACAAGTCCGAAGTGACGGAAGAGCAGTACCGCGAGTTCTACAAGACGGTCTCGCACGACTACGACGATCCGCTTGCGTGGACGCACAACCGCGTCGAAGGCCGCAGCGAGTACACGCAACTGCTGTACGTGCCCAAGCATGCGCCCATGGACATGTGGGACCGCGACGGCCGCCATGGCGTGAAGCTGTACGTGAAGCGTGTCTTCATCATGGACGACGCCGACCAGCTCCTGCCGTCGTACCTGCGCTTTGTGCGCGGCGTGATCGATTCGGCGGACCTGCCGTTGAACGTGTCGCGCGAAATCCTGCAGGAAAGCCGCGACGTGCGCGCCATTCGCGAGGGTTCGGCCAAGCGCATCCTGTCGCTGCTGGAAGACCTGGCCGAGAACAAGCCGGAAGACTACGCGACGTTCTGGTCGGAGTTTGGCCAGGTGTTGAAGGAAGGTGCGGGCGAGGACTCGGCCAATCTTGAGCGCATCGCCAAGCTGATGCGTTTTGCGTCGACAAATTCCGGTGAACAGGCGCAGACGGTGTCGTTTGCCGACTACGTGTCGCGCATGAAGGAAGGCCAGGACAAGATCTACTACGTTACGGCGGACACCTTCGCCGCGGCCAGCAACAGCCCGCATCTGGAAATCTTCCGCAAGAAGGGCATCGAAGTCCTGCTGCTGTCGGATCGCGTTGACGAGTGGATGCTGTCGTACCTGCGCGAATTCGACGGCAAGTCGCTGGTGTCGGTGGCCAAGGGTGGCCTCGATCTGGCGGAACTGGCCGACGAGGAAGAAAAGAAGCACCAGGCCGAAGTGGCCGAGGACTTCAAGCCGTTGGTCGAGCGTCTGCAAAAGACGCTGGAAGACCAGGTCAAGGAAGTGCGCGTGACGCTGCGCCTGGTGGATTCGCCGGCGTGCGTGGTGGTGGGCCAGAATGAACTCAGCCCGCACCTGTTGCGCATGCTGAAGGCCGCCGGCCAGGAAGCGCCGAACGTGAAGCCGGTGCTGGAGATCAATCCCGAGCATCCGCTGCTGGCGCGTATTCGTGCGGCTGATGATGGCGAGTTCGATCAGTGGGCGCGTCTGCTGCTGGATCAGGCGCTGCTGGCTGAGGGCGCGCAGATTGCGGACCCGGCGGCGTTCGTGAAGCGGTTGAATGCGCTGCTGCTGAAGTAAGCGGCTGGGTGGTTTAACAGAGAGGGCGTCCGAAAGGACGCCCTTTTTGTTTTTGGGTCCCACGGGCGAGGCGCGAAGCGGCCGCGCCTTCGGAAGACGTCTGATTTGATCTTGAGGATTACCGCTCGGTAAGTTTCGAGCTCGAATGTCGTGAAAATGGCCTTAGGATTACCGATCGGTAACTTTGGGGATAAGGCGATGACGACCACGCGCGAGCTTGATGCGATTCCTGCAGTCGTGTCTACGTCAACCGAGTTGGGGGCTCTGATCAGGGCTGTGCGCCGGGGGCAGGGCTTGCTGCAAGTCGACTTGGCGGGACTGGGAAATTCCGGAAACCGGTTCGTGGTCGACTTGGAACGGGGAAAGCCCACCGTGCAACTGCAAAAGGTGTTCGACATGTTGGACCTCCTCGGCCTCGAAGTGGAAGTTCGACGGAAGCGCCCTCGGTTTGGCTAATCGCTGGTCGATTAATGACCTGAAGTCAAAAGTGTTTGCCTGCCAGACGGCTTTTTCTGCAAGTATCCGGCCGTCATACTGCACGCCTGTCTATCCGATGCGCCGGCCATTTCAGGCCGGGCGCGCCCCGGGAACTCCCTGCCGGCGCCGTCGAACCCAAGGAACTTGCATGAATCCCCAAGAAACCCAGCCGGTGAAGGCCGGCCCGCCGTTGTTGGCGCTTGCCGTCGGTGCGTTTGGCATCGGCGTGACCGAGTTTTCTCCCATGGGCCTGTTGCCCGTCATCGCCGAGGGGGTGAA